>ERZ1673746.1138-NODE-1138-length-21209-cov-9.868110_pt1 | contig 21209 bp, 13 predicted proteins | sample MGYA00580205_ERZ1673746 | MGnify/ENA primary metagenome ERZ1673746 (study PRJEB41218, sample SAMN15661771) | gut metagenome | host: Homo sapiens | place: Canada: London | collected 2015-08-20/2019-03-30 | study: EMG produced TPA metagenomics assembly of...
GGGGTCACAGCCGGAAACCGCATCCCACTCCGGACCTGAAGATCGGGACACGCCTTCCAGAAGGTATGGGCTGCGAACTACATTGGGCTGCCTTAAACCCGCAAGGGAGGGTAAAAATAAATGAGACATAGGGCAGTATGTTTTAATGTTGGGGGGGGGGCACATTCTTTTAGATATTCAAAAAAACAGACCCCCTATGAAGAAGATGCGTAGGGGGTTAGTAGTAGATATTGGATATGGCAGTCCGGAATGGGGATAAATGACCGCTTACGCCTAAATTGGTAGCGTTTGGCGCTGAGAGCTTGATAAAAATGCAGGACATCGCTAACGTTTTTGTTACGAAAAAAATTCAAATTGGCTTTTTTTCGAACTCACTTTTTAGTGCCTTGCGGTGCCCGAGGAAAGCGACTGACCCTTCAGGGGATCGAATAAGGCCTCGATGGGGATGAATTAATCATTATGGCGGCGCGCGGAGTCAAACGTTTTATTGCACTTCTTAGCAGTCTAGCGCTTGTGCTTGTCATAGCCCTTGCCGTTGTTTCTTTTGCTCCCCGCGCATTTGGATACACGCCTTTTGCAGTGCTTTCGGGCTCTATGGAACCCGAGCTTCCCGTCGGCTCCATGGTGTTTGTTCACCAGGTTGATCCAACGGATATTGCCATGGGCGACAAGGCAACTTTTTACCGATCGGACGGCGCCGTGGTGACCCACCAGGTGTACGAGGTCGACCCTGTGGCGCAGACGATCAGCACGCAGGGAATCGCAAACAAAAATGCAGATGGAATCATCGTGCACGACGCCGAGCAGACGCCTTTTTCACGCGTGATCGGCGTCGTCTCTTTTTGTGTCCCTTACCTTGGCTTCGTTAACGCATATTGCACGACGATGCCCGGTTTGCTTGTTGTGGTGGCCGTTCTGGCGCTGCTGGTCGCGGCGTCGATTGTGCTCGATCGGATGGTTCCCGACGAGCCTGCGGGCAAACATGCCCGCGCGCATGCGAGGGAGCGGCGTCCATAGCGGCAGGGGAGAGGTGTCGGCAACGGCAAGGGCCGTTGCCGGGGAAGTCGATTATCGAAAGGAAGAGAACTATGGAGAACAAGAAGAAAAAGCGCTACGGCATCGTTGCCGCCTTGCTGCTGCTGGTGCTGGCCGCCGGCGTGGGCACCTATGCATGGCTGACAGCCACGCAGACGCTGAACAACGTGTTTACGGTGGGCAGCATCAACATTCCCGAAAAGAAGCCCGATCCCGACCAGCCCGATAGGCCTGGCACCGATGATAATACCGACAAAGCCTATCTGTTCGAGACCAAGTGGAAAGACAACTCCAAGATTGTTCCCGGCTCCAGCACCGATAAGAACCCGAACGTTGGTATCGCGAAGGGTTCCGATAACGCCTACGTGTTTATCTATGTGAAGAACGCCATGGTCAAGGACGGCACCGCTGCCGTGGACACCCCGTACTTCACGCTCAATAACAACTGGAAGCCGGTTGATGGACAGGTGACCTCCTCTGCCGACGGCCAGTACCTGAGCGGTCTGTTCATGTACGCCAAGGGTGCTACCGATGACAAACCTGTTGCCCTCTCCGCCAAGAGCGCTACTGAGGACGTCTACACCGGCGAGCTCTTTAGCAAGGTTGTGTTCCCGGGCACTCTGGAGGGCTCCATGGTCGCCACGAACCCCACGATGAAGGTTTCCGCCTACATCTTCGGAGCCGACCAGACGGACGGCAACACCAGCGCTGCTGACAACGCCGTCACTCAGGCCAAGACTTGGGCTAATACCATTAAGAACCAGTAGTAGCCCCACCCCCACCGAGATCCCGGCCCGCCCCCACCCCTATATTCGGGCCGGGATCTCGGTCCCCCTTTGATCGACGACTGGCGAACGTAATGCTCAACAATCTTTCCGACAATCAGAAACGCACCTTGGCGCTTGCCGCGATGGCGCTGTTGGCCCTGGCGTGCCTGTGCGGCACGCTGGCTTTTACCGTTGATATGGTTCCGGCGAACAACGTCCTATCGTTTGGCAGCGTGAAGGTACGAGTCTGCGAATACACCCTAAACGAGCAGGGCGAGGAGATTCCGTTTGAGGCCGACGAGCGCGGCGACTATCCCGACACCGAGGCCGGGGGCTCTGACATCAGCCGCATCGTGCGCGTGGAGAACGCCGGCGCGCAGCCTGAGTACGTTCGCGCCCGTCTGCGCATGACGTCGGTGGCGTCTGACGGCACGACCGCGGACGCCTCGGGCAACGTCGCCTTTCACGTGAACGCGGGCGAGGGGTCCCCGTGGATCGATGGCGGCGATGGGTGGTACTACTACCGCGGATTGGCCGGATGCGGGGGCGTGCTCGATTCCGGTGCCATGACGGAGAGTCTCATGGATTCGCTGCGCTTTGTGGGCGACTACAACGATGTCGCGCGCGGTGGCTCATTCAAACTCGATATCGACGTCCAGGCCGTGCAGGCCAAAAATCAGCAGGCAAACGATACCGTCCTCGACGTGCTCGACGCCGCGGGCTGGCCGGAGGCGAACTAGCCCATGAAGATTAAGATCGTGAACCGAGGTGTGCTCAGCAGGCTGGTTGCCGTCGCGGCGATTGCCCTTTGCTGCGTTATGGTGCTGCCGGCGGCAGCGCATGCCGAGGATCAGACCGAATTCCATATCACAAACAGGAACGACTTCCTGGCGTGCGTCGCGCTGTCGCGTCAACGCGACACGTCGCAGTGGCGCGTCTATCTCGATAACGATATCGTTCTTAACGATGATGATATGAACGCCATTGTTGCGGATACGGTCAAGCACCTCTCCTTTGGCAACAAGGAGCATCCCTTTAAGGGCGTCTTTGACGGTCAAAACCATACCGTGAAGGGCCTGAACTACGAGAATAAGGTCTTGGACCCCGAGCGCGACACGGGCTTCTTTGCCGAGACCGACGGCGCCACCATCAAGAACTTCCTGGTCAAGGATGCCAACATTTGGGCTGACTTTCGCGGCGGCATTATCGTGGGCAAGGCCGTCAACACTCGCTTCGATAACGTCATGGTCATGGAGAGCACCCTGCACGTTACGTGCGCCAACAACATGCTCAACGTTATTACCAATGCGGGTTTTGAGGGGGGCCTGATTGCCGGCGAGCTCGACGGTTGCACCCTCTACAACTGCGAGGTCCGTGGTGGCCGCGCCGTTAACAACACGACTTCGGGCGTACAGGCAATCGGTGGCGAGGGCCTGTATATGGCGGCGTTTGCCGGCTACGTTAAGAACTCGACCATCGAGTATTGCCGCGTGACGCCTACGCGCAACGAGGATGGCTCGATTGCCGAGAAGGGCATGACCGACGTTACCAATAAATACGATGTGGCCATTGGCGCCCTGGGCGGCAACAACGTGTACGCCTCGGGTTTTGTGGGCTGCATGGCAGAAGGCGCTAAAGTCATTGACTGCTTTTCAACGGCGAAATGCTATAGCTATGCTGCTTCTTACGTGGGCGTTGTCTCCGTAACGCGCGCTTGGACGGGCGGTCTTGCAGGCCGCATCTTGTCTAAAAGCGGTAATGAAATCACTCGCAGCCATTTCGCCGGCGATTTGAGCTCGCGCCAGTACAACCCCATCGCCGTGATTCCCATTATTCAAAACGATGTGAACCTTGGCGGCATTGCTGCGCGCGCTAACGTGGGTGATGCGACTATCACTGATTGCTACTTCAAGCCCAGCGTCAGCCTATCCGGATTTAGCCAGGGTACGGCAGCCAAGAAGAAGATTTACGCCCTTGCGGGTGATGGTACGGTATCCGGTGCCGGATTCGGTCCCTGGGACAACGAACGCTACGTCACACGTGAGCTGTGGGAGCAGCATGATTACGACTTCTGTGCCGGCACCATGCGCTCTACTGCCAATGGGGACGAGCATGCAAACGAATGGGCGATGGACTACAAACTGAATATCCCCGTACACGGCAAAAGCGTGAAGACGACGACCGACTTCCCCGGCGCGGGTACGGCAACCGTTCTGGCAACCATGTTGGGAAAAGATCAATCTACCAGCGATCCGTACACCTTTGCCGTGAGCGCCGTGCTGGCGGGAACGGCTCAGGGCCTTGCCACGGGCGATACGTCGGTAATGTTTAAGCAGGATACCTCCGCAACGCCTAAGGGGCTGAGCGAGGCGAACGGCGGCTACCGCTTTATGGGCTGGTTCCGCGAGCCCGATGTGCGTGTGAACCGAATTGGACAAGACAACAGCTGGTTTGACGGCAAGACCGATGCCGATGCTGTGGCTGCTGGCAAGCAGGTCCAGAAGAACGAGACGCACGAGAAAACGTCGACCTATACCGCCGATAATGCGAACGGGGCCGACGGTTTTAAGGGCAACGACCTGTTCATCGCTTCGTACGAGGCGCAAGTGCTGTTCTATAACGTCAAGGGCAAAACGCTCGATTGGCAGAGCGGTGCTGCGCACGACAGGTCGACGGATTGGTACCGCTATGGTGTTAGCCTGACGCCGGCTGCCCCTGCGGACCGCGGCGCTCTGTCTCCCAGCGCCACCTTTATCGGTTGGACGACGCAGCCGAGCGGCGAGGCTGGGATGAACGGCGGCTATGCGGCCATTACCTCGACCCAGCTCGCCGAGCTTAAAAACGCAAACGCGTTCTATCCCGCCGATGCGGCGATCACCGTCGTCGGTCCGACCGACTTCTATCCGGTGTACAGCGACTACGCCTCGAACATCATGACGGTGTTCGAGGGTAATGAGCAGGATAGGCTTGAAGATGCGACCCAGCGTGTCGGCGTGGGCAACACTCATGTCGATGTCCAGACTGCCGAGGATGGGGCCGGCGTTTACACGGTGCAGGTGCGCGGCGTGGACAACAAGCCCTTGTCCGAAGACGGCTCGCTGCCCGATGGCTACCGCTTCCTGGGTTGGTATGAAAACAAGCAGGCCGCCGATGGGTCTCAGGTCGAGGTGCGCGTAAGCCGTGACCCCAGCTATAAGCTTCCCGCAAACGTCGATCTGACCGTCCTGCATACCTATACGGCTCGTTTTGAGTACCGGGTGGACTATTACGTTCGGGCATTTACAAATAGCGGTCTAACGGACAGCAAGAAGTTGTGCTCGATTTGGAATAAATACAAGTCGCCCTTCGAGGAAAACGTCGGCGCGACATATGTTCGTGAAAACATTATCCATTGGGGTGCTGGCACGGACGCCTCCGCCCATGTGCTACACAATGATGAGAATCCAGCAGATAAATGCACCACCGTTCTCTCTAATGCGACGAAAATCGTTGCGCCTATACACGCCTACTCCCATAACGTGCGTAACGACAGCGGCGCAAACACTCTCAAGGATATGATTGCCGACACTGATTTTCCAGGAGCCGGTAAACTGAGTGATGAGTGGAAAGCCTCAAGTATTAAAGTTCAATTTACCCCCGCGCATGATAGGTACCACTTCAGTTTTTGGACGCTCGAAAGACCCGACGACGGTTCCTGGACTTATATAAAGAATCCTTTTTCGAGTTTTGTTGAAACGACGGAGCAATATTATGTCCGTGCTATGGTGACCACGGACGTCAACTTCTATGACAAGAGTGACAACGTTAAGCAGGCTGCTACTCGACGCTATAAAAGCAACTTGCTTCAGCAGAAAACGGCGGAAGGTAAAGATCCGACGTTCCTGTATTGCTATCCGCATCTCTATAAGGATAGGACGGTTAATACAAAGCCCTACGACGGAAAGGATGGTGACGTCAATCCCAATCTGACGCTCGAAGCCTCTCCGACCGATGCCGAGATGGCCGTGTCTGGTTATAAGTTCCTGGGCTGGATTTCGACCGCCGAGATCCCGAGGGATACTCCCGAGAAGCCTTCTCCCGTCTGGAGATATATCTATGATGTTGCCAACGACCCCTATGTGACGAGTGATCCGGAAAAGGCGGAGCCATACTTGGTGACGGATCACTCCAAGGTCACCCAGTGGCAGGATGCCTATCCGGTGTACGCGAAGTACGATGTTAACTACACCACCAACCTGCACCGCGCCGGTTTTGAGGGTACTTCCGAGGTGAATGTTCCTAGGTACGACATCGCCCCTAATCTCAATGCGGGCACCGATCCTGCTACGGCAACGGTGACTCCTGATATCGAAACGACGGTATACAAGTCCGGCGGCGAGTTATACAAGCTGAATAAGGTCGAAATCGAACTTCCGAACGGTGAGGTTAAGGAGCTCGAATCTGACGGCAATAACTCGTATACCTATCCGGTGGAGCCGGGCAAGCCTTACACGTTTGTGGCCTACTACACGCCCATTGCGGTGGTGTATCACCTGAACGATGCCGATGTCGATGGCAAGCTCGCGCAGGAAGGCGATAAGCTCGGTAGCCTTAAGGACGGCATGCCGCTGCCAACGTATAAGGTTGGCGACATCGATGCTGCAACGGGCGCATACAATGCCTTCGTCGGCTGGACGGAAGCTAAGCCGGTATCTGGCAACGGTTATGTTGTTTGGTCGGACGGCGTTTCCATGGTGGATAAAAACACTGTGGTCAAGGCTCCCATGGAGCTGTACCCGGTTTACCGTGCCAGCGCGGTAAAAGTCCAATCGAATATCGATAACAATCTGAATCCGGAAGACCGCGATTCCGTGCGCTCACTTTCGCGCACAGACTCTGGTGATCAGATTTCGCTGGAGGTAAAAGCTGCAACTGAGGTTGTCGGCAAAGACAGCACCAAGTACGACTTTGTCGGCTGGTCGCGCGACTACAAATCCGATAGCCAATACACCCTGATGACCGACGATGAGAAGTACCCCCTCGAGGGCGGTGAGCCATTTAAGGACGTAACGTATACTGCGGTGTATAAGATCACGCCGTATAAGGTGTGCTATCACGGCGTTGACGGCGCGCCCATCTTTACGGCGACGGTCGACTCGGGCGACGATCGCGCGACAGGCGCTGGCTTTGTCCATAACGTCGAGGTTCCCAAGGTGGATGAGAGCGGCAAACCGGTCTATGACGACAAAGGTAATCCCGAAATGGAGCAAAAGCTTGTCGCATACGACCCGGATGCCTATTCCAAGATCGTCGCGCTGCTCGATGAACAGACGGCTACTAGCGGTGACGTACGTGAGCTCTTCTTGGAGTGGCGATATGTGCCTGCCGATGGCGCTGCGAAGTCTTGGAATGAGTTTAAGGGCGAGCCGGTCAAGGGCGATATGGACTTGTATCCCGTAACGTATCGCGTGACTGCCAACGACACATCCGTTTCCACGAACCCTAAAACAATGACCGCGCGGCTTAAGTGGCTGCTCGATCCCAACGCCGCCAACACAGTCGACAACAGCGCCGACAAGGCACCCTTTAAGGTCTGCTTTGCCGAGCCGTTTATGGGAACGCAGCTGACTGTCACAGTTAAGAAGGCGAGCTACGGCCCTGGTACGCCCATGACGGAGGAGCCTGTAAACGACAAATATGTCTCACTCTATAGCTTGGGCTCGGGCAATGGCTCGTTCGACCTAGCCAATCGTCTGGAGTCCAAGATGACGGGCGGAGTCGAGCAGGGCGACGGTAATGCCGTGTTCAACTTTGCCCCGACTCATGCGTTGACAATCGTAAAAAAGACCACCGATGCTAGTGCCATGGGACAGACGTTCCGCTTTAAGGTGGCGCGGAAGGCGTCGAAGGATTCTCCTGCCGAGACGCGCGTGGTCGAAGTGAAGGTCGATAAAACGCAGCAGGAAAACGGCGAGACCTGGTATGTCGGCAGTGTGCAATTTGCCGCGCCGGCGGGTTTCTATACCGTCGGGGAAGATGCGGCTTGGGCATGGCGCTACCAGGGTGAGCTGAGTGCGCCGGGTAAGGCGCCCGGTAAATCTGCCGAGCTAACCATCTCGTCTGCATCGAGTGCGGGCGACGCGGTGGTGACGTGTGTTAACACGCGCACAAAGGATAAATGGGTCGACGGCGGTTCGCGGGCTAAGAACGTTTGGGAAAACGAGCAGCTGAAGAGGGAGGACTAGGATGACAAAGCGCAAACAGATTTTGGTCCTCCTCGCCGGCGTTCTCCTTTTGGCTGGCGTCGTCGGCACCTTTGCATGGCTTTCGGTTACGGGCGTGCTGGTCAACGAGTTTGGCTTCGGCTCGGTGACGCCTTCGGTGGACGAGACGCTCGAGGGCAACGTGAAGAGCGACGTTAGGATTGCAAACACGGGCTCGGCTCCGGCATACCTGCGTGTTGCGGTGGATATTTACTGGCAGGATCAGCATGGCGCGCGCCTGTGGGATGAGCCGGTCGAGGGGACCGACTACACCATTGAGTGGGGCGATAAAGGCGATGCCGCCGCCACTAACAGCCCTTCATTTTGGGTTCTTGCGAGCGACGGGTTCTACTACTGGACATCGCCTGTTGCGCCGCTCGGCAAGACGGACGTGCTCATCAAGAGTGTGTCCGAGAAGAAGGCAGATGGTAAAAACCTCGTCGTCGACATTTCGACCCAAGCGATTCAGTCTACGCCCGACGATGCGGTCACCGAGGCATGGAACTGTACGGTCAAAGATGGCGTGCTGGTGCCGCCGCATGGAGGTGCGTAAGTATGGCGTTCTCGATTCGCAAAGGTGTTGCGCGCTCCTTGCATTGCGTAGTCGCGGCTATTTTCTGCATGGTCGCGCTCGCCGTTCCTGCCCGCGCGTTTGCCGACACTCCCGCGATTGCCTATGACGGAAATGCGCGTCAGCTGACGGTCTCGGGGGCAACGGGCTCCTCGGGGGAGCCCGATCTGTTTCCCGCCTTTAAAGATCTAATGCCCGGCGATGTGCGCGAGCAGCAGATTGAGGTTCGCGCCACGGGTGTAAAGTCCCAGGTACGCGTGTTTTTGCGGGCCGTTGTCGATCACGAGACGGCACACCTGCTGTCGCCCATTACCTTAACGGCAACGGTCAGCGATGCGTCCGCAGGCTGGCTCCAAGCAGGAACGCCGGGCAGCGTGTTCGCCCACCCCACCCAAGTCGCCACGTTTACGAGTGATGGCAGCACGGTGCTCAATCTGCAGCTGAGTGTCCCGACGTCGGTGGGCAACGAGCTTGCCGACGCAAGCAAGACCATTCGCTGGGAGATTACCGCCGAGGATGATGGCGAAACAATTCCTGTGCAGCCCGCTGGCTCCAAAAAGCCCGGCCTGTTTGGCCTGGCTGCGACGGGCGACAGCTCGCTCGCTCTGCTTTTGACGCAGCTAACGCTAGCGATTATCGCTTTTATGGCCGCGCTGCTTTTATCCCGGCGGGATAAGCGCTAGGTCCATCTTCTAAATGCAACGCCCTCCCGGACGGCGGGCACGAAGTTCCCTGCTCTACAGTCCTGCGTAAGACAAAGGCCACATTAAGTGGCCTCCTTTGCGTGCGGAACTCGCGATGAGTTTCGTGCCCGCCGTCCGGGAGGGCGCCTCTTTATTGATGGAAGGCCTAATAATCTGATGATTTCATGCCCGGATGTATTCAGAGCGGGACGGGCTTTCCGGATGGGCGGGCTCTCGGAAAATGCGTCCCAGAATTTGCCTTTGGAATGGGATGCAGTTTCCCAACGGGGCCACAAGCGGAAACCGCATCCCACTCCGAACGTGAATTCTGGGGCACGGTTTCCGGATGCAAAAAAGGCCACATGACGTGGCCTTCAACTTGTATATGCTGCGGCTACTCCCACGACAAGCCACGCCCCAACATCAGGGCGTCTGTCCAGGCGGAGGCATATAAGGTTCATCGCGAGTTCCGCACGCAAAGAAGGCCACTTAATGTGGCCTTCGTCTTGCGCAGGACTGTCCGAGCAGGGAACCTTATATGCCTCCGCCTGGACAGACGTTTCAGTTGTGGCTCAGCAGCTAGCAGCTACTTAATCTTGGTCGTACCCGGCGCCAGGTTGGGGTCGGTCTCGTTGGCCTCGGTCTGGAAGTGCTCGGTGTAGACGTTCTTGCCGTCGCGGAACATCTCGTAGTACTGCATCTTGGCATAATCCTCGCGCGCCTTGGTGGCGGCTGCGGCAGCGGCGTCGTCGCCGGTGACGTTGGAGGAGAGCGCCCAGCGCAGGCTGGCGTCCTCGTAGCCCACGGAGTTGATAGCGGGCAGCGATTCGCGCAGCGTCATGTGCGCCTTCTGGTAGTCGGTCAGCGGTGCGCCGATCAGCTGCATGAGCTGCGTGGACAGGTAGTTGGTGGACAGGTCGTCGGTCTCACTCGTCTGGTCGCAACCGGCAACGTCGTAGTTAGCCCAGATGATGTAGTCAGTCTGCCACAGGCGTTCCTGGTGCGTGGCGTCGTCCTCGCCGGTAAACCACTTGTCGTTGAACTTGGACGGGAAGAACGGCTGGTGGTCGCCCCAGAACACCACGACCACCTTACGGTCGAGCTTGCTCAGGGCGTTGAGGAAGTAGCGAAGCGCCTGATCGGACTGCTCGATGCACGAGACATACTCGTCGACATCGGAGAGTGTGCCGTCCTCGACGGTCTTGGCGTCCAGGTCGGTCGTGTCGATGTTCAGGTGCATCTGCTTGTCGACCGGCAGCAGGCCCGTGTCATAGCCCGAGTGGTTCTGCATGGTCACGTCGAAGATAAACTGCGGATCGGCGTTCTGGTCGAGCAGCTCAAGAATCTTGTCGTAGGTAGCCTGGTCAGTCACCATGCCGCGCAGGGTGTCGGCACCCTGGAAATCGTTGATGGACAGGAACTGGTCAAAGCCAAAGTCCTTGTAGACGTTCTCGCGGTTCCAGTTGGTCGCGTGGTTGGGGTGCATGGCCGTGGTGGAATAGCCGAGCGATTTGAACTGCTCTGCCAGGTTCCCGGTCGTCTCCATGTTGTAGATGGTGTAGGGGTACACGCCCGAGCCCAGGTTGGCCATGGAGTTGCCGGTCATAAACTCAAACTCGGTATTGGCGGTACCGCCGCCGTAGGCGCTCACATAGAGCTTGCCGCGGCTGAGGCAGTTGGACAGGCTCTTAAAGTACTGCGGACCCTCGTAGCCGGCGCGCATGTTCTGGTAGATCGACAGATCCGAGAACGTCTCGTTCATGATGGCGATGACCGTGGGCTTCTCGCTGTCGAACTGCTCCTGGGCGGCGGCGCGCTCGTCGCTCTTGGCCGCGTCGGACTTGTCGTAGGCCTTGGCGTACTTTTTGAGCGTGGCCTTGGCATCGTCGACGGAGTAGTCGGCGGGTTTGGGCGGCTTGATGGACTGCGCCGCACTAATAAAGGCAGGCAGGTAGCCCTCGCGCCAGTAGCTCTCGAGCGGACGCCAGGTGTAGACGGTGATGCCGAGAGTGTTGTAGTAGTCGATAAGCGTGACGTGCGCGGTCACGCCGCCCAGGCACAGCACCGCCACGAGCAGGTTGGTGAGCAGCATGCGCTTGGCGTTGGCGGTGCCCTTCTGACGGTGCGGCGCGACCAGGCCGGCGTACTCGCACAGCAGCATGGCGATGGCGGTAAAGCCCATGGATAGCACGCAGAACAGCGAGATCGAGAAGGTGTAGCCGGTGCCGGCGACTGCGGCGGCGGTGGAGATGGCCGAAAGGTCGCCCGGCTGGATGGGCATGGATTTAAACGTGATGACAAAGAACTCGGCAATGCCCAGGACAAAGAGGGCAAAGGCCAGGACCGCGGGAGCTGCGCCGTGGCGCTGGAATAGGAAGAACAAGCCGATCATGAGCACGGTGATAATGGCCCACTCGAGCAGGATGCACAGGGGGTAGACCCAGGTAAAGTCGTGGTTGGACGAGACCTCCATGCCCAGCAGCGCAAAGACGCCGGCGAGCAGCAGGCACAGGACGGCGGCGACGAGCGGTTTGCCCACAAAGGCTCCGCGCAGGCGGGCGAGCTTGCCGGTGGGGACGGGGGCATCGGACCCGGCGAACGCAAAGACGCGCGGGGCGATGCGGTCGCGGGCGATGCTGGCCCAGGCGCATCCGGTAAGGATGGCATTGGTCAGGATGAGCATCACAAAGGCGAGCGGCTCGTTTTGGGCGACGAGGCCCACGGCGCCCCAGACGGTCAAAAAGAGCTGGAACAGGCCAAAGGCGACGCTCCAGGCGAAGGCGCCCTTGGTGACGGTGCCCGACTGTGCGCGAATGGCCTTGGCCTCGCGCAAGACAAGGTAGACGGTCGCCGCAAGACCGACGAGCGAGATGGCGGCAGCGAACATGCTGAGACTCCTCACAAACTAAAACCTACGAAAGCGGGGGTTTACCCGATTGTTACCAAGATATGCGCTGCATTTGGTGACTGCGCACAACAACCAGCCATAATAACGCGCGTGCGTGGCGGTGTTGCGCAATGTAGCGGCGACCTGCGCGATAATGGACGGGAATTACACGGAAACGTAAAGGCTTCTTAAAGAAATGGCGAGGGTAGGGCGATGAGCGAGCAGGTTTGCAAGGCGGACATGGGCGGCGACGGAGCGGCGGTCGATACGTGCGGCTATCCGGTCGAGACTACGGGCAACGCAGCGCTGGACATCTTGGAGCACCGTTCCTCTACGCGTGCCTTTGCGCGCGATGACGACGACCGTCCCGTAGCGGTGACCGACGAACAGCGGGCGGCGATCCTGCATGCGGCGAGTCGCGCGCCGTCGGCGGGCGCCATGATGATGTATTCCATCGTAAGCATTCGCGAGCAGGCTACGCTGGATCGTCTGGCCGACCTGTGCGATCACCAGCCCATGATCGCCAAGGCGCCCTGGGCACTAATATTTGTGGTCGACTATGCCAAATGGATCGATCTGTTTGAGCACGTGGGTTGCTTTGAGCCCGAGTTTGCCGAGCGCACGGGCAAGGCGCCCCGCCGCGCGCCGGGTTTGGGCGACTTTGCCATCGCGGCGCAGGATGCCGTGATCGCCGCGCAAAACGCCGTGGTTGCCGCCGAGGCCTTGGGGCTGGGGAGCTGCTATATCGGTGATATCGTCGAGAATGCCGAGGAAGTTGCCGAGCTGCTCGATCTGCCGCCCTATACCATGCCGCTATCGATGCTCATCATCGGCACGCCTCGCAAAGAGCGCCCGGCGATTGCTCATCCCGTGGTGAACCTGGTGCACGAGGAGCGCTACTGCCGTGCGGATGCCGCGACCATGGACGCGCAGGTGGCCGAGATGGACGCGATGTTTCGCCCGCATGCCCGCGAGGTGGGCGAGCGCGTCGTGGATATCTACACCCGCAAGCACACGAGCCCCTTTATGGCCGAGATGAGCCGCTCCATGGAGTGGTGGTTCAAAAATTGGCTTGGAAAATGACGAATGCGGCAAAGGGACAGTCCCTTTGCCGCATTCCATATCGCCGCGGTGGCCTAAAGACTGTATAAATCTTTATCTAGCTGGGAAAACAGTGCATTAAAACATGGGCCGATTACCTATAATCCCTTCGAACATTAAAGTTGGGAGGAAACCGGCTTATGGAACAAAAGGCCAAGGAGGCAGCCTCGCACGCTGCGATTCCTGTGAGCATCTCGGCGATGCTCGTCACGCTGGGCGTGGTGTACGGCGATATCGGCACCAGCCCTATGTATGTAACCAAGGCGCTCGTTGCCGGCAACGGCGGCATCGGAAGCGTCACGGAGGAGTTCGTGCTCGGCGCGCTCTCCCTTGTCGTGTGGACGGTCACGCTGCTGACCACCATCAAGTATGTGCTCATCTCGCTGCGCGCCGATAACCATGGTGAGGGCGGCATCTTTGCCCTGTACAGCCTGGTCAAGCGCTGCGGCAAGTGGCTTATCATCCCCGCCATGCTGGGTGGCGCCGCGCTGCTCGCCGACGGCATCCTGACGCCGGCCGTTACCGTTACCACGGCCATCGAGGGCCTGCGCACCATCCCGGCGGTCCATGCCGTGCTGGGCGATGACCAGGGTCGCGTCGTCGCCATTACGCTCGCCATCATCATCGTGCTCTTCTTGGTGCAGCGCATCGGTACGGCCAAGATCGGTCACGCCTTTGGCCCCATCATGACGCTGTGGTTCCTGTTCTTGGGCGGTACGGGTCTGTTCTTTGTCCTCCAGCACCCCGCCGTGCTGCTGTGCCTCAACCCGGTGCGCGGCATCGCCTTTTTGCTGAGCCCCAACAACCATGCGGGCATCATGATTCTGGGCAGCTGCTTCCTCGCCACCACCGGTGCCGAGGCGCTCTACTCCGACATGGGCCACGTCGGCCGCGGCAACATCTACGCTACCTGGCCGTTCGTTAAGTGCTGCCTGCTGCTTTCCTATATGGGCCAGGGCGCTTGGCTTATGAACAACGCTGCCAACCCCGAGCTCATGGGCATTGCCGACCTCAACCCGTTCTACCAGATGCTCGCCCCGGGCCTGCGTCCGTTTGCCGTCGGCCTTTCCACCGTCGCGGCCATCATTGCCTCGCAGGCGCTCATTACCGGCGCGTTTTCGCTGGTGTCCGAGGCCAGCCGTCTGGACCTCATGCCGCACATGCAGGTCTTCTACCCTGCCGAGACCAAAGGCCAGCTCTACATCCCCATGGTCAACAACGTCATGCTCGTGGGCTGCGTCATCGTGGTGCTGCTGTTCCAGAACTCGGCGCATATGGAAGCCGCCTACGGCCTTGCCATTACGCTGACCATGATGTGCACCACGCTGCTGCTCTTCTTCTACCTGCACGAGGAGCGCAAGCTCAAGGTCGCGCCGTGGATCTTCGCGGCCTTCTTCCTTTTGCTCGAAGGCTTCTTCTTCGTGAGCTCGCTCACCAAGTTCTTCCACGGCGGCTATTTCACCATCCTCATGGCTGCACTCATCATGGGCATTATGGTGTGCTGGTACAATGGCACGGCTGTCGAGCAGCGCCAGTTTACGCTGCTGCCGCTGCGCAGCTACCTGCCGCAGCTCAAGCGCCTGCGCGATGACGATCGCTACGAGCGCCTGAGCGACAACATCGTGTACCTGACCAAGGACACCCATACCGACTACATCGACCGCGACATCGTCTACTCGATTCTGGACAAGCATCCCAAGCGCGCTCGCGCCTGGTGGTTTGTGAATGTCGAGACCATGGACGAACCGCACACTTTTGCCTATTCGGTCGAGACGTTCGGCACCGACTACGTGTTCCGCGTGCATCTGTACCTGGGCTACAAGATCAACCAGCGCGTTAATGCCTATCTGCGTCAGGTCGTTCAGGACCTGGCTGCCACCGGCGAGCTGCCGCCGCAGACGCATGACTACTCGGTCTACAAGGATCCGGGTAACATCGGTACGTTCAAGTTCGTCCTGATCCGTAAGCTTCTGGCGCCCGAAAGCGATGTGGAGCCGAGCGAGCGTACGGCCATCACGCTCAAGTACATCATTCGTCGCGCCGCCGGCACGCCTGCACGCTGGTACGGCCTGGAGAACTCCAACGTGAGCTTTGAGTACGTGCCGCTGTTCACCAAGTTCAAGGCCGTGAACAAGATGCAGCGCCTGGCTCCCAACGAGCGCCCGTAGTCGACGCTTGAGGTTTGGCTGCGAACGGGCAGGCTTGCAATGACAGTGATTGAGTCCTGGGAGGAAACCATGGATGCAAAGGTGCTTGACGGTTGCGATTTTGCGACCGAGCTGGTGCGTGAGGCGCGCGTCGATGCCGCCGAAGATCGGTTCTTTACGAATCGTGCCAACATGGATATGGCCGACCGCGTGATCTCGATCGTGGTGACGGTGCTTGTCGCGGCGTGCGTTTGCGCGCTGCTCGCGCACGTGCTGTTTGTCTAGTGACCGCCGGTCGTAGAAGGCTTTACACTTGGAACCACCACAAGGGAAACCACCACAAAGGTGCCTGTTCCTTTGTGGTGGTTTTTGTTTTTGAGAGAGGGGCGGGGCACTGATGGACGTCCGTACGGACGGCGATATTGCCGATAGCTTTTGGTGGCGGCGCACAACGCTGACGCGCCGCACTCCTCTGTATGACGCCTGCGTATCGGCGGGGTTGCTGGTCGCGGCGACGATTGTGGGCGCGCTGCTCGACCATCCGGGTCTCGCGCCGAGCATCATGATCGTCTATGTGTTCGCCGTTCAGCTGTGCGCATTCTTTACCTGGAGTCGCCTGTATTGCTTGCTGAGCTCGGCTGCCGCCGTGGCACTCTACAACTTCTTGTTTGTCGACCCGCGCTACTCGCTGTCGCTTATCGACCGCGTCTATCCCGGCATGTTCTTCATCATGTTCGTGGTCTCGCTTGTGTCGAGCTCGATTGCGTTGGCCCTGCGCCGCGCCTTGGCACAGGCTGCCGCCAGCGACCGCCGCACGCATATGGTGCTCGAGACCAACCGCATGCTGCAGCGGTGCGCCGATCAGCAGCAGATTGTCCATGCTATGGCAACGCAGCTGGCGCGTCTTTCGGGCTGTCCGGTCGTGTGGTACAGCGCCGACGCCGAGGGCGATGACCTGCTGCCGCGTGCGACATACACGGCCGTGGGCGATGCCGCGCCGGTGCATGAACTAGCGCCGCAGATGCCGCCGCGGCTCTCGGCGTCCGCCTATGTGGGAACGCCGCTCGATGCAACCTATGGCGGCTCGGCGTTTTATGGCATCTACCTGACGGTTCGCACGGGCGACGGCTTCGTCCGCTCGGGCGACCCCGCCTCGGTGGTGGGCGTGCTGGCTATCGTTGCCGAGCCCGACGTGCTGACGCATGAGGAGCGGACACTTGCCGATGCCATCGTGAGCGAAGGCGAGCTGGCGCTCGACCGCGCCCGCGCCATGGAGGCCCGCGAGGAAGCGGCGGTGCTCGCCAAAAACGAACAGCTGCGCGCCAACCTGCTGCGCTCCATCTCGCATGATCTGCGCACGCCGCTTACCAGTATTTCGGGTAATGCCGACGTGCTGCTCGATCAGGGCTCGACCGGCACCGCGGTGCTCGATGCCCAGACGCGCCGCGGCCTGCTTCTATCCATTCGCTCGGATGCGCTGTGGCTCAACGCCACCGTCGAGAATCTGCTCGCCATCACCAAGCTCGAGGGCGGCGGTATGCGCCTGTCGACCACGCTCGAGCTCATGGACGATATCGTCGAGGAGGCACTGCGCCACGTAAATCCGGCCGTGCGCGAGCACGACCTTAAGGTGGTGGCGTGCGATGAGCCGGCGCTCGTCAACGTCGACGCGCGCCTGATGGTGCAGCTGGTGGTCAATCTGGTGAACAACGCCATCACCTATACGCCCGCAGGCTCGCATATCATGATTTCGATTAGCGTCGACGATGGACGTGTGGCGTGCTCGGTGGCCGATGACGGCCCGGGCATCGCACCCGAGGACCGTGAACGCATCTTTGAGTCGTTCTACACCGCCAACCACGGTCTGGCCGACAGCCACCGCAGCGTTGGCCTGGGTCTTTCGCTCTGCCGCTCCATTGCGTTGGCGCATGGCGGTAGCATAGAGGTTGCCGCGGCGGACCCGCACGGCTCGGTCTTTACGATTGAGCTTCCCGCCGCCGACGTTTCGTTTGATAAGGAGTAGCGCTGTGCCGAACTCTGCCGTAAAACCGCTCATCTTGGTCGTTGAGGACGACCCCGCCGTTCGCAATCTTATTGTTGCCGCGCTCGAGGCGCACGGCTTGCGCCATATGGCTGTGGAGACCGCCCATGCCGCCATCGCCGCCGCCTCATCGCAGGCGCCAAGCATTGTGCTGCTTGATCTGGGCCTGCCCGATATGGACGGCGTCAAGGTGGTGGAGTCGGTGCGCGCATGGTCGGGCATGCCGATTATCGTGGTCTCGGCGCGCAGCGAGGATGCGGACAAAATCCGCGCGCTCGATGCCGGTGCCGACGACTATCTGACCAAGCCGTTTTCGGTCGAGGAACTGCTCGCGCGCATTCGCACGACGCTCAGGCGCCTTTCGTATGCGCAGACGGGCGGCGTTGTCTCCGAGGGCTCGTTCGATACCGGTGAGCTGCATATCGATTTTGATGCCGGCATCGCCACGATGGATGGCGAGGAACTGCATCTGACGCCGATCGAGTATAAGCTCCTGTGCCTGCTGGCGCATAACGCCGACAAGGTACTGACGCACCAGTTTATCCTGCACGAGATTTGGGGCACGGCGACCAAGAGCGACCTGGCGAGCCTGCGTGTCTTTATGGGCACGTTGCGTAAGAAGATTGAGTCCGACCCCGCGCATCCGCGCTATATCCAGACGCACGTGGGTATTGGCTATCGCCTGGTCACCCAAGGCTAGATCGCCAACCACCATCCCAATATGAGTTGCGGTGAAATGCGGGCTAAATTTGCCTAATTCCAGGCAAAACAGTCCGTATTCCACCGCAACTTTGTTTATTTGCCCTTGGGCTTGCTGGCGTAGAACTTCTTCTTTTTGGACTTGCCGGCAGGGGAGGGTTTGCCGGCAAAGTTGGACTTGTCGTTGCCGGCCTGCGTGTGCGTGGGTACTGCCGCATGGGGCTTGCGGGCCTCGGGGTTGCGCAGCTCCTCGGTTCGCTCTGCAATCTCCTCGGCGCTAAAGCCGACCTCGGCCATGGCGTCCTCGATGGGCAGGCGGCGCACGATATAGCAATGGTGCACCTTCTGGTTGCGTGCGAAGTCCTCGGGGATGGTCTGTGCCGTAATGTCCTCCAGCACGACGCCCGCGCGTGCGAGCTTGCGCGTCTCGGGGCGAAAGCCGCGCAGGTTGCAGCTAAAGATGGCATGTCCGCCCTGTGCGAGCAGGCGAGATACGCCGGCCAAAAGCTCAACATGGTCGCGCTGGACATCCCAGGTGCGGCGGCCCATCTTGGACGAGTTCGAAAACGTGGGCGGGTCGACAAAAATCAGGTCCCAGCGGTTGCGCGTCTGGCGCTGGTCACGAATCCAGGCGAGCACGTCATCGCGCACAAAGTGATGCTGCGGGCCAACAAAGCCGTTCTGGCGCATGTTGCGCTCGGCCCAGTCCAGGTAGGTGTTGGAAAGGTCGACCGTTACGGTCTCCTCAACGCCGCCGTCTGCCGCATAGCAGGTGGCGGTGCCGGTGTAGGCGAACAGGTTGAGGAAGCGGCGTGCCTGTTTGGCGTGCTCGCGCACCAGGTTGCGGGTGACGCGGTGGTCCAGGAAGATGCCCACATCCAGATAGTCGTCAAAGTTGACGGCAAAGGTAAGGCCGCCCTCTTCGATGAGCGGCAGGCGACGGCGCGCGATGTTGGCGCGCTCGCCCGATGCGCCCTTGCCGGCACCCTGCTTGCCATACTGCGAGCCGCCGCGCGAACGCATGCGGGCCTTGGCGTGCACATGCTCGGCGGGAACATCTAGGATGCGCGGCGCGATGGCCAAGATGTCGAGCATGCGGGCCTGGGCCAGCGTGGGGTCGATGGTCTTGGGCGCGGCGTATTCGGCGATGACGAGCCAGCGTCCCGGCGTCTGCGGGCAGCCTTCGTACAGGTCAATGGCGGCGGAGTAGTCGGGCAGGTCGGCATCGTAGACGCGGTAGCAGCTCACGCCCTCGCGCTTTGCCCACTTGCGACGCAGGCGGGCGTTCTTGCGCAGGCGGTTGGCGAACTGCTCGGACTCGGGGATGAGCACGGGCAGCGGCTTGCCGTCGCCCAGGTCGAGCGTGGCGGCAGGTTCGGGCATGGGAGTGTCGGCGGCTTCGTCTTGAGCGTCTGCGGTCTGCTGTTCGGCATCTGCGCTGGTCGCAGCTTCGAATGCCGCGGCGGCGTGGTCGAGCGAGGGCCAGACCTCAATAGCCGCCTCCTCGTTATTGGGCATGACGGCGATGGAGCGCGCAGGCTCGGCGTGGAGCGCGCGGGCCATAAGGCCATCGCGGGCGAGCGTGGCGACCGGTGCCGAAGCGAGCTCGGGCGCGCGGCGCAGCTCGCCGACCAGCGTCATGGCGTCGTGCATGAGCGAAAGCGGGGTCTCGGTGGTGTCTGCGACTACGGCGGCGCCGGCGACAGCGCCTGCATGGTCCAGCACGGTGGCTGGTTTGGCAGCGCAGAAGTCGACGAAACGCTTGTAGCCGGCGCACTTGATCATACGCTCGGCAGTCTTGCGGGCGGCGGGGTCGATGTCTACGGCCACGATGCGCGCCTGGCGCTCGCGCGCCGTCGCCTCGCGCTCGCGCGCCTCGGCAAGCAGTTGTTCCCATAGGTCGGCATCATGCAGCTGCCAGCCCTCAAAACCCCAGTGCTTGCGTGCGGCACCCGGGGCGCGGTCGGTCAGGATATTCACGGCCTCCAGCAGCAGACCGCCGCCGGCGCACGAGGCATCGATCAGCGTGGGCAGGGCTTCATTCTCGTAATCATCGGCCGTCAGCTCGCGCTCGCACAGTGCGGTCCAGCCGACCTGCGCCAGCACCAGAGCGGCGTAGTCGGGGCGCAGCACGTGCGCGCCCTCGCCGGCACGGGTCGCCGCGGGCGGCAGGCGCTTGAACAGCGGGTCGCCCGAAAGGTCTAGGCTTATGCTCGCGCGGCGCTGGCGCAACGAAAGCAGTAGGTGAACATCGGGGTCGGCGGCATTGACGTCGGCGCGACGGCCCGTGGTCTCGGCCAGGCGGTCGCACAATGCGTCCTTGGCGCGCAGAGCCGAGAAGCGCGTGTTGCGCAGCTGCTCGGTCACGCCGCGGGCGGTAATGGCGATGGTGGCGCCGGGGCGGATGATGGTCTCCCAGGCGATGTCGTAAACGCCATCGTACAGCTCGTCGGCATCCTGCGCCTCAAAGCGCCCGAGCACCACGAACACGCGGCTCGCCAGGCGCGACCGCAGGCAGGCGCGGTAGCCTTCTTCGAGCTCGCCCTCAAACGTGGCGCGGCCCTTCAGCCGGCGAACATGCGAAAGCCCGAGGCGTTTAAGCTCATCGGCGAGTGCGGACTCAAAGCCCTCGGGGCAGCTTGCGTAAAATTCCATGGGTGACCTCTCTGGTTGCGTCGCTCCATTATATGATGGATGCTTCGTTTGCCCTTATCCTCGAAAGGAACCCATATGATTGATGCGTGCCCCGAATCCGCTGTGCTCTTTTTTGACGTGGACGGCACGCTGACGTCGTTCGATCCCGACGATATGACCGATAAGGACTTCAATGCAGTCCATCCGTCGAAGTCCGTTATCGATGCATTTGGTCGCCTGCGCAATGCAGGTCACCGGGCATTTATCTGCACGGGTCGCCCCTTGTGGCTGATTGCCGATGGCCTGCGTGCGCTGAACCCGGCGGGTATCGTTGCCATGGCGGGGGCGACGCTCGAGGTCGAGGGCCGCGTGGTGCATGAGGACTGCTTTGACGAGGACGTT
>ERZ1673746.1141-NODE-1141-length-21155-cov-10.173839_pt1 | contig 21155 bp, 12 predicted proteins | sample MGYA00580205_ERZ1673746 | MGnify/ENA primary metagenome ERZ1673746 (study PRJEB41218, sample SAMN15661771) | gut metagenome | host: Homo sapiens | place: Canada: London | collected 2015-08-20/2019-03-30 | study: EMG produced TPA metagenomics assembly of...
TTCCGTCTTTCTCCGGGCGGGCAAGACCGGGAACCATTACACCGTTTACGCGGATAGAAGCAACTATTTCCTGCATTTTCGCATCGTCCCGTACCTTAAAGGGGTGCGGACGGAATGTGTGAAACGGATGAACCTCGGAAAGTTTCAGATAAACCAGCTTGCCTTCCTCAACCGGGCGGGGCGGTGTAGTCGGCTCGGAAGCCGTCTGTTCCACAGCGGCAGTTTCCTTCAGTGCCGTATCCTGTGCGGGTTTAATGGGCTCCTTGGCATCCGGGGCCTTTCCATCGCTTCGGGACACTTTGTCTCGTTTGGACGGCTTGGGCTTGTCAGGGGCCGCCTTATCCGCCTTGGGTGGGCGGCCCTTGTGGGCCCCAGCCGATTTCTCCGCTTTCTGATTTTCAGTCGCGGCCTTTTCCGCTTTCGGCGGACGGCCACGGCGCGACTTTTTCGGCTCCTCCGTATTGGCGGGCTGCGGTGTTTCTCCGGGGGCTGCTGCCTCTGGCGTTTCGGTGGTTTCCGCCTTTTCGACTTCGGCGCGGGCGTTCTGCCTCTTTTCCGCCATAAGTTCATTGATTTTGTCAAAGGACACAACCACATCGCCGGACTCAGGTATGGCAGGCCCGGTCTGTTCCTGCTGGGGCTCAGACGCTGCGGCCTGTTCGGGTGTGGTGATAGGCTCGGCGGCCTCCGGGGAAATATTCTCCGCAGGGCCAGTATTCAATTTTTCATCGGCCATTTACGATCCTCCTTTTCGTTAAAGTTGCACAAATTTGAACGCTAAAATTTTGTAGTTATTTTTGTGCCTCCTTTCCGTCTATCCACGCAAAAAAGCCGCCCGTTTTTTATGCCGGACGGCTTTTTGCGTAATGTGATAGATCAAATATTATTTTTTCTGGTTTGTAGGCTCCGAAAAGCCTTGTATTTACAGTGTTCCTAATAGGAAGTAATCATATCATATATATGATACCGATTGTTATAAGTGCCTTTATCAAACCGCCAAAAACGGGATGATCTGTTCCGAGCAGAGGCACGATATAATCATCAATCAAGGTCTGCAAAAATACCGATGAAGCTGCGGAAGCCACAGCACTTAATAAAATGCAGATGACAACAAAAACCAACTGTCTTTTATATTCTTTCATATAGGAGAACAACCTTTTAAGTGCTGCCTTATCAAACTGCATTGCAGGCGTTTCTGACTGTGCCACTACATGCTTAAGTGTTTTTTGCTTATTATTCATTTGTTCCATCTCCTTTCACCTGCGACTGATATACTTCCCGATAAATATTACAATTTTTCAAAAGCTCCTCATGAGTACCGACAGCATCGATTTTTCCGTCATTCAGAACAACAATTTTATCTGCGTTCTGCACAGAACTTATACGCTGTGCAATGATGATTTTCGTTGTATCAGGAATGTACTCGGCAAAAGCTCTTTGTATCGCGGCGTCTGTTTTGGTATCCACAGCACTGGTGGAATCGTCCAAAATCAAAACCTTCGGTTTTTTTAGTAACGCACGAGCTATGCAAAGCCTTTGCTTTTGACCGCCTGAAACATTAGTGCCACCCTGCTCAATATATGTGTCGTATTGTTTTGGCATGGCTTCGATAAATTCATCTGCACAGGCAAGATGACAGGCGTGTTTTATTTCTTCGTCAGTAGCATTTTCATTGCCCCAACGCAAATTTTCTTTCATTGTACCCGAAAATAACTCGTTTTTCTGAAGGACCATAGCGACGGAGCTTCGCAGCGTATCAAGGTCGTAATCTTTAACATCAATGCCACCCAATGTCAGCGTTCCGCCTGTTACATCATAAAGACGGGGGATTAACTGCACAAGACTGGATTTTGCAGAGCCTGTTGCGCCGATAATGCCAACTGTTTCTCCCGAGGAAATCGTCAGATTGATATGGTCAAGTACCTTTTTATCGGCTTTGGACGCATATACAAAATCCACATCTTTAAAAGTGATAGAACCGTCTTTTACAGCCATTACAGGACAGTCAGAATTTTGAATATCCGTTTTTTCATTCAAAATCTCTGCAATACGATGGGCAGACGCCAAGGACATGGTAATCATAACGAATACCATAGAAAGCATCATAAGGCTCGTTAAAATCTGCGTGGCATAAGAAAGTAAAGCTGTTAAATCACCTGTTGTCATCCCAAGTGCGGTATTATTTCCACTTGCTACAATCGCTTTTGCACCAATCCACGAAATCAAAATCATACAGGCATACATAAAAAACTGCATGATAGGCGAGTTAAAAGCAATCAGTTTTTCGCCCTTGGAGAAATAGCGGTATATCCTTTCGGAAATGGATTTGAACTTACTGATTTCATAATCCTCACGGTTAAAAGACTTCACTACACGAATGCCACGGACATTTTCCTGCACCACATTGTTAAGCTCATCATAAGTTTGAAAAACATGATTGAAAATCGGGTTTACCTTACGGATAATCAAATATAACAAAAATGCCATAATGGGAATGACCGCAAGAAAAATCCACGCAATGGTGCTGTTGATTTTGAATGAAACAATCATGGAAAATAGGAGCATAACGGGGCCTCTGATTGCCATACGGATGAGCATTTGATAAGCGTTTTTGAATGTTCGTCACATCCGTTGTCAGGCGGGTTACGATGGAAGCTGTCGAGAACTTATCAATGTTGGAAAAAGCAAAGGTCTGCACATTGTCGTACATGTCCTGCCGCAGATTGGCACAAAATCCTGCAGAAGTGCGAGCGGCAATGTGCGCCGACAAAAAACCTGTTATAAGCTGAAACAGGGCAAAGATAAGTAAGATTATGCCGTATTTCCAAACGCTGTTCATATTCCCAAAGTCAATTCCTTCGTCAATGACCTTTGCCATACAAAGGGGGATAGTAATTTCAAAGGCTGCTTCCAAGACAGAAAGCAGAATTGTAAGTACAGAGCCTTTTTTGTATTCACGCAAGCTCCGAGATAATGTTTTAATCATAAATGAACCTCCATAATGTAGCGCGCTACACACTTTCATTAAAGAAAAGCCGAAATTCATCGGCTTGCCTATTCTAAATTATTATATATTATCAAAAGCATTTGCTTTAATTTTTTGATGTCAGCTTCCGAGAGCGAAGCAAGAAGCATTTTTTCGTTAGCTAAAATTCGTTGTTCCATCTCCTCTCCCAGGGCTTTTGCCTGCTCCGTTAGAGCGACGACTTTGTTTCTCTTATCAGTTTCATCTACCCAGCACCGAAGATGTCCGTTTTGCTCCATGCGTGAAATAATGCCGACAACAGTAGGGTGGGAAACCTCTAAGTAAACTTCAATTTCTTTTTGCGTTGCCTGACCGCCCCTGCTATCCAAAAAAGCCAACACACGGCTTTGCGCCAAGGTTAAATTACTATGCTTTAAGTCAGCGTCCGCTTTTACCTTTAGCTTGTCGTTAATATTCTTTATTAAATAGCCAATATCCTTTTGTAGCATAAACATCCCACTTTCCTAATGTGTAGTACGCTACATATTATAGCGTGCGGTTTGTTCTTTGTCAAGTGGTTTTAAAAAGTTTTTATATGCCAATTTGTAACGACGGCAGGGATTGCTCCCTGCCGCCGTTGTCTTTTAGTGATAAGGCAACACAGCAGCCCGACAAAAAATCTCTCGCCGACTCCACTCGCTGAATGATGCGGTGCTGCCTTAGCCTTTCTGCTCTTCCGGGACGCGGACGCTGACGCCGTTGAGCTCCATACCCTCATCGACATTGATGAGCAGGTACTTCGCGCCGCCGAGCACGCGCGTCTGCACGAGGTCCTGTCGGTCCGGATTCACGCGGATGACGACATCCGGCGTGCGGTACTCCAGCTGGGCCGCGCCGAGCAGATTCTGCGGGGGGACTTCGCTGCCGCCGCCGAAGGCCTCGTCATATTTGACGTTGAACGCGGCCATTTTCGGCTCGGATACGCCGCAGTGCTCCAGCACCGCGCCGACCTCCTGCCGCGTAACGGCCAGCGGCTCCTCAGCGCGGGTCTCTTTGTGTGTCAGAACGAGCTCCCGCAGGGCGGTATGGACGTTCTGGACGACGTTCACGCTGCATTCGTCCTCCAGCGCATCCGTCAGCACCTCGCGGAAGGTTTCACGCTGTGTGCCCGCGGGCATGGGCGGCTGCAGATTGAACACGGCGGAGACGAACTCCTCATAGCTGTTGTCCGTGTTCTTCGTATAATACAGCGCGCCGTAGAGGTTCGTCGCGCGGTCGTCAAAGGCCGGGAACAGGAAGCCGACCTCCGGTGCGGCGGCGACCCAGTCCGTGCCGCGCTCGTGGAATTTCCCCTCTGCGGAGTCATAGCGCAGGACAGGCTTTGTCTCCTTCACGGGGCAGATGCTGCAGAGTATATAGGAAAACTGCTGCTCGCTGCCCTCTTCCTGCCGGAAGCCGTCTCGGGAACGGAACGGCACGTCATAGCGGTCCGCGGCCAGCAGGATCAGGTAGTTGTCCGCCAGATGCAGAGAGCCTGCGATCTTTTCATACAGGGTCTGCACGGCCTCCTCGTCCTCCAGGCCGGAGTCGCGCAGCCGCATGAGCAGGCGGTGCTCGTCGCTGTCCGCGACCTGCGCCGTCGAGAAGCTCAGGTCGGAGAGGGTTTTGCCCATTCGGCCGGAGATGCCTTTTTTCAGCAGCTCCAGATATTTTTCCTGCTCACCCTCCGGAAGCAGGCCCATGGAAAGGGTGAAGGCGGAGACGAGCTCGCCGTGCACGTTGACATAGCAGCCATGGATTTTTGTGATATTGCTCCGATCCTGGCGATAACGGCGGCGGAGCTCCGCCACTTCCTTGTCGATCATGTGGGATACCTCTCAAATTGGATTCCGGAATATTATAGCACAGACCGCTGCACATTTCCAGCGCGGAAGGCTAGAAAAGCCAAACAGACTTTTGCGAGAAACAACGGAGAGGGCCGAGGCCCTCTCCGTTGTGCTGTGTTCAGTTTTCCGTTCCGGAAACGAGCTTTGTGTAGCGCATGATGATCGTTGCGACCTCGGCGCGCGTAGCGGAGTTCTGCGGAGCGATCGTGTTGTCCGGCATGCCGTTGATGATGCCGACGGCGACCGCCCAGCTCAGGGCCTCCTTCGCGTAGTCACTGACCCTGGCGGCGTCGGTGAATTTCTTGGCAAGGTCAGTCGTGTCGCCGACATCGAGACCGCGGAATTTTGCGAAGCGGTAGAGGATCGTGACGATCTGCTCACGCGTGATCTGGTCGTCTGGGGCGAACAGGCCGTCGCCGATGCCGTTGACGATCTTGTTCTCCGAGCACCAGTTCACGGCTGCGGTGTACCACGAGCCGGCCGGAACGTCGGTGAACGGCGTCTTGCCGACGTTGTCGGAATTCGGGGAACCGGCGATGCGCCACAGGACGGTAACGAGCTCGGCGCGCGTCATGGCGGCATCCGGGTCAAAGCTCATTTCGCTTCTGCCGCGCAGCAGGCTATTCTGATAGCAGTAGTAGACGGCCTCCGCGAACCAGTCGGTGTCGTCCACATCCACGAACGGCATATCCATGGTCGAGATCTTGCCGCAGCGGTCGCAGTGGTAATACACCGTGCCGTCGTCCGCCACGACCTTGGAGAAGCTGTGGCCGGAGGGCTTGTCGTACTTTGTCTCATAGGTCTCGCCGCATTCGCACTTCACGCTCAGATGGCCCTGCACGGAGCAGGTCGTCGGAACGTCCTCGAGAATGGTGGTCTTGTGCATCGTGCCGTTCTTGAGGTCGAAGTGATAGGCAGCCGTGCCGATGAGCATCCAGCCGGTCTTGTATTCCCCGGCGAGGAAGTACATCTGCTTGCCGCTCGTCTTGTCCGTGGCCCAGCCGGTGTAGTTCGCAGGTGCGGTCTCGCCGCAGACGGAGCAGATGAGGGTCTTGTGCAGGCGGTCAAAGACGAAGGAGTGGCCGTCGCGGCAGGCGTTGTCGTGCTCGACGGTGAATGTGTCCACGACGGAACCGTTCAGGTCATAGGCCGTCACGGTCAGCTCGCTGCGGGTCGTATTCACGAGCAGGTAGAGCGCCTGATAGCTCTGGCTGATCTTGGCAAAGTGGAAAGCGGGATCATCCACGGCGGCGTAGTTGACGTCGCGGGATTTCTCACCCATATCGCCGCAGATGACATAGGTCGTGCCCTTTTCGGCAACCTCTCCGCCGGTCAGCTGCTCGGTGCGGGCATAGGCATGATCGTGGCCGGAGAAGACAACGTCGATCCCGGCGGCATCGATCGCGGCGGGGAGAATGCGGTTATAGGCTGCGCTCGAGCCCTTGGGGTTTGTGTAGTATGGCGGCTGGTGGACCGTCAGGAGCTTCCATTCGCACGTCGTCTTCGCGGCATCCTCCTGCAGCCAGGCGGCCGCTGCGTTCAGGTCTGCATTGCAGTTCACCACGGCGATGTAGACATTGCCGTATTCCACGGAGTAGTAGTCCGCATCCGGTGTGCCGAAGATATTCATCGCATGACCGGCACTCAGGTCGCCGTAGTATTCGTGGTTGCCGAGGACCTGCACGATGGGGGAGGCGGGGAAATCTTCGGAGAAGACGTCCAGAATCTCGTTCCAGGCGGTCAGGCTGCCAGCGTTGTCAATGAAGTCACCCGTCTGGATGCCGAAGTCCGTGTTCGCGTTGCCGATGGCCTCGGCGATCTGATGTATGACCTCGATATCGGCGGCATCGGCCTCGACATTACCGCTGAGCTGTGTGTCGCCCATGACGAAGAACGACGTCTCTCCGCCTGACTCAGCCGTGGTGAATGTGCGGACATCGGACCAGTGGCCCTCCACGCCGTCACCGACGCGGTAGGAATAGGTCGTCGCGGGCGTCAGGCCCGTCAGTGTGACGGAGTTGACCAGCGAGGCCTGATAGCCGTCCGTGAACGAGCGGACCGTGCTCGTACCCTGCACGGTGGTAAAGCTGTAGTTTCCGGAAATGTAGGCTTCCTCCGTCGTGTACTGCACGACGGCATTGCGTGCGGTGTAATCCGGCGCTGCGAACCAGCTGATGTTCTGGGTCGTTGCAGGAGCCTGCACGGCGTTCAGACGGATGTTTGTCGGCGCGACCTCTGTGCTGCCGATGCCGTTCGTCACGCCGCTGCAGCGGAAGGAAAGGCCTGCCTCACCCTTGGCATAGATCGTGAACTTTTCACCAGCGGTCTGACAGAAGCGGTTCGTCACGAGCACACCTGCGGCGTTCGTCGTGCCGAGAAGCACGTCATCCTGGCCATCCACGACGGAGAAGATCTGCACGCGGCCGGGGGCCTTGCCGTCTGCCGTCTTGACATAGAGCTTGCCGTTGCCGCCAACGGTCATGATGTCCGCCGTCAGCTCATAGGCCGCCGTCACGCCGACATTCTGCGCGGGCTGGGCAAAGCTCAGCGTCGTGCCGCCGTCGGTGAAGCTGCCCTTTTCCAGCGTGTAGGTCAGCAGCGAGCCGCGGGCAGCCGCGCTCGGGACATGGAACTTCACGGTCGCAATGGCGCCGAGCTTCGGAGAAGCGGAGGTCGCCTGCAGCTTCAGGACGTTCTTTTCATAGGTATAAGTGCCGGTGTAGCCGTTTTCAAACGAGACCTCCGGCGCACCGAACGTATCTGTCAGGCGCAGCTCCATCGTGACGGAGCCGATCTTGCGGGAACCGGCGGCATTCAGGGTCAGGGCATAGTCCTCGCCGATGACGGCGTTTGCCTCGCCCGTCAGCGTGACGGAACCATAGGCCGTCGAAGCGGCGTTTACAGTGAAGTAGCGTGTTTCGTTCGTCACGTTGCCAAAGCCGTCGCAGACCGAGACGGTGACGCTGTGCGTGCCGTTCGGCAGCAGAACGCTGACGCTGGCGCTGCTCTCCGTGGAGGCCGTGAGCGTCTGGCGCTGGCCGTCAACGGAGATGGCGGTCTTGGCGGGGCTGATGCCGGTGGCGTTTTCACCTGCCGGGTCATGGAATTCGGCCGTGAGCGTCAGGCGGTTCGTCTTCAGCTCCGTCGTGCCGTCCTCGGCCAGCTCGGCCGCACCGGCCTTCACGGCGTCGATGACCGGGTTCTCGAGGTCGTCGACCGTGTCGCCGTAGACAACGCGGAAGTTATCAAAGTACAGGCTGCCGCTTGCCATGGAGCCCATGGGGATCTTATCGCCGTTTTCATTGGCGGAACCGCCGGGAATGTAGGTCAGCAGCACGAGCGGCTGGCCGTTGAGGATCTTCAGCGGATGATCCTTCGTGACATATTTGGCAAACGGACGGAGGTCTGCCTCACAGTACATCCAGCCCTCCCAGTAGATGCCGGTATACTGCAGGGAGCGGCCCTCCTGCGTGGTAAAGTGCAGATAGGAGCGCTTATAGGTGCCGCTGGCCTCGTCGTAATAGGCGATCTGTGTCCATAGCCAGTAGTTCGGCGTGCCCTTGGGCGCGTAGACCCAGACGCCGAGGCCGGACGGGGAGCCGTCGAGCGAGATACCGCTGTAGAGATCCGTCTTTGCGGCGTCGCTTGTATCGGCGTAATAGAGGTACTCGTTGACATTGCGGTAGCCGGGGAGCAGATCGGTGTAGTCATAGTCGAGGCGCATGGAGTAGTCGCCGAAGCGGGTCTCGCCCTCGTCGCCATTCACGACCTGCACCGTTGCGGAGTGCTCCTTCATATAGGAGGCGTGCCAGGTGAACAGGCTGTAGCCTGCGCTGCCGAGCACATAGCAGGCGGGATAGTAGGTCTCGTCGGTATTGTCGGCAATGTAGGTGCCGCCGAACTGGAACGGGCCCTTTTCCGTCACGGTCGCGGGCGCATTCGTCTCCTTATTCCAGTTGATGAAGGTCAGCTCCGTGTTTTCGTCGCCGAACTTCGCACCGTACTGCGCGTTGCCCCAGTCGTACTCGGCGCCCTGCATGAGCTTGCCCTCGGCATCCGGCTCAAAGTCGAGCAGAACCTGCGGCATCCTGCCGATTTCCACATGGATGGTGTCTGTGAGCTTCGTGCCGTCGTGCTTCGTGTAGCTGACGGTGATGTCGGCCTCCAGCGTTTCACGGGCCTTGACGGCCGTGAACTCGTTGCCGGAGAACGAGCCGATGTCGGAGGGCTTCTTGCCGGGATCGGTCGGCGTGATAGTCCAGTCGAATACATAGCCGCCCATATCCATCAGACGCGTGCCGCTCTTGGCCGTCAGGCCGAGGTCGGACGACTCCTGGAAGGAGAGGTTCAGCGTTTCGGCGGCAAAGAAGAGCTCCTCTGGCTCCTGCACCTCCACACTCGTCGTGCCGAGCACGGTCTTGCCCTGCAGAAGCTGAGCCGTCACGGTGCCGCACTTGCCGTTCGAGCGGAACAGGCCGTTTGCGTCGATGGTGCCGAAGCTGCTGTCCTCCAGCCCCCAGCTCACGTTGGCTGGCAGGTCGGCGGGATAGCCATTGGAGTCGACGCCCGTGGCAGTGAACTGCACGGAAGCGCCCGCAAGGAAGAGGTCGTTCTTCGGCGAGAGCGCGGCGTGGTCAAAGCGGCCGGTCGGCTGCGCCGTCGAGACGATCATCAGGGTCGAGGCGACAACGCGCTCAGGGCCGTCGGACGGATGGTTCTGGATGGTAAGCTTATTGCTGCCCTCGTGGCGGGAGGCGTAGGTCGCAGAGCCGCCGCCGTCGAGGTAGATGGCCTTGACGCAGCCCTGCGCCTGCAGGACTTCGGCCATTTCATAGACGGTCATGCCATCGGAAAGGCCCTGACGGCCGTCTGCCATGAAGATGACGAGCGTGCCGTCTTCCTTCAGACCGATGGAGTTGCGGGGAGCCTTATAGCTGGCGTCCAGGCCATCCTGGATCTTGCCGTCCTTCAGCAGCCAGAACGGGCCGGAGATGGCTTCGGCGACGTCGTCCGTGGGGGTGCCGTAGTCGCGGATGTCATAGCTGCCGTCCTTCAGAACGGCAAAATACGGCTCGAGCCAGTCGTCGTTCTCGTGCGTCTGGATGAGGTGGCCTTCCATGATAAGATAGCCGCGGCACTGCGCCGTCTGCATATTGTAATAGTCGGCGTTCACAGCCGTAACGACGGTCTCGCCCGTTGCGGCCTCGTAGGCGGCGGCTTGGGACGTGGTCGTCTTCAGATCCCAACCGAGGTTCTTCGCAGTCTCCGCGCGGCTCTCGGCCGTGCTGCCCGCCGTGTAGTAGTTGGGATAGGACGCCTTGAGCTTCACGGAAGCACCGGGGGTGATGGTGGCCATATAGCCGAGCACCTGTGCGCTGCCGCTGGCATTGTTCAGAATGACCTGCGATTCCGTCAGGCCGTTCACGATCGGATAGTTTGTCTGCGAGATCAGGACCTTATCGGCCGGGGCGCTGAAGTCCGGGTCGGAGCCCGCCGCAAATGCGGCCGGAAGCAGGCCGGTGAGCAGCGCGCAGACAAGCAGGGTACACAAGATCCGCCGGATGACCGGCATTCTTCTGCTGACCATGATGTACTGTCCTCCTAATAAATTGATGGAAGGAAGTTCCTTCTTCGACATGAAATGTCAGTTGCATGATAGCATATGGGGCGGGAAGTGTCAAGCGAGGCCGCCGGAAGTTGTGAATAGTGCACAAAAATGCAGCCAAATATTTGGAAACAACGCTGATCGACCGGTGGCATGTGTTCTAGCTGATGTGATGTTAAATTCTTGTTAGCCGGATCGGACGGCCTTGCTTTTTTCTGTAAAAGCCGGTATAATAGGGGAAACATGTGGGCCGGTCCGGCTGGCCCCGGAGAATTGAGGAGTGAGACAATGAAACGACTGCTTTTGCTCTGCCTGACGGCGGCTGTGCTGGTATCCTGCCTCGGCCTGTCGGCTCAGGCTGCGCCCACCCTGTCGTGGACAGAATTCTATACAATGGGGGATGCCGCCTCGGCGCACACCCGCATCGATCCGATCGAGCTGGACGGGACGACGACGCTCTTCCTGCCAGCCAGCGTATCCCGGAAGGCGGTCCCGGTGTATTTTACGCTTTCCGAGAAGAACGCCGTTGTGACGGCGACGGGAAGCCGCGGCTCCGTGGTGCTCAAGAGCGGCGATACGCTGGACCTGACCGCCCTGTGCGAGGGCACGGACGATACGATCACGCTGCGTGCCCGCTCCGGGAGTATGCAGGCAGAGAAGCGCGTGACATTCCTGCGGTATGACAATGTGTCGACGATGTTCCTCGTGAGCGACGATCCCGTGAACGAGGGCCGTGAGTGGGTCGAGTCCAGCGAGGACAAATCCAACAGGGCCAAGGGCAGCATGGCTCTGCTCGCAGCGGACGGCGAATCCGTCTACGACGGCAAGCTGACGCAGATCAAGGGCCGCGGCAATTCGACCTGGAAGGGAGCCAAGCGCCCCTATCAGATCAAGCTGGACAAAAAGACCGACCTGCTCCAGACCGGCGACAGCGCCGATAAGGCCAAGACGTGGGTCCTGCTGGCAAATTTCTATGATCCGTCCGCTGTCCGCAACATGCTTGCGCTCGACCTCGGCCGCGCGCTGCAGATGGAGTGCAACATGGGCTATCGCCCGGTGTGCCTCTTCTATGACGGCGAGTTCCGCGGCCTGTACCTCCTGACGGAGAAGGTGGAGGTCAACGAGGGCCGTGTGGATGTGACGGACCTGGAAAAGGCGAATGAGAAGGCCAACCCCGACGTCGACGACCTGACGAAGCTCGAGTCGAAGACCGGCACGACCGCCAACGGCGCGACCTATCTTTATTGTGACGGTATGAACGATCCTGCGGACATCACGGGCGGCTACCTGCTTGAAATGGACTTCGCCGACCGCGCCATGGAGGAAAAGTGCTATTTCATCACGACGCGGGGCTTCTATGTCGTTGTAAAGTCGCCGGAGGCCTGCTCGAAGGCGGAGATGGACTATATCGCCAGCTGGTATCAGGACTACGAGGACGCCGTGTTTGAGGGCGGCACGAGCTCGAAGACAGGCAAGCCGTTCACGGACTATGTTACGGTCGAGAGCATGGTGCAGTGCTACCTCGTCAACGAGCTGAGCAAAAACGGCGACGGTTTCAACACGTCTGCCTACCTCTATAAGGAAACCGGCTCGGAGCCGATGAAGATGGGCCCGCTGTGGGACTACGACCTTGGCTTCGGCAACAATAATTATGAGGACCTTCTGCCGCAGCCGGAGCTGCTCTACACGGTATACGGCTCGCTCGGCCGCGCGCTGTATGCCCTTCCGGAGTTCCGTGCCGAGGCACAGCGACAGTATACGAAGTACATCACGCCGCTGGCAGATGTCCTTGCCGGTAATGCGGACGCGGTCAGTGCGGACGGCAGCGTGCATTCGTTTGCGTGGTACCGTGAGCAGGTCGCTGCGGCTGCAGGCTATGACGAGCTGCTGTGGAAATCGTCCCATATGGACGTCCGCCCCGGCGGAAACGGCTTTGCGGAGAACTTTGCCTCCCTGCAGAATTTTGTCGTGAGGCGTGTGCAGTGGTTGGACGGCGTCATCGGCAAGTGGAGCGCTGACCATGCAGACCCGCTCGGCGATTATATGGATGTATTCGAGAGCGACTGGTACTATGACACGATCACCCGCGCCACGGCGCTTGGCCTGCTGCACGGCAAAGGTGCCGGCATCTTTGATCCGTCCGGCATTACGACGCGCGCACAGACGGCGCAGGTCATTTATAATATTGCCGCGCCCGGCAGCATTGCCTATTCCGACGTGTTCCCGGATGTTGCGGAGGGCAGCTGGTATGCACCCGCCGTCCTGTGGGCGCAGCGCGAGAAGATCGTTCTCGGCTATGACGACGGCCTGTTCCGTCCGGACCGCGGGGTGAGCCGCGAGGATATGATCACGCTGCTGTATCGCTATGCAGGCTCCCCGAAGACGAGCGGCAGGAAGCTTGCGGAGTTCCGCGACAATGCAAGCATCTCGGACTATGCCCGGCAGGCCATGGAATGGGCCGTGGAGAACGGCCTGATCCTCGGTTATGCAGAGGACGGCACCATCCGCCCGCAGTCCACGACGACCCGCGCGGAATTTGCGACGATCGCCGTGCGGTTCTACGAAAAGACGAATGCGTAAAAAGCACCTGCTTTGCCGACTGTCTGCGCTGCTTTTGCTCGTGGTGCTGACGGCCTGCCGCCGAGATATGATGGCTCCGACGGTGACACCGACGGAAACGGCGGTCACGGAGCCGACAGAGCAGCCTACGGAGGCACCGACGGAGGCCCCTGCGGAGTCTTCCACCGAGCCCCCTACGGAGGCTCCGACGGAGCCGGAATGGGTGCCGGAGTATGACGGCGCGCTCGGCTCCGCCGGGAGCCTGCGCGGTACGACCCTGCTCATCTCCATCTTTACGAATGATGCGCAGACCGCATGGGACGACGAGGCCGACCGCGAGGAGATGCTCCTGACGCTCAACCGCATGGACACGGCCGCGCAGTGGCTCACGGAGCAGGCGGCTGCATATGGCTCGGACGCTTCGTTCCTCTATGACTGGACCGCTGATCCGGACCTGCGCTACGATGCCGCGTTTCCGGGAGTTCTCGTCCGTGAGGATGGGGTCATGTATGAGGTGCAGGCCGATTATGTGCGGGAAAACATCGACACCGAATCTCTGCGGCAGAAATACCACGCAGACAATGTGGTCTACTTTTTCCTGTTCAACACGCCCTATGAGCATACGCCGAATCCCTGGTCCCTCGGCTTCTCGTCCAGCACGGATTATGACATCGAATACGTCAATCTGTATATCCGCTTCGGAGACATGTTTGACGCGCCGCCTGCGACCTATGCCCACGAGATCCTGCATGCCTTCGGTGCGCCGGACCTCTATTATGAGAGCACGGTCATTCCGAAGGAGTTTGTCGATTACTGCAGTCAGACGGGCTGCAATGACATCATGTTCACCGTGAATGCGGGCGAGACGATCAGCAGTGATTTCACGCCGATCGACGCCTATTATGTCGGCATCGGGGCACGCCCGGCAGAGGCGGATGAATGGGGCCTCGGTCCGAGCGAGTATGACGCAAACTGAATCCTGATATAACATGGAGCCGGTCCCCGGAAAGGGGATCGGCTCCGTTTTATGGATCTGCTTATTCGAGACCGTATGGCCAACCGCCAAGGCCGCCGAGGTCGTAAAGCTCGGAGTATCCGAGCGCTGCGAGCTTTTCGGCTGCAGCGCGGCTGCGCTTACCGGTCTTGCAGTAGACGAGGACCGGGCTACTCTGATCGGGCAGGGCCTCTGCAGCCGTCTCGGCGCTGATCTCGTCGACCGGCAGCAGCACGGCGTCTGCCAGATGGCCGGTGATGTATTCCTCTTCGTCGCGGACATCCACGACCGTTCCATCGGGATGCGAGCGGATCATGGCAAGCGCCTGCTCGGCGTCTGCGGCAACAGGGATCATGGGTGGGCTCCTTTCAGGCCAGCTCGATCATGTTCGTATAGAGCTGATAGTACTTGCCGTGCTGATCCAGCAGGTCAGCGTGGCTGCCGCGCTCGATCACGCGGCCCTGCTCCAGAACGAGAATGGCGTTCGCGTTCCGGACGGTCGACAGGCGATGCGCGATGACAAAGACCGTGCGACCGGCCATCAGGCCGTCAAGGCCCTTTTCGATGAGCTTTTCGGTGCGGGTGTCGACGGAAGACGTCGCCTCGTCCAGAATGAGGACCGGGGCCTCCGAGACGGCCGCGCGCGCAATGGCGACGAGCTGCCGCTGGCCCTGACTGAGGTTTGCGCCGTCGGAATAGAGCATGGTGTTATAGCCCTGCGGCAGATGCGAGATAAAATAGTGCGCGTTGGCGATCTTCGCTGCACGGATGCAGTCCTCATCCGTCGCGTCCAGCCTGCCGTAGCGGATATTCTCCATCACGGAGCCAGTGAACAGGTGGGTATCCTGCAGAACGATGCCGAGGGACCGGCGGAGGTCATCCTTCTTGATATCGCGCACGTCGATGCCGTCATAGGTGATGTGGCCGCCCTGAATGTCATAGAAGCGGTTGATGAGGTTCGTGATCGTCGTCTTGCCCGCACCGGTCGAGCCGACGAAGGCGATCTTCTGGCCGGGCTTGGCATAGAGCGAGAGGTTTTTCAGCACCGGCTTGTCCGGATCATAGGAGAAGTCGACGTTGTAGAAGCGGACGTCGCCCTTCAGAGGCACATGTGTGCCGTCCGGCTTGACCCAGTAGAAGTCGCGGCCCTCGCGCGCCAGCGTGACGGAGCCCTCGTCGATCTCGGCCGGGGTGTCCAGCACGTCGAAAATGCGCTCCGCACCGGCCAGCGCCAGCATGATGGAGTTGAACTGATCTGCGATCTGGCTGACGCGGTCAGCAAACGTGCGGATGTACTGCAGGAACGTGATGAGGATACCGCCGGTGCCCTCGCCGGTCAGCCACAGTGTGCCGACGGCGCAGGTGATGGCATAGAACATGTGCGACAGGTTGTTCAGGATCGGGCCGACGACGGACGTGGCCGTCGTTGCCATGGTCGAGGCGCTGTACAGCGCCTCGTTGATCGGCTCAAAGTCGGCCATGACCTGCTTTTCGTGTGTGAAGACCTTGATATCGCGCTGGCCGGCGATCATTTCCTCAATGTAGCCGTTTACGGCCGCGGCGTTCTTCTGCTGTGCGCGGTAGCTGTGGCTGCTGATCTTTGTCGTGATGCGCACAACGAGCAGCACGATGGCGCCCAGCACGACCATGATGGCAAACAGCCGCATGGACAGCACGAGCATCATGGCGATGGTGCCCGTGAGCGAGGTGACGGAGATGAGCATCTGCGTGATGCTGTGCTGCAGCAGCTCGTTCGTCGCCTCGATGTCGTTCGTGTAATAGCTCATGAGGCTGCCGTTCGTATTGGCGTCAAAATAGCTGATGGGCAGCTTCTGCATACGGGCAAACAGCTCCGCGCGCAGCTCACGCATGATGACGGTGCTAGTCTCGAGCATAAGGCGGTTGAGCAGGTAGTTCGTCACGGCGCTGAGGAAATACAGTGTGCCGAGACCGGCCAGCAGGCTCAGATATTTTGCGTAGGTCTCATTCGGCGTGATGCCGCTTTCCTTCAGAAGATTGGTCAGCGGGCGCATGCAGTAGGACGCGCCGATCGTGCAGGCCACATAGGCCAGAATGGATGCCACGGCGCAGATGAGCAGCACGCGGCAGTGACGGAAATAGCGGAACAGGCGGAACAGCGTGTGCAGGGGAGACTGCGCGCGGCGGTAATTCCGAAGCTCAACTCTGGCCATGCTGCTCACCCTCCTCCCGCATCTGGCTGTCATAGACGTCGCGATAAATCTGGCTGCGCTCCATCAGCTCCGCATGCGTGCCGACGTCGGAGAGCTCGCCCTCGTGCAGTACGATGATCCGGTCGCACGAGAGGATCGAGGCGATGCGCTGCGCGATGATGATCTTTGTGCTGCCGGGCATGGCCGTTTTCAGCGCGCGGCGGATGTGTTCGTCCGTCGCCATGTCCACGGCGCTCGTGGAGTCGTCGAGGATCAGGATCTTCGGCTGCTTCACAATGGCGCGCGCAATGCGCAGGCGCTGCTTCTGGCCGCCGGAGAGGTTCGCGGCGTTCTGCTCCAGAACGGTCTCATAGCCGTCCGGGAAGCGGTCGATGAATTCGTCCGCGCAGGCGATGGCGCAGGCCTCGCGCAGCTGCTCCTGCGTGGCGTTGGCATTGCCCCAGCGGAGATTCTGCGCGATCGTGCCGGAGAACAGCGCGCCGTTCTGCAGCACCATGGAAACGCCGTCACGCAGATGCTCGAGCGTGTAATCGCGCACATCGCGGCCGCCGACGCGCACGGTGCCGGACAGCGTGTCATAAAAGCGCGGGATGAGATTCACAAGCGTGGATTTGCCCTCGCCGGTGCCGCCAATGATTCCGATGGTCTCGCCGCTGTTGATATGTACGGTGATGTGGCACAGTGCAAGCTTGTCCGGGTCGCCGGAATAGCTGAAGCAGACATCTTCGAAGTCCACACTCCCGTCGGCCACGACGGCGTCGCTCGGCCCGTCCGTGATGTCAACGGTCTCGTCGAGCACCTCGTTGATGCGGACGAGGGAGGCATGTGCGCGGGACAGAGCCATAATGAGCCACGTGAGCATCGTCAGAGCGTTGACGGCCTGCGTCGTGTAGGACACCAGACTGACAAGCTCACCTGTAAGCAGGCCCGTTGTGCGGAAAATGATCTCGCGGCCGCCGAGGAGCAGCAGCACGATCGTGCAGCCCCATAGGATGGACATCTGGATGGGACCGGTCAGCGTGAACAGGCGGGAGGATGACAGCGTTGCCTGCCGCAGATCCTCCGCCGTGCCGCGGAAGCGCTCGGATTCATAATCGCCGCGGACATAGGCCTTGACGACGCGGCTGCTGATGAGGTTTTCCTGCACGGCGCGGTTCATGCTGTCCATCTTCTGCAGCATTTTGCGAAAGCGCGGCTGGCCGATCTTCATGAGGATGGCCAGAGCACCGGCCAGGAACGGAATGGAGATCAGAAAGATCACCGCCAGATGCGGCGAGATCGTAAAGGCCATGACCGTGGCCATCAGCACCATGAATGGCGAGCGGATTAGCGTGCGCAGGAACTGCTGCATGGTGTTGCGCACGGTGTTGACGTCCGTCGTGGCGCGGGTGATCAGGCTGGACGTTGTGAAATGATCCGTGTTCGCGAACGAGAAGTCCTGAATTTTTCCGAGCAGGTTCGCACGGAGATTTTTGGCAAAGCCCTGACTGGCCACGGCGGAGCAGCGTGCGCTCAGAATACCGCAGGCCATGGAGCAGCAGGCAACGATGACCATGATGATGCCGACTGTCAGAACGAAGCGGTCGCGGTTTGCGATAAGTGCCTCCGGAAACAGCTCGCGCAGCATGAAATCCTGCTCCCGGTAGAGGCCGCCGTCCACGATGACGGACATCAGCATCGGGATCAGGACCTCGAGCATGACCTCCAGCCCGCCGAAGATCGCGGCGGCCAGGGTCCAGATGCGGTAGCGCCCCAGATTCGGCCAGATGTGGCGGAATGACCCAGGGCGTTTCTTCTTGCTTTCGATGAAGCTCATCCCCTTGAAGAAAATAGTCGTGTCTGAATATTATACCAAACGGTATGTCTTCGTACAAGCCTAAATTTCTATTTTTTGAGAAAAAATTCGACGGGATTTCCTGAAAAATCCCCGAAATCCGCCTCGTCTTTTTCTGCGGTGCTTGCAGCGGAGCGGATGATACAATATACTATATTGGAGTGAATTATAACGATCTTAAGAATATCTTTCGGTTTTGCCTGCTTGTTTCTGCTGCCGTTTTTCGGTAAACTGTAGGGGCAGAAGCGAGAACGCAGGCGGCTGCGCGGAGAGAAAAATGGGGGAGAATGGCATGTATCGGATTCTGGTTTGTGATGACGAGCGGGACATCGTGTCCGCACTGCGGATCTATCTAACGGCGGAGGGCTATGAGGTGCTCGAGGCCTACAACGGCAGCGAGATGCTGCGGCTTGCCGCCATGCAGGAGGTGCATCTCATCCTGCTCGACGTGATGATGCCGGGCATGGACGGGCTGAGCGCCATGGCGGAGCTGCGCAAGACCTCGAATGTGCCGGTCATCCTGCTGACAGCCAAGTCTGAGGACACGGATAAGGTCCTCGGCCTGAATCTCGGCGCAGACGATTATGTGACAAAGCCGTTCAATCCCATTGAGGTCATGGCGCGCGTCCGGTCTCAGCTCCGGCGTTATCTGCAGCTTGGCGGCGGGCAGGTGCTGCCGACGCAGGTGACCATCGGCGGCATCATGCTCGACGATGCCGGACGGACCGTCACGGTCGACGGTGAGCCGGTCGCGCTGACGCCGACGGAGTTCGACATCCTGCGTCTGCTCATGCAGCATGCGGGCACAGTCTTCTCTCCGCGCGAAATTTATCGCCGTGTCTGGGGCGATTCGCCCGTCGGCGTGGAGAACGCCGTGGCGGTGCACATCCGGCATCTGCGCTCGAAGATCGAGATTGATCCCACCGAACCGCGCTATCTCAAGGTTGTGTGGGGCAAGGGATACAAAATGGAGGAACGACGAAATGAAAAAGCTGCAAGATAACCTAGCGGCGCGGATCGCCGCATCCGTCATACTGACCGTGAGCTTCCTGCTCACGCTGCTCAGCACGGCGGGCATCGTGCTGCTGGCTTCCTATCAGGCCTATAACGACGGCGGCGCGCAGCTGCGTACATCCTATCTGCATGCGGCAGGAGTCCAGGAATACTACGACCATGTCGAACCGGTGCTGGAAGGACTTGTCCATGAGCCGCAGAGCTATCAGAATTACCTGAACAGCTTGAATGTCCATGTCGATGTGAAGACGACGGACGGAACAACCGTGTTTTCCAATGCAAAGGAAGGGGAGACGAGCCTCCTTGAGGGCCCCTTCAGCTATACGTTCACGACCGGAGAAACGAAGCTCTGGAAGAATACGTTCTCGGATGCGGAAAAGGCCCAGCGCGCGCTGGAACGTTTCCCATACCAGATCGAGGACTATGAGATCGAGGCGTCGCCATTTGAATACAGCACGTCCTATTCGCCGATCGACGAAAGCCTCGGCGACGCGCTCGACGAAACCCTATCCGGCTTAGAGTCCTATTACCCGATGCTGAAGATCTGGTATTATCCCGAGGGGAGCCTGACCGAGGTAGAGGTCGGCGTGACGCTGGCTGCAGCCCCGATCGGGAACGATTCGGTCGCCGTCACGGCGCGCTGGATCGATCTGCTGATCGCCATGCGCGTGTGGCTCATCCTCATCCTTGTGCTTTCCGCGGCCTGCTGCGTGGCCAGCTTTGCCTTCCGCCTGCGCACGGCGGGCCATAAGCGCGGAACCGCGGGCATCACACTCCGCTGGCTCGATCGGATGCCGTTTGAGGCTTATCTGCTGGCCCTCGCCGCAGTTGTGCTCATCATCGTCTTTCTTGCCAGTGCAAAGGGGGAGCTGTGGTCGATCGCACCGGCCGCTGTCCTCCTCTGCTTTCTGCTTCAGACCCTCCCCATGACGATCGCCGCACGCTGCAAGGCGCACACCATGTGGCGCAATACGCTGCTGCGCCGTCTGCTGGACTGCATCCCCGGCGTGCTGCGGCGGCTTGCGGCGGTGATCCGGCGCGTGATGCCGAAGCTCCCGCTCGTCTGGACGGCTCTCGTGTGCTGGCTGGCCCTTAGCCTACTGGAGCTCGGCTTTCTGATGGCCGGGGCCTATGCTGTTCTCTGGATCGTGGAAAAGGTCGTGTTCACGCCGCTGGTCGTGCTGTTCCTGCTGGACCTGCGCCGCCTGCTGGACGGGAGCAAGCGGCTTGCCGAGGGTGATCTGGATCATTCGGTCGCGACGGACCATATGTTCTCTCCGCTGCGCAGACAGGCCAACTATCTCAACGGCATCCGCGACGGGATGCGCAATGCCGTAGATGAGAGAATGCAGAGCGAGCGGATGAAAACGGAGCTCATCACTAACGTCTCGCACGATATCAAAACGCCGCTGACGTCCATCGTGAACTACGCCGGCCTGCTGCAGCGCGATGGCCTTTCCTCGCCGGACGCGCCGGAGTACCTCGAGGTGCTCGTGCGTCAGAGCACGCGGCTGAAAAAGCTGACGGAGGACCTCATCGAGGCCTCCAAGGCGGCGACTGGCAATCTGACGGTCCATCCGGAGGCAGTTGATGCCCACGTCCTGCTCGGTCAGGCGGAGGCGGAGTATGCCGACCGGCTGCAGAATGCGAAGATCGAGCCTGTTTTTGATCTGCGCGCCCAGCGGTTTTGTGTGCAGGCGGACGGGAGGCTCCTCTGGCGGGTGTTCGACAATCTGCTGAGCAATATCTGCAAGTACGGCCTGCCCGGCTCGAGGGCCTATCTCCGCACGGAGGAGCGCGGCGAACTGCTGCGCATCACGTTCCTGAATATCTCCCGCGACGCCCTGAATATTCCCGCCGAGGAGCTGATGGAGCGCTTCGTCCGCGGTGATGCCTCCCGCAGCACGGAGGGCAGCGGTCTCGGCCTCTCCATCGCACGCAGCCTGACGGAGCTGCAGGGCGGCACATTCACGATCGCCATTGAGGGGGACCTGTTCAAGGCCTCCGTGGAGCTTCCGCTGACAGAAGAATAAAACCTGCGGCCCGGACATTTGTCCGGGCCGCTCAGCTTGTCAAAAAAGTCCCTTCGGGCCTTTTTCGCCAAGC
>ERZ1673746.1143-NODE-1143-length-21096-cov-117.198660_pt1 | contig 21096 bp, 18 predicted proteins | sample MGYA00580205_ERZ1673746 | MGnify/ENA primary metagenome ERZ1673746 (study PRJEB41218, sample SAMN15661771) | gut metagenome | host: Homo sapiens | place: Canada: London | collected 2015-08-20/2019-03-30 | study: EMG produced TPA metagenomics assembly of...
TGTTGTCAGCAGCCCGTTTCACGGTCTGCGTGTAGTTCCTTGTAAACTGACCTAAGGTGGAAGCTAAAACAAAGTTTTATCATGAAGGATTATATTTGGACTAATGAAAGTGTGAATAAATGATTGGGAAAAATAAACCTTTCACCTCTTTTCTGGTGAAAGACTGAAAGGCACTTTGTGCGAGTGTCGTTTCAATGTGAGCCATCTTAGAGTAAAATCAGGATGGCTCACATTGGGTTAAAAGGATGAAGAGAAACTTGCGTTTCGTAGAAAATGTGGTAAAAGGTATCAGATGAAAGATGACCGGGATATGAACTATGACATCAATTAACAATAAAACAATTACGAGCGTATATGAAAAAATGAAAGCTTACGAGAGAATAAGCAAGAAACTGTTCATTTTGCTATTCATGCTGGTCTTTTATGGGTATTCATCCATAATTGCACAGCCGTCCATACCCGCTGGTCAGGTAGATATATTTGTAGGGGCGGATTTCAACTACCGGGATTTGTTTCACAATGGGAAAATATATGAGATTTTGCTGAATCTGACTCCCGGTGTGAAATGGAACATGGGCAAGGGGTGGCAGGCGGCAGCACAGGCATTAGTGCCGGTGTATAACGACTATGGCGACCGATACAAGAAAGTACGGTTGAACATGGCGGTGTTATCTAAAGAGGCGCATTGGCGATCCCGGTGGTTCCTGAAAGCAAGCGGCGGCTTGTTCGGCAGGGAGCGGTATGGATTGGACTTGAAAGGGATGTATGTCGTAAACCGCTGGTTGGCATTGGAAGTGCAGGCTGGATTAACCGGCTATTGTTCAATGGCAGTGGACTGGGAAGCAAGTACCCCCAAACGGATTACCGCCTTGCTGGGCACCGATGTCTATCTGAACAAATGGAATACGCAGTTCCGCGCAAGGGGCGGACGTTTCCTCTATGAAGATTATGGAGCCATAGTTGAAGCCATGCGGCATTTCAACCACTGTACGGTCGGATTGTACGGCGAGTATAGCAACGAGGGCGGCAAGAATGCCGGTTTTAAGGTGGTGATGATGATACCGCCTTACAAGCGGAAACGGCGCACTGTCAATTTCCGTCCGGCTTCTAATTTCCGCCTGACATACAGTATGGAAGGTGACGCCTATGCCAACAAAATGTACACGACCGACCCGGAGGAGAACGAACGCGAGGGCTGGTTTGACCGCAATGCCCTGCAATGGGGCAGCAACACCATGAAGCCGGACTTCTCGGAAAAGGAAGGAGGGCGGAAATGAGAAGATTATTGATTGGCCTCCTTGTCGTGATGGGCTGCATTCCGATATTGAGGGCGCAAGAGTATTCGGGCGTTACCGGCATGATCCACGTGCCCACGGCGGAAATGGCGACAGAGGGAGAAGCCCGTATCGGTTTCTTCTTCCTGAATCAGGAATTTCTTCCTGACACCTACCAGTATGAAGGAGAGAAATTCAACACGACCAACCATTTTCTGGCCATCACCCCCTTCCCTTGGATAGAAATAGCGTATGTCTGTACCATACTGAAGGGGATTGACAACGATGGCCATGTCGGACATAATAAGAAAGACCGGTACTTTCACCTGAAAGTGCGTCCGCTGAAAGAAGGCAAATGGTGGCCTGCAATTGCCATAGGCACCCAGGATCCCGGCAGCAAGGTGAACGAGTCCTATGCCGAAGGCAAATATCCGGTCAACGACTACTTCCAGAATTATTATATAGCCGCCAGCAAACACGTCATGTACAGGCGGAATGAATTTGGTTTTCATTTGACCTACCGCTATTTTACATCGGATTTCAATGCCAAATGGCGGGGCATAGCCGCCGGTATCACCTATCGCCCGTCCTTTGCCAGAAACCTTCGGGCAACGATAGAATATACCGGTGACGATATCAACATCGGCGCAGACTGTTTGTTGTGGAAACACCTCTTTTTGCAGGCAACCTTGCAGAATGGGAAACATTTCACAGGTGGCCTGTGTTTCAAGTTAAACCTGTTGGGCAAGACCCACCCTGATTGAAGACACAAACAATACGGATATAACTACTAGAATACAGAATTTCAAAATAACCTAATTTAATCGTTTAATTATTTTTAGAAATGGAAAATCTTAGAAATCTATCAAGATGGGGAATGTTCGCATTCCTTAGTGTGGCTTTGTGCACCAGTTTCGTAGGGTGCAGTGACGATGATCCGGATTACAGCAACGTGACGCCGCCCACGGTGTCCGTATCGCACAGTATCAGCGGGCGTGTCACCGGCATGGACGGCAACGGCCTTTCGGCTACCGTGAGCATGAACGGCGAATCGACACAGACCGGCGCAGATGGCACGTTCACTTTTGACGATGTGGATGCCGGAAGTTATACCCTGACGGCTTCCGCTCCGGGGAAACAGTCCAAGGAAACAACCGTCACCGTTGCAGAAAGCGGAAGCGGAGCCAATGTCGTATGGAACGTGTCATTGCCCAATGAAGGCACGACCATTGAAGTAGCCGCCAACGGCGATACGGAGGCCAACGTGACTTCAGAGACCATCGAAGGCAATGACGAGGGCGCGGTCACAGTGGCTGTCACCGTACCCGAGACGGCGGAATTGCCTGCGGGAAGTTCCATCGTGGTTACCCCGCTTTACACGCTGGATGAAGCCGAAGCCAATACCCGTGCCACTTCCCGTGCTGCCGAAAGCGTCATGCTGATTGGTACAAGCGTGGCTTGCACCGATGCGAACGCCACGCTTTCAAGTCCCATCGAATTGGCTTACGATGTGGATGCGGAAGTGGCGCAATCCATCACGGCACAGAAATACGTGAACGGGCAATGGGTGGATGCAGAATATACTGTAGAAGGCGGACAAGTAATCGTGTTTGCCGACCAGTTCACTTCCTATACGTTGCTCTTTGGAGCGGATGTGACTTCTTCCTCCACAAGCACGCCGTTGGCCTTTGAACAAGACCTGTGGGACAACCTGTATGGATCGGGTGACATGACCGTTGGTTCGGCCTCGTTCACTTATCACATCGGAACGGAAATCACTTCGTCCGGGACCAGTCGGATAACCGCTTACCTGATTGAGATTCTGGCCCGCATTGCCGGCGCAGGTGTCACTACGGCTACGGGAACTTACCCCATCAATGTGACCTTGCCCGTCGGTACGGCCTTGCACGTGGCAGGTACTCAACAAGTGACCACTTTGACCGTCTCCGCATTGAACCGTTCCGTCAGTGGAAGACAATACGGTGATGTGGCAGTCGTGACAACCTCTTACAACAGAAACCATAATGGAGGGACGAGTGACAATTGATTGTTGTTTCTCACCTTGTAGACAGATATATTAAAAAGCACTGTCTGCAATTACCTGCAAGTAGTTATAATAGCCGCCCGGAATCAGGACGGCTATTTTTGTAGCTGTATCCGAAGCAGGAAAGAAATCGTAAGTTTTCGGGAACCACAGGTACAACCTTTGCATGTGAAATGGCGACTGCAACTATGAACCCAAATGTTGTAGTCGCCATTGTTTTGTTGTACCTGTATGCAAGTAGTTGCATTGTCTATCAGACTCTCTGTGCATTTTGCATTGTCTGCACTCTTGCCGGATGTTGTAATATCCGTTCGTTCGGATGCCTGCGTTACGCTTGCATAATCCCAATGACTATTTTACAATCAAACACCCGTCATGGTGCGGCTCAATTTGTTTTGAATCGTTCTAAAAAAATAATTATTCATAAACTCTGAACCGGTCGCATGGATTGTGGTTGATAATTTCTATTTTTGCCCATAAACGAGGTAGCACATTCTGATGAGAGAATGCACTACGGATAATATGACTAGCAATGAAAGTATCCTTGACACAAAAGATATATGCCGGGAACTTCCTGTTGCTGGCCGCCATAGTCGGAATGGTGGTTATCCTCTTTCGTGAGCGTAGCCGGATGCGGGAGATAGATTTCGAAGTGCATGACCTGCAATCGGTACGGAATGACATCCATGCCGCACACCTTCACATCACCGAGCTTTCCCTGCTGGGCGAGAGCCTGATCAGCCAAGAAAATGCAGATACGGCAAACTATCGCCAGAAACGGCTGTCCACAGACAGCCTGCTGCTGGCCTTGAAGCCCCGGTGCAGGCAGCATGTACGTCCCGAACAGATAGACACGCTCCGGCACCTGCTTGCCGACAAGGAAATGCACTTGTTCCGTGTCGTGGAAGCCATCGGGATACAGGATGCTGCTGACAGTCTGCTTGTCCACCATCTGCCCAAAGTGGCGGAACGTGCCACCCGCATACGCACCGTGAGGAAAAGAAGGGACAATATACTGGGAGCGTTGGGCGCCAAGAAAACCGTCCGGGTTTTGCCTTCCGCCGGAGAACTGCACGCATTCAGTGACAGCCTGATTGCCATGCAGCAGGAAGGGACGGAGGATATGGAAACCAGTGCCGACAGCCTGTACGCCCGCAATCTGGCATTGAACGCCCGGCTGAACCACCTCATCAAGAATCTGGACAGGCAAGTGCAGGAAGCCTTCTTTCAGCGTGAGCATAAGATAATGGAAGCGCAAAGCCGTTCCACGCTCCTGCTCACCTCTACCTTGTCCACCGCCATCCTCCTTTTAATCCTGTTCCACATCGCCATCCACCGGGAAATCCGCCGCAATCATGGCGAAAAAAAGAAACGCGAAGAACTTATCGGCGAATTGCAGGCGAGCAATGAGAAGAACCGGCAATTGCTGCAATTCCGTCACAACCTGATGCAGACTGTCAGCCATGAAATGCGCACGGCCCTGACGGCGATAAGCGGCAATGCAGAACTCCTGCTCCGGGATGAAGCCCTGGAAGACCGGGTACGCCACATATTAACCGTGCGTGAATCTGCCAGCCGCATGGCTTCCATGACCACCGAGCTGCTGGAATTTTTCAGGCTGGAGATCCATAAAGAAAAGCTGCATATCCGTCCATTCCGCTCCGAGTCAATAGCAACTGTGTTGGAAACGGAGTTCGCCCCTTTGGCTGAAGCCAAAGGAATCGAATTCGTGACTGACAACCAGACGACAGAAGTGCTGGGAGGCGATAAGGAGCGCATATTGCGCATCGGAAGCAACCTGCTCTCCAATGCGGTCAAGTTTACCCGCAGCGGTCGCATTACACTCTGCACGGACTATAAGGACGGCAACTTCATCCTGTACGTGCAGGATACCGGGACGGGCATCCCGGAAGAAAAGCAGGAACAGATTTTCGCCCCCTTCGAACGTCTGGGCAATGCTGTGACTCAGGACGGCTTCGGGCTGGGCCTTGCCATTGTGACCAATCTCGTACAGCTGATGCAGGGTTCTGCTTCCGTACAGAGCAAACCTGGCATAGGAAGCCGCTTCACCGTTGTCCTGCCGCTGCCGAAAGCCGAAGAAGTACCGGAAGAAGAGAAGTCAATGGATGTCCGTCCTTCACTGGCCGGATGTTCCGTGCTGGCCATAGACAACGACCCGGTGACGCTCCGCCTGATGCGCGAGATGTACCTTCAATGTGGCGTTTCATGCGACAACTGCCTTACGTTGGCCGAGCTGACCGACAGGATACGGAGCAAGGATTATGACCTGTTGATAACAGACTTGAGAATGCCGGAAGCGAACGGCTACGAGATTCTGGAACTGCTGCGCATGTCCGACATCGGCAATTCCCGTGAACTTCCCATCGTGGCAGCTACTGCGGCCGGCTATGTATCGGAGGAGGAACTGAAAGAAGCCGGATTTTCCGGATTGCTTCCCAAGCCGTTTTCCATAGACGAACTGATGGAGGCGACACGGCACTGCATCCGTGAAAGAGGGAACCGGCAGCCGGACTTCTCCGCCCTGTTGGCTTTCGGCGACAAGCGGAAAACATTGGAGCAGCTGATTGCCGAAACGGAGAAAGAGATAGAGGAAGTCCGGAAGGCATCCGAAAGGAAAGACTTGACAGCCTTGAACAGCTGGGTACACCATTTGAGGAGCTCATGGATGGTGATACGGACGGAACGCCCCTTGCAGAAGTTGCACGAAGCCATCCACAAGGAACCGTACTCGGACGAAGAAGTCGCCTATGCAGCCCGTGCCGTGTTGGAACAAGGAGAAACCATCATAGAAGCCGCCAGAAAGGAGATGAAGAAATGGGAAAGATAATCGTAGTGGAAGACAACCTTGTGTACAGCAGGTATGTCTGCAATTTTTTGGAAGAAAACGGATACCGGACAGTCAGTACCTCCGATTGCACCGGTGCCCGGAAACTGTTTTCAATGCTGGAAGATGACGACATCGTGCTTGCCGACCTCCGGTTGCCTGACGGTGACGGCATCCTGTTGCTTGAAGAACTGCGCCGCGAGGGGAAGCACAATCCCTACGTCATCATGACGGATTATGCGGAAGTGCCTACCGCCGTGCGTTCCATGAAATCCGGAGCGGAAGACTATATCCCCAAGAAACTGCTGACCAGCCAGCTTCCCGCCATGCTCCAAGACTTGCAGAAAAGGCAGTCATTCCATGAGGAACCCCTGTTCATAAGGGAGAGCGAAGCCTACCAGAAAGTATTCGGACGTCTCCACGTCCTAGCCAAAGCCGACATCTGCGTGATGGTTCGGGGTGAGAACGGTACAGGAAAGAAACATATCGCTGAAAAGATACATGCCCAAAGCGACCGTGCGGACAAACCGTTCGTGACAGTGGACTGCGGGCTGTTATCCGAAAGTCTGGCCGCTTCCGCCTTGTTTGGGCATGAAAAAGGGGCTTTTACCGGGGCGGTCGGGCGCAAGGAAGGCTATTGGTCGGAAGCCGAGGGAGGAACGTTGTTCCTGGATGAGATAGGCAACCTTCCCCTCGGCGTACAGCAGATGCTGCTCTGCGCCATACAGGACAGGCGTTACCGTCCTGTCGGCGGCACAAAAGACAGGAAAGCCAACGTGCGCATCATCACCGCAACGAACGAGAATCTGGAAGAAGCCATATCGGAAAGGCGTTTCCGCCGGGACCTGTATTTCCGATTGAGTGAGTACACCGTGAAAGTACCCCCGCTCAGGGAATGCCCGGAAGACATCCTGCCGCTTGCTGAATTCTTCCGGGAACTTTACAACCAAGAGCATGGCAGACAGGTAAAAGGTTTCGATGCGGAGGCGAAGAAACGGTTGCTGGCCCATGACTGGCCGGGAAACGTACGGGAACTGAAACAGGCGGTCCAATCCGCCGTGCTTTTTGCCCAAGGGGAATTGGTGACGGCGGAAGAATTGAACTTGGATGAGTCCGGAAAGCCTTCCGATCCTGACATTGCCTTGAAAGGGGAATGCATGGAAAAGAAGCGGATATGCCAGGCTTTGGAAAAGGCCGGGCATAATCGGAAAGAGGCCGCCAGACTGCTGGGCATAAGCCGGAGCACGCTGTACGAGAAAATGGACCTGTATGGGATTCAGACGAAGAGGTGACATGGCAGGGGAAAGGACGAAACGGAATGGAAAAAAGCGGAAAGAAAGGGCGGTACTGTGTACGAAAAACGGACACCTGTCCGGAAGTCGGACACGGGAAGGAGGCTGCCTATTCTTCCTTAAAACAAATTTTCGTCTGCCAAGAGCTTGATTTGCAAGAAATTGCATACAAGTTCATCACCATAACATTGTAATTGGACTATCATTTGCTCCTATGGATGTATGTGCGCACATTTCATCCGAGTAAAAACAAAAAATTAGGAACAAATGGAACATCTCACCTTGACGGAAACCGAGTTTTTCCGTCTGATAAGCAATCCCGACAGCCGCACCGGGTTACGCACGGCCTACGATGAGTTTACACAAAGGGTCATCCAACTCTGTCTCATCCCGCCCGAAAGCGGACATCCGGTACACGCCCTGAGCTATGCGGAAACGGAGCTGCAATACCATGAGGCCCTGCAAGGCAGGAGCCATGAGAGCGAACTGAATCTGCATGTACACAAGGCCCTTGCCTTTGTGCGCAAGATGCTACGGTTCCTTGCCCGGGAATACCATCCGTTGCCGCCCTCCCACATGTTTACCGGCGAGAAAACCGGCGCCCCTCCTTCTGATGCCCCTCCGATATGTTGGACAGGCAGCATATCCGACCTAGTGGAATTATTGTACGGGCTCGACACCCTGAAATGTATCAACGGCGGAGAAACCGGTATCCAGGAACTGATGGTCCATTTCTCCCGATTCTTCGGCATGGAGTTGAAGCCCAGTCAGTGCTACAACGCCTATGTGGATATCCGTCGTCGGAAAAATGACAGCCGTACCTATTTCTTCGACCGGGCTTCCGAAAAGCTGAACGAGCGAATCGTGAAAGACGATGAGCGGGAACGGGCACGCAAGAGATGAAAGTTTTTCTGTCTGATTCATGACCGGGAACAAGGTGTATGGGTAGAAGCCCCTTGCTCCCGGTTTCTTTTTCCTGTTCTAGCAATGACAATTTGCAAGAAAATGCTCCAAAATTTCGTATCTGTCGGTCAAATGATTATTTTTGCCCTCCAAACGATTACGCATGAATATAACCAATATAGACGACATACGCAAACTGGCCTCCGGCGATGAAGGGGGACGGACAGAATACAAGCTGATCACCGGGCAGTTGGAGCGCGGCATGGAGACACTGTGCGCCTTCCTCAACGGCGAGGGCGGTACGGTACTGTTCGGCGTGGCTGACAACGGGAAAATCACCGGTCAGGAAGTGAGCGACAAGACGAAACGGGAAATTGCGGAAGCCATCCGCCTATTCGAGCCGTTTGCCACGATAACGGTCTCATACGCAAACATTCCCGACACGGACAAACAGGTCATTGCCTTATATGCTGAGGAACAACGCTATATGCGTCCGTTCACATATAAAGGCAGGGCTTACCAGCGGATAGAAAGCGTGACGTCTGTCATGCCGCAGGACAAGTACAACCACCTGCTGATGCAAAGGGGCGGCAAATACAGTTGGGAGGCAATCCCCAACCCCGACCTGCAAATCAGCGACCTCGACGAGAATGTCATCATCGGTGCGGTACGCGCCGGAATCAACTGCGGACGCCTGCCGGAAACCACCATTCGCGAAGAAATACCCGCCATCCTTGAAAAATTCGACCTGTTGCATGACGGGAAGCTGAACAATGCCGCCGCCGTACTGTTCGGGCGCAATCTGTACGACTATCCCCAATGCCTGTTGCGAATGGCAAGGTTCAGAGGCACAAGCAAAGAGGAATTCATAGACAACCAAAGACAGCAAGGGAACATCTACGCGCTATTGGACGCTGCCATGTCGTTTTTTTTCAAGCACCTGTCCTTGTCGGGTAAAATAGAGGGGCTGTACCGTGAAGAAAAGCTGAGCATACCTTACAAGGCATTGAGGGAATGTTGCATCAACGCCTTTTGTCACAGAGCCTACCACCGTCCGGGCGGTTCGGTGGGCATCGCCATTTATGACGACCGCGTGGAAATAGAGAGCAGCGGCGCGTTCCCTCCCGACATGACCCTTGAAAAACTGCTTGGCGGACACAGTTCAGAGCCGCCCAACCTCATCATAGCCAACGTGCTTTACAAAAGCGAGTTGCTGGAAAGCTGGGGTCGCGGCATCAGCCTGATGATAGACGAGTGCCGCCGTGCCGGCATACCCGACCCGGAATTCCACACGGACGGGAGTTCCGTATGGGTGGTATTCCGCTATGAGATGGAAACGGCTGGACAAGCATCCGACAAGCATCCGACAAGTACCCGACAAGCACCCGACAAGTACCCGACAAGCATCGTCCGGCTCATTGAACTGATAGGGGAACACACTTGCTCGCTGAAAGAAATGATGGGAATGATGGAACTGAAGGACAGGGAGAATTTCTTGGGCAATTACCTTAACCCGTCTATGGAAGCCGGATTGGTGGAACCGCTCTATCCTGACCAGCCGAAACATCCCAAGCAGAAATACAGGCTCACCGAACAAGGAAAGGCTTTGCTGGAAAGGGGTGAGTAACATGGTGAAGAAGAAAAGGAAACACGGCGGACACTACTGCAAGGTATGCGGCTGCCACAAGTCCAACGAGAGCTTCTCGGGCAGAGGACACGCGCTGCACATCTGCAAGGAATGCCAGTCGCTTCCAAAGGACGAACAGGCGGACATGATGCGCTGCAACGAGGTGGAACGCGCCGCGTTCCGCTTCCCCATGAGGCGGCAGGACTGGGAACTGCTGGAAAAATATGCCAAGAAGTACAAGGACAGGGAGTCGGGAAAATTCGCGCAGGAGATGCTGGACATGAAACGGGGCGTTTTTGTGCCGGAAGAGGACGATGAAGAAGCGGATGAATGGAACAACGACATTTTTCAGGTAGCGGAAACCCCGTTTTCGGAATTGGAGGAAGACACCCGTACCGCCATGGAGGAACTACTGGAGGACAACATCAACGAGTACATGATACACAAGGACTATATCCCCGAAGGGAAGGACTTGCAGGACATAGCCGATTGGGTGTTGAAGGAAACCAATGACACGTTTTACTTGAAAGCCGTTCCCGATGACGCCTACCGCAGGCTGGTGGATGATACCGTCCGGAAGATGGTCAAGGAGTGGAAAGACGACGGCTTGGAGATAAAGACCTACGCCGAGTCGCTCACGATCATGGAAACGGAACGGCTCGTCATCCGCAAAATCACCCGCAAGGACACGGGCGCGTTGCTCGCCCTCATGGGCAAGTCGGAAGTCATGTACGCATGGGAACACGGCTTTGACAAGAAGGAGGTGCGCCAATGGGTGAACCGCCAGTTCTCCCGTTACCGCAAGGACGGCTACGGGTATTTCGCCCTTGTGTTGAAAGACGGGGGCAAACTTATCGGACAGGCCGGGCTGATGAAAAGCGTGATAAACGGGAATGAAGCGGTGGAACTCGGCTACATCCTGGACAATGCGTATTGGCACAACGGCTATGCCACGGAAGCCGCCCGAAGATGCCTGCGGTACGCTTTCGAGAAACTGGGCTTGCAAGAGGTCTATTGCAGCATCCGTCCCGAAAACACGTCCTCCATCCGTGTGGCGGAAGCCATTGCCATGAAACCTTGCGGCAGCCATACCATTATATACAATGGAAAAGAAATGCCCCATCTGCTGTATAAAACGGAGAAACCAATGCAGTAATTTTCATTTCAATTGTCAATCAACGAGAAAAGGACAATCCTTAACCCGGTCTGAACATCCAGCCAAGTTAAGGATTTTCCTTTTTTCGCCTATGGCGTTTTTACTTGCCCTGCAAGAGGTGTTGCAGTTCCGGGTCGGACTGGATGCGCTGCAACTCGTCGGCGACAATCTGCCGCACTTCCGCCTTGATGCGGTTGTAGTTCTCCTGTATCATTTCCTTCATGCGGTCGTTGCCGTCGGCATCGGTGAAGTCCGTGATGACGGGGATGGGCTTGTAAGCCTGTTCCTCGCGCTTCACCTTCTCCACGTCCACCACAATCTCGCAATGAAAGATTTTCTGCTCGATGCGCTCGTTGAAGTTGTCGGCCACCGCGCCCACGAACATGCCCTGCGTCAGCGTGGAAATCTTGCTCGCGGGTATCAGGCTCTCCATCTGCGTGTTGATGGAGGTGGACTTGTCCTCCCGGTTGATGGTGACGCTCTGCCGCTTCTGCAAGATTTTGCCGAAACGCTCGGAAAGCGTTTTGGCGGTCTCACCAACGACTTGACCCGAAAAGATGTTTCCCACCGTGTTCATCACGACCGCCGCTTCTTTGTCCCCATAATCGCGTTTCAACTGCGAAAAGTCCTGAAAGCCGAGGCAGACCGCCACCTTGTTGCTTCGGGCAGTGGCGATAAGATTATCCAATCCCTTGAAGTAAATCGTAGGCAGCTCGTCGATGATTACCGCCGACTTCAGCTTGCCCTTCTTGTTAATGAGCTTGACAATTCGGGAATTGTACAGACCCAACGCCGCGCCGTAGATGTTCTGACGGTCGGGATTATTGCCGACGCAGAGAATCTTAGGCTCATCCGGGTTGTTAATATCCAACGTAAACTCACTGTCTGACATGACCCAATAAAGCTGTGGGGAAATCATGCGCGAGAGCGGTATCTTCGCTGATGCGATTTGCCCCATCAACTGCTCGGCTGCACCTCCCTGCCAAGCGTCCATAAAGGGCGAAAGATAGTTTTCCAACTCCGGATAGCTGGTGAGAATAGGGAAAACATCCTCATAACGTCTGTTCAGCAACTCAATGGCGTGTGGGAAGGTGCAATACTTTCCATCCTGATAAATCCGTAAAAACCAGATAATACTGGCAAAAAGTATAATCGGACTCTCCACGAAGAAGTCGCCTTGCTTTTGCACCCAAGTTTTGTTCAAATTTAATAAAATGGTATAGGCACTTTCGTAGGCATCGGTGATGTCCTCCATGAAATCCGGGTGAATGGGATTGCAGCGGTGGCTCCGGCGCGGGTCGTCGAAGTTAATGACGTAGAACTTCGGCTTGACCTTGTAGCCGTCGCCGTGGTTCATCAGGTGGTTGTAAGCGATGGTGGAAAGGTCGCTGAACTTGAAGTCATAGATGTACATCGAGTAAGATTTTTCAATCATCTGCTTGATAAAGCTGTTTACCACGGCATACGACTTTCCGCTGCCCGGAGTGCCCAATACGATGGAAGCGCGGAACGGGTTTACCACGTTGATGTACCCGTCGTTCCACTTCTTCCTGTAATAGAAGCGCGTAGGCAGGTTCACCGAATACTCGTTCTCCATGAGGCGCGTCTCCTGCATGAAGCTCTCGTTTTCCACGTTGAACACGTCATCCATGAGGTTGGTGCGCAAGAGGCGGCTCATCCACGTGCCGGACATCAGGAGGCAGACATAGCCCGCCGCCATCGAAGCGGCATAGAAGGCTACGTTGGCTTCCACGGGCAGCGGCAGGGAGAGCATCCACCAGTTCAGGAAGAACAGGGCCAGCCCTGCGGCAAGCACCGTCCAAATCCTGCCCCACGTGATTTTTTCCTCCTTCACGCCCTTTGTACCCAAGCAAGAGAGAGCCAATAGCAACAGCGCAAAAAGTTTTGTGTAAAGGATATGGTGGAACAGTCCGGCGGTGCGGTCGAAATTGACCAGCACCCGGTCCACGACACCGATGTCGATGCCCCACAGCCTTACGGCTTCATACCCGTACCAATAGAGGTGGACGACCACCAGAATAATGCTCACGGCGCGGAGAAAGTCCATGATTTTCGCCAACGCCCTCAAATCGTCTTCCTGTTGTGACATAAATCTGTTTCTGTTTTTAAGTTGAACAATATGTCCGCAAGGCTTTCCCCGGACATAAGCATACCTCAAGTCCGACCTGAGCCTATCTCAAGTCCGAGGTGAGGCTACCAAAGGTCTGACCTTAGATAGCCAAAGGTCTGACCTTTGCTTGGATGCCCTGCGGACGGATAATTTATAATCCCAAACCCTTCCGGCGTTTCTTCCGCTTGCGTTTGAGTTCGCGCTCGAAGGCGGCTTCTTCCGCCTGTGCGCCCGATGCGTCGCCGCCAAGCAAGCCCAAGCCCGTGGAATGGCTCTCGCCGTGTTCCACATAGGTATGGGCTTCCGCCTGCGGTTCGTCCCGTGTAAGGGTGAACGGCATCGGCGGCGTGTCCGCATACGGCAAAGTGAAGTGCTCCTGCAAGGCGTTGGCGGAAAATTCCCTGCCCAGCCGGGAGCCGTTCAGCACACAGCCCGTGCGGTGGTCGATGAAGGTCGCCCCGTAGATGCGCCCCCCGTCCGTGTGGCGGAACACCACATCCACGCCCTTCGCTTTGAGCAGGGCGACAAATTCATCCTTGCGGTACGTCCTGTCCAATACGGCAGCGACGGTCTTGCGCGTCATGTCCGCCAGACGCTTGTCGCGGATTTGGGCATTGGGATACTCAAACCTGCGCAGCACGGCTTCATAGCCGACGGACTTCCCGATGCAGGATGCCTTGAAGGGATTGCCGACCTTGTTCCCGCCATCATCGGTGGCGGAATAGACCAGTCCGTGATACTCGCGTCCGTTCACCATGCCACGGGCTTCCTCCACAGTGACGTTGTAGAGGGAGAGCAAGGCGCGGTATTCGCCCATTGTCCGGAACTTGTAGGTAGCCATCACCGCCTTGACGGTGTTCGACACCTGACGCTTCACGTCTCCCTGCGAGGCATCCACCTTGCGCAAGGAATTGTCGTTACGGTGCTGCCTGCGGTCGGCGGGGTGCAGACCGTACTTGCGTTCCAGCTCCGTGGTGATGCGCTTGCTGCGGCGATGGATGAAATCCTTGTTCAACCGCCTGCCATTCTCGTCCACATTGACGGAGACGATATGCAGGTGGTGGCGGTTGATGTCCTCATGTTTGAAAATTAGATAAGGCTGGTCGCCGTAGCCCAGCTTCTCCAGATACTCCCGCGCGAGACTTTCCATCTCCATGTCCGTCAGGCGGTCGTCGGGATGCGGATTAAGGGAGATATGGATGACCTTGTTCCGTGTGCGGACGTTCTCCGGCATGTACCGTTTGAAATCCTGTTCGGCACGGGCGATGTCCACCCGTCCGCTGCCATCGTCGAAGACCTTGTTCCCGGCGAGCAGCTTCCCCTCGCCCTCGTTCACTTTCATGCCGTTGTAAGCCAACGCCCCGTACAGCGACGTGCCTACCGTGATTTTTGCGACCATCTTTCCTGAAACTCCCTTGAAAGTTCAACGACCTGCCGCGTGATTGCGGCCAGTTCCTTCGTGCATTGCTCCAGCTTGTAGAGCAATGCCATCGCCTTTTTCTCCGAGAAATGGCAGCGCAGCTCCTTGACCGTCTGGTTATAGTTGTTCCCCACCATGCGGTACTGCGCATGGAAAGCGGACAGCTTCGTGCAGTAGTCGAGCAGCGTCTTGTCCGTGACCAGTACCCGGAACGGCTGTCCGAAGAAGTGCGCCTTCAGGAACACCGCCCTCGCCTCCACGCCGGACTTGCCGTGCATAGCGAGGAACCTGAGCCATTCCCCGTCGTCGAAACGCACCATCACGCAGTGCGACTTGCGGCTTTCCCGTGGATGCCGCCCCCACTTGGGACTGTCAGTCCCGTTCTTTTTCTTGTTCTCGTTCATATTACAATGGATTTAGTGGTGTCACGGCATAAGCGTAGCTTCGGCAACCGCACCGCAGGTGGAAACAGGCTTCCCGACTTCGGAGAGGAAGCCCTCCCCGTGAGGGGCAAGGTCGTTTCGGGAGTAACCCGAAACCCTTTGAGTTACTCAAAGGACACCTTGCTGTGTCTTCGAGGACACAAAAATCCGTGGCTAACGGATTGAAAGTAGAACTGTTGTTACCATCCCATAAAGGTATCGGTCGCCCGATACCCTCCGGCTGCCCAAAAGAAGGACGGAGCCGGGGCCTGCGGTACGCGCTTTCGGCTTTGCCCTGCCGTTTGGGTGCAAAGGTAAGGGGTAAATCCGGGCCGGAAAGGGGCTGAAAAACGCCACAAGCTACCACATCAGCGCCAAATGCTGCCACGCGCCGGCAAAGGGACATAAGTTTGGCGAAAGCCCCTTTCCTTTGCCGTCGGAATGGCCGGCACGCCTTCCTGCCGTCGGGCAGGCATCCTTACCCTCCCGCCTGCATCCCTGCCTGCCCTTGTGCCTGTCTGCCGGCACGCAAGCATACAGGCATACAGGCATACAGGCAAGAACGCAACGGGACGGCCGGGAATTAAAAGGCGTGCGAACGGAGGAAGCTACAGGGAAGGCGGCGGCAAAGGTGGGTGAATAACGCCACAAGCTACCACATCGGCGCCAAATGCTGCCACGCACCGGCGGAGTGATACAACCTTGGCGAAAATCCCTTTCCTTTGCAGTCGGAATGGCCGGCACGCCTTCCTGCCGTCGGGCAGGCATCCTTGCCCTCCCGCCAGCATCCCTGCCTGCCGGCACACAGGCAAGCAGGAAAGGATGCCGGACTGCCAGCCTATTTGCACGGGCGGCTGCCTGCCAGACCATGAGCTGATGTTTAACGATAAATAAAAAGGAAAGCATGAAAAAAGAACCTTTGTTCATCGCCTTCTCCACCCAGAAGGGAGGAGCCGGCAAAACGACACTCACCGTGCTGATGGCGAGTTACCTGTATTACGTAAAGGGGTATGACGTGGCGGTTGTGGACTGCGACTATCCCCAGTTCAGCATCAAGGACATGCGCGAGCGCGACCTGAAGAACATCGAACGCAACCCGTACCTGCGCAAGCTGGCATACGACCAGTTCAAGCGCATCGGCAAGCGTGCCTACCCGATAGTGGGCAGCCGTCCGGGCAACGCGATAGAGACGGTCAGGCCATTCGTCGAGTCGGCGACACCGCCCGACTTCATCTTCTTCGACCTGACGGGCACGGTAAACAATCTTGACCTGATCCGGACGGTAGCGACGATGGACTACATCTTCTGCCCGATAGCCGCCGACCGTTTCATCATGGAAAGCTCGCTGAAGTACGCAAGCATCATCAACGACACGCTGGTCACCACAGGCAAGTCGAACATCAAGGGCATCCGCCTCTTGTGGAACATGGTGGACAGGCGCGAGAAGACCGATCTGTACGACATCTATGACAAGGTAATCGCCGGGATGGGACTTGAAGTGCTGGACACCAGCCTGCCCGACAGCAAGCGTTTCCGCAAGGAAGGCTCGGAGGAAGGCGACCGTCCGTTCTTCCGCTCCACCCTGCTGCCGCCGGACAAGGCGCTGGCGAAAGGGAGCGGCATCGACGCCCTCGCGGAAGAAATACTCGGCATCGTAAAGCGTTGAACCGATGGCGAAGAAACTCGATGTCGATATTGACCCCGGCAAGTTCCTGGATTCGTTCCGTCCGGAGATGCCCGCGCCCGCCGCCCCGGAAGAGGGCGGGACGGAAGGCAATGCCCCGGAGAAAGCGGCAAGCGCGGCGGAGAAGCCGCCGGCAAAGACGAGAAAGGAAGAGGCGAAGAAAGAAGAGGCCTATCTGGAACGCTTCCTCTACGCTCCGAGAGTTCCCGTGTGTTCGGGCAAGACCGCTTACATCCGCAAGAGTTACCATGAGCGGATACAGCGCATCGTGCAAGTCATCGGGAAAAACGGGCTTACGCTGTCGGTCTATGTGGACCGCGTGCTGGAGCAGCACTTCCGCGAGTACGAGGAAGTGATCCGCCGGTTATACCGGAAAAATTACGAGGACATTTATTGATTTATTCACCCTTAAAAACGACAACAAGATGGGATTTTTTAATGCGAGAACAAAGAAAAAGGGGAATGGCTGCCCGAAGGCGGACACTCCCCAAGTGAAGAACCCGGAAACGGCGGATGTGGTCATCCACATCGTGGACGACGCCCGGACGGAACAGGCTGCGGGCTTCCTCCGCTACCTGAAACCCCGGCAGGGGGCGCACCGCCAGTGCATTTACCTCAGCCGTGAGATGCACGGGAAACTCTCCCGTATCGTGCGGACATTGGGCGTGAACGGCAGTACCATCGGCGGGTATATCGAGAACGTGCTGGAGGAACACCTCCGGACCTACGGGGACGACATCAATGCCCTGATACGCCGTGAAACCTCTCAACCGCTCTGATTATGGCCGAGCTGCTCATCGTGCTGATGATGGCCTTCAACCTGTGGATGGTCATCTACCTGACTTGGGAACGCCGGGAAGACAACAAGGCGGAAGGCGGCAAGGAAAAGGACTGCGGAATGAAAGGAATACCCGACGATGTTGTGGGGAAAAGCCGGTTCCGGATGGTAGAAAGGAAGCCACAGGCTGCCACAACAGAGCCAAATGCTGCCACGGTTGTCCAAAGTGAGGCGGTGGACGAAAAGGACGTTACCTTTGCCGATGAAACGGATACCGATGGCGGACAAGCACCGGAAAACAAGACGTCACGCCAAGTGCCCGATGAAGAACTGGACGAAACATTCAGCGACAGCCGCGTGTCGGACATGGCTGAATATGACGGGGATGAGGATTACGACGGCACACCCCATGAGGCAAGCGGCGTCACCTTCGAGGACATCGACCTTGCCATGCGGACGGTGAAGAAACCGAAAGCCACAAGGGAGGAACGCCGCCACGCCGGGATGGTGTTCTGTGACATGAAAGGCAACGAGCTGTTCGCCCTGATTGAGCGGAACTCGGACGCGACCCGCAGGAAGCTGAACGAACTGATGGACTACTATCTGGACTCCGTGTCGGCGGCTCAGGCAAAACCGGCACCGGCGGTAATGCCCAAGAAAGCGCCCGCAGTTCCGGACAATTTTGAGGATTTCAATATCCGTGATTTTGTATAACAAGTAAAACGTAACAACAATGCGAAAAAGAAAATCGACTACGGCTAAACCATCGGCTTGCCACTGAACCACTAAATCCAAAAGCCGGCTTCATCCAGAGCCGCAAGAAGTAAAACAAGTATCAACCGCCGAAGGGAATATCCGGCCCGGAGGCACAAAAACAAGAAACGATTATGACAAATTTGAAGAAAAAGCAAATCATTCTCGCAGCCCTTCTGCTGGCTGCAACCACTTCCGCATTCGCACAAGGAAACGGCATGGCGGGCATCACCGAAGCCACCAGCATGGTCACTTCCTATTTTGACCCCGCCACGAAACTCATCTACGCCATCGGCGCGGTGGTAGGACTCATCGGAGGCATCAAAGTGTATGGCAAGTTCAGCGCCGGCGACCCCGACACCTCGAAGACCGCCGCAAGCTGGTTCGGTGCGTGCATCTTCCTGATTGTGAGTGCGACCATCCTACGCTCATTCTTCCTTTAATAAAATAAGGTATAAGGACAATGGCTGAATACCCCGTCAACAAGGGCATCGGCCGTCCGGTGGAGTTCAAGGGACTGAAGGCGCAATACCTCTTCCTGTTCGCAGGTGGGCTGCTTGCCGCCTTCGTCCTCTTCATCATCCTGTACATGGCAGGCGCGGGCCAGTGGCTCTGCATCGGCTTCGGTGTCGTGTCGGCTTCCGCCGTCGTCTGGCTCACGTTCCGCCTGAACGCCAAATACGGCGAACACGGGCTGATGAAGCTGGGCGCGGCACGGATGCGCCCCCACCATGTGCTCCACCGCCGACGGGTGTCCAGACTGTTAAGACAAAAAAAGAAGAAAGGAAGAAACGTATGAGAAATGTAATGAAAGCCACCACGCTGGAAAGCCGCTTCCCCCTGCTATCGGTGGAGCACGGCTGCATCGTCTCGAAGGACGCGGACATCACCGCCGCCTTCGAGGTGGAGCTGCCGGAGGTCTATACCGTCACGGCGGAGGAGTACGAGAACATCCACGCAGCGTGGTGCAAGGCAATAAAGGTGCTGCCCGACCATTCGGTGCTGCACAAACAGGACTGGTACGTGAAGGAACAGTACCGTCCCGATCTCGGCCGGGAGGACATGGGCTTCCTTGCCCGCAGCTACGAGATGCACTTCAACGAGCGGCCGTTCCTGCACCACAAGTGCTACCTGTTCCTGACGAAAACCACGAAGGAACGGCTGCGCCAGCAGAGCAACTGGAACACGCTGTGCCGGGGGCACATCGTGCCGAAGGAGATACAGGACAAGGAAACGGCGGTGAAGTTCATCGAGGCGGTGGAGCAGTTCGCGCGTATCCTGAACGATTCGGGGCATATCAAACTGCGCCGGCTCTCCGATGACGAGCTTGTCGGAACTGATAAGGAAACGGGCATCATCGGGAGGTACTTCGCCCTGTCGCTGGGTAACGTGGACTGTCTGGAGGACATCGAGATGACGGCGAGGGAGATGCGCGTCGGCGACAACCGCCTGTGCCTGCACACCCTGTCGGATACGGAGGATCTGCCCGCCGCGGTGGCCACGGACTGCCGTTACGAGCGGCTCTCCACCGACCGCTCGGACTGCCGCCTGTCGTTCGCCGCACCGCTGGGCCTGCTGCTGCCCTGCAACCACATCTACAACCAGTACGTGTTCATCGGCAACAGCGACGAGGAGCTGCGCCGCTTCGAGAAGGCTGCACGCAACATGCAGTCGCTCTCCCGGTACAGCCGCCAGAACGCCATCAACCGCGAATGGGTGGAGGAATACCTGAACGAGGCGCACTCGCAGGGGCTGAAGTCCGTCTGCGCCCACTTCAACGTGATGGCGTGGAGCGATGACACGGAGGAACTGAAACATATCAAAAATGATGTGGGCAGCCAGCTGGCAAGCATGGGCTGCGTGCCGCGCCACAACACGACGGACTGCCCGACACTGTTCTGGGCGGGCATCCCCGGCAATGCGGCGGACTTTCCGGCGGAAGAGTCGTTCCACACGTTCATCGGACAGGCGGTATGCCTCTTCGCGGGCGAGACCAACTACAAGGACTCTCCGTCGGCCTTCGGCATCCGCATGGCGGACCGCATCAGCGGCAAGCCCCTGCACATCGACATCTCCGACCTGCCGATGAAGCGCGGCGTGACGACGAACCGCAACAAGTTCGTGCTGGGGCCTTCGGGCAGCGGCAAGTCGTTCTTCATGAACCACCTTGTCCGCCAATACTTTGAGCAAGGCTCCCACGTGGTACTGGTGGACACGGGCAACTCCTACCAGGGGCTGTGCGAGATGATACATCGCAAGACCAAGGGCAGGGACGGCATCTACTTCACCTACACGGAGGACAAGCCCATCTCGTTCAACCCGTTCTACACGGACGACGGGGTGTTCGACGTGGAGAAGAAGGACAGTATCAAGACGCTGCTGCTCACCCTGTGGAAAAGCGAGAACGAACCCGCCACGAAAACTGAGTCGGCGGAGCTGGGCAGCGCGGTGAACGCCTATATCCTCCTGCTCGGTCAGGACAAGAACATCGTGCCGTCGTTCAACTCGTTCTACGAATATATGAGGGACGTGTACCGCAAAGAAATGGAGGAACGCTACATCAAGGTGGCGAAGACGGACTTTAATATCGACAACTTCCTGACCACGCTCCGGCAGTATTACAGGGGCGGACGCTATGACTTCCTGCTCAACTCCACGGAAAACATCGACCTGCTGCACAAGCGGTTCGTGGTCTTCGAAATTGATGCCGTGAAGGGTGCGCCCGTAAAGGCTGCGTAAATAACAATCCCGTTAGCAAGGGATTAGG
>ERZ1673746.1177-NODE-1177-length-20309-cov-6.619384_pt1 | contig 20309 bp, 14 predicted proteins | sample MGYA00580205_ERZ1673746 | MGnify/ENA primary metagenome ERZ1673746 (study PRJEB41218, sample SAMN15661771) | gut metagenome | host: Homo sapiens | place: Canada: London | collected 2015-08-20/2019-03-30 | study: EMG produced TPA metagenomics assembly of...
ACCGAGCAATAAACCTATGGGAACATCTTTCATTCCACTTTGTGCAATAATTGCCGTCTTGATTATCGCCTTTTTGTTTGCCTCCTTACCGCAGGTAAACCATAAAACGCGATACAGAGTGCTTTATGCAATAGCCATCATCATGCTATTAGCCGTTATTCCTATCAGTGAGTATATGGCCGAGGATACCAAAAATTCAAGCAACAATTATCTACTTGTCCTGATATTCGATATTGCAGTAGGTTATTTCTGTATGTACATTGCCGCATTACTGAAATTCAATGTCCTTAAACGAAAGAATCAAGCATTGGAAAACGCCTTGACAGAAAAGCAACAAGAAAATGTAGCAATCCTATTGGAACATCAGAATGAGAAACAACAAGCCCTTCAGCAAGAAGAACTTGAATGGTTTGCAGGGAAAATAAAAGTGTTCACTGAGGAAGAACAGAAAGCCATTCTTGCAAGTGCGCTATCATTTGCCGAACATGATTTGATTGTTGCTCCATCAATAAGCATACAGCCCAAAGACGAGTGCAGTCAACAAGAACTTATGTACTTTGTATGCTCTATATTTTTCAATATGGGCAAGAAGCGCAGTGACATTGCAGGTTTCTTATATAAAGTGTTTCCTCTCTATTTTCCTGCCGGAGAAAGTGCATTGGCTAAGAAGATGCCGGGATTGGAAAGAGTAAAAGAGAAAAGGGAGAAAGAAAATAAGTAAAATAACGATTATGGAAAAAGAAATAATCATATCAACAATACTTGACGTTTGTAAAGACATGGGTCTAAACTATATAACCAAAGTAAAGTCTGCCACATGGAATGCAGATGTCGTTGTTGAACATGATACATACAAAGTGGCTTTCAACGTGTGCAAATGTCCTCGCAATGTAACAGCCACATACAAAGCTATGCGTAAAGAACGTGTTTGCGGATGTTGGCTGTTATTGCCAGCAGCAAACTCGTCTTATCAAAAACAGAGTCTGCCATGCTTTAATCTTATATTCCAAACAGATAAGGAGTTTGTTTGTCTCAATTCAATGTTTGATGATAATTCCAATAATCGACTTGAATTACCCACATTCCTTCATCTTCTTATTGATGGTAAGATTAAGTTTGCAGAGCAAGCTGAAATAAACAAAATAGAATTGTGCTTTTATAAAAATGAATGTTGGAAATGTCATAGGGAGAATGATGTCTACTTTGCAAACCGTCTTTTCTCGAAAGAAGGAATTGTGATCAATGGACAGCATTTAATGATGGATGAAGACATCACATTCAATCCATCTATCATCAAAGGGCTTAAGAAGTATATGCATGAGCATCCGTCTGAGACATTCATTATGGGCGAAATAAAGCCAAGATATAGTAAGACGATTGGAGAAGCATATCCTTCGTTCGGTTGTGCCCAATGTGATAGTATCTTCGGGAACTTTTATCTTCAAGAGAATATGACGGAACTCATGTACTGTACAGACAGTTTGCGTAAAGCTATTATCACCCTTGATGAACCAATAAAAGTATCTGCCAATTGTTGGTACAAAGTAAATAATTAAGCAATGGAAATATCGTATGAGTATTTATTCAGATGACTTGTATTGAAGGCTTAAATAAAAAATTTATGTGAAGTTAAAAAGATATAGAAGATTTGGCTGACAGATTGTCTATAAAAAACACTTCGTGCATTTTAGGGATATTCAGTAAATGTCCCCTAAAAACAAAGATAGCACATGAAGGTGGCTCCCTAATCCCTTCCTGTGCTATTTTTATTGTAGGCTCATTGTAATATGGGACATAATTTTTATTACCTCAGTCGATAAATTTTATTTTTTACCTTTTATTTTTTTACGAGTAGCTTGGGGAGTTTTTGATTTAGGTAAGCCGGTTTCAAACCCACTACTACATTTACAATCAGTATACAAGACTAAGGTATTATTAAGGTCTTTGTATTCAGCTTCTAGAGCTTTGAAACTTGAGGAGTCACAACCTTTCCTATGAACATCAAATATCCAGAATACAGACAAACAAGCATTGGTAGCATTAGTGTATTGGACAAACTTGTTCTTATATTCCTTACGTTTATTTTTGTTTTGAATTTCCTTATTATGAAGCAGCTTAAGTTCTATCATAATAGGATTACATAAGCCATATCTAATTAGAAGGTCTGTACGTTTGTTATCTTGCAGAGTAACTTCTCTGTCTATCCCAATTGCGTCCAGCCCCATTTGACAACACTTGTTTATAATAGTATTTTTCAATTCTCTCTGAATAAAATCTTCACTTAAAGCTTCTTGTCTGACTAAAGAATATATACCTTGATCCTGTATTTCTTTTTGAACTTTAGAATGTATATAGGTAAAATAGCGTCTAAGATCACCATCATTCCGAATTTCCAAATATGACTCTTCAATACATTTGTTATATTGCTTAATTGCTTTACCAATATTAGCTTTTTCATTTATCAGGAATGTAATTTCGAAACTATTCATGATGTTATTTGCAAGATAACTAACATTTTTAGTATTAAAAGCTTCAATACTTTTTCTTAATTCTGAAATGTAATGAATATTATTGGTATTTATAAAGAAAAAGTATGTCTGGCAAAGGATATAGCTGGCATATTCTTGGGTCTCTTTCTTTATGGTTAAGGATAGACCAAAATCGAATAATTCAAGTAATTGTTTTTCTAATACTTCATTTCCGATAATAGGCATAAAGCATCTGAACATACGCGGATTTGGACTTATCATTTCAGATTCTTCATATGAAATCGCACGTGCATGACCTGTGTCATTGTTAAGAGATTGTACAACATTTCTTTTGAGATATTCAATTCTCCATGTTATTGCATCGGGATCTTGAAACTTTTCAATCATTATAGCATTACACTGCATTTTTATGCTTGTAATGCTATCGTCCTTAAGTTCATCGAACAAAGTCTTATATTTATGTATATCCCAGTTACAATACCCTTTTGATATAATCTCTAAGGCCTTGGATGCCGCAATACTATGGTTAAGGTCTTTATATGCGATATATTGTTCTATATATTCTTCCAACTTATATGACAGTTCGTCAATACCATAATCAGTAATGCAAGTAAAGACATCTTCAGAGCTAATGTTCATAAAATCATCTTTTCTTGATGCCCACCATTCCACAAGTTCAGCCTTTTCCTTTTCACTAAAGCTCCCAATGACAGACCTATAAATTCCTCTTATTTCGTGAGCATCAAGACTCGTTGTACAGCAAACTATTGGCAGGGTTTTAGCTAAAATATTCCTATAGCTTTTCAACGAATCAGGAACACCTAACTGGCATATGGCCTTCACATAATATGGTATCTTCATTAACGACTTAGACAAACTAAAAGAATTTTCTGATGTCTTTTCTAATATCATTTTATCCAAATCAATCTCATCGAAAAATATTGCTATAACATTAACCAAAGGCTGAGTGAAATCTTGTCGTTGTACGAAATCAATGTTTTGTGACAACTCTAACGCTGCTTCATATTTATAAGAATTTGAGACTTTTGAATCTGAAAGGATTTCATAAGCCTTTATAAGTTGTTGATCATGTGAATTTACTTTTTCGTCTTCTGCTTTTTGGGATGCTTTATTCCAACGCTCAAATGTTTCGGTATAACGTGATATATACTCTGCTATAGAAGACCTTTTCGCTTCATCATTCCTTATTTTGCCGACAAGAGAAATGAGAATCTCATTTACATTCCAATCCTCAATACTTGTTTCTTTTAGCAACTTTTCTACAGAAGATAAAAGCTCAGAATCAACAAGTTCGGCATTAAAATTCCCAAACAATTTTTCTAAATCCCAGCTATCACTAAAACATTTAATAAACAATACTCCTGTAGTCTCTTCAAGTAGTATTTGTTTGACTATAGTATTAATATCATTGTGAGTAGCATACGAATGATTTTCCATAAAACTCGCAATGATTTTTGTTATAATCTTTTTACTTTCAGAATCTTTAGCCCAAATTGTTTCAAATTGAGTTTTCAGGTATAACTCATAATGTACAAATAACGCTCCTTTAGGATTGAAAAATTCTTGGAGCTTACCATTATTTATAATTTTATTATATGCGTAAATTATAGTGGTTGTATTTTTTATACATAAAACTGCATTTATAGCGTATGGATTACTTTCATAGCAGCCATCCAGCCAACAATTTACAACATTCTTGTCTACAAATTGCTTATAGCCAGTTACCTCACAATATTTTTCTTTTAGCTCTTTGGTAAATCCGTCATAATATTCTGACAATTGTATAAGTTCATCTGTACATTTAAGCGCGCTATACAAGTTTAAAGCTACAAGTTTTTTTTCATTATCGTCAGTTGCCATTAAGTCTTTTGCAGCGTTTGTCCAATGAACCAAAACACATTCACTTAATTTTTCTTCTTCGACAAGTGCATCAAGAATGACATATATATTAGATAATTGTATCTTATTGAGTCTGTCTGATGGAAATATCATTTTTATATCGCAACTTAATGTATAGCACTCCTGCAATAATTCTGATATAGAACCTCTCCACATAATGTATGCAGGTACACGCAGATAATGATCAAAAACAATTGAGAACAGATCCTCTTTTTGATGAAGTGAAAGGATTGAGGTATCAACATATCTCAAAAGCGATACAAAGGCCTCGTTTTCAAGATTTGATTCATATGACACAATGAGTTTAAGTACATTGATAAAAGTGTTAACTCTATCTTCTGTATATGATATATGAGGAATCACATCATACCAGTTAGGGTAGATATGTTTTAATTTTTGCTGAACAGCAACATCGTAGAGTACACTTTCTATATTGTCCTGCCTGCATAGTTCTTTAGCTGCAAGATATTCTTGTAGTTCTGTATTTTCAAACTGCAATACTCCATTTGTTTCTTTCAATATTCGATTTTCAAAGAAGAGCAAGTCTAGATTGGAGATGAGCATCTGCGCCATATTTCCTTTTATCCCATCTAAAACCGAATATAACTCATCTTTCGTAATATTGTCTTTACGGTTTATTTCCATAATGAAAGCCACTTTTTCCAAAACACGTTGTATGAGAATCTTAATGTTCTCATTCTTTATCTGACTATTTTCTATTGCAGTTTGTATTGAACGTTCTATTATATACTCAAAAAGTTCACTGATATTCGAGCATACTCCTTGCTTATTTTCGCGTTCCAATAGAAATACTAAATATCGAGGAATGGATAGAAGCTCTTTTAATTTGGAACTTTTAGATACATTTTTCTTGGTTGTTTCAGATGTTTTATCTACGAATTCATCAACATCTGTTCCACTTAACCTGAACAATTCTATGAATCTTAAATTATTGCAAGCAGCAAAATGACTTGCATAAGATGCAACATAGTGTTTTCTGCAAGTAAACAACACTTTAACATTTGGATGCTCATTTTTATATTGTCCAATTGATAGTAAAACACGATAAAACAGGCTTCCGTCAACTTCATCTAAAGCATCTATTATACAATATTCTTTATCGGCAGAAACATTCTCGGTGTTTGTGTCAAATTTAGATGCTGTATAATATACGTGTTTTGTTGAAGTTAGTTTTCTGATCTCTTCAACAAGTCGGGTTTTACCAATCCCCGGTTCACCGACTATACAAGCGAAATGTTCTTGTAGCACATTATCTATTGACAGATACTCATTTGTATCAAAAAATGATCGGGTGTTATTTTTATTCTCTAACAAATCATCAATATTTTGATATTTCACTATCTGTGGTACGATATATTCGATAAAAAAGTCCTTTCTATCCGTATTATTGTCTATTGTCATAACCAATTATTTATCACAAAGATAACTCTTTTTATAGTTTGGCAATCATAAATAGCTATAAAATTGAACTTATTTGTAATTTTGATATGAAATAGCATCATTAGAATAAAATTAAAGGAAGAATAAACAATATAGAAGCATTTTTTAATATGTGGTATTTATTGGTGTATTTCATATGGACAATTACACAAAAATGTGTATCTTTGTACAAATATGCATAATATTTTTCAATGGAAAAGAAAGTATATAAAAACAGAATTCGTGTGATTCTAGCAGATAAAATGGTTACAAAGACTCACTTAGCAGAACAACTTGGTGTGTCAAAAATGACAATAAGCCGATGGTGTACCAATACCACACAACCAAGTGCACCGCAATTAATAGAGATTTCACAGGTGCTGCAGTGTGATTTGAAAGATTTGTATGAAATTGTAGAATAAGTGAAAAGAAAAAAATGGCGAAGAAGAAATATACATTTATAGACTTGTTTGCAGGCATTGGTGGTTTTCATATTGCAATGCATTATGTTGGTGGCAAATGTGTTTTTGCAAGTGAATTGGATAAGAATGCCCGTTTGTCATACGAAGCCAACTACAAAGATATTGAACCAAAACTCTTTAAAAAAGACAGGGATGGAAAGTATCTGTATTTTAATGAAGATATCAATGATGCAATCCCAAGCAAGATTCCTGATTTTGATATTTGTTGTGGTGGTTTTCCTTGCCAACCCTTTTCTGTAGCAGGTCTGAAAAGAGGTTTTGAAGATACAAGAGGGACTTTATTCTTTAGTATAGCCAACATTATCAAAGAGAAGATCAACGCAGGTTGTCCTCCTAAAGTGTTGTTTCTAGAAAATGTTCGTGGGTTGAAGACACATGATAAAGGGAATACCCTCAAAGTTATACTAGCTACACTTGAAGAATTGGGGTATGATTATTCTTTCGATGTACTTAACGCAAAATATTTCGGAGTACCGCAAAATCGAGAACGTTTATTTATTATAGCATGGTATAAGAAACTGATAAATGTCAACGAGTTTAAATTTCCATATGGAATTGCAGAAGATGGTTCTACTATATATGATAAAAAAAAGTTGAAAGATGGAACACTATCAACCAAAGTATCTGATATTTTCGAACCGGAGGAAACAATGGATTCTCAATACACCATCAGTGACAAGATGTGGGAAGGTCATCAAAAACGAAAAGAGCGAAACATACAAAACGGGAAAGGATTTGGCTATTCATTATTCAATGCTGATAGCACATATACAAGTACCATTTCAGCAAGGTATTGGAAAGATGGTAGTGAAATACTTATCGATCAATCTGAAAAAGGACTTAATCCCCGTGTATTAACTCCTGTGGAGGCTGGACGATTACAAGGATATCGTATTATTGGTAATGGATGGGAAAAACCGGAATGTGCGAAGAACCATAATTATAATGATTCCAATATCGAATTTAAAATAGTAGTATCACGCAAAGAGGCCTACCGGCAATTTGGAAACAGTGTCGCTATTCCTGTTATCAAAAGGTTGGCTGAAGAAATAGTTAAACAATTGATGTAATCGGATTATGAAAGATTTATTCTCATTTTTAAATGAAGCATCCTGCAATAGTGACTTTAAGGCGACACTGAGCAGGAGAGGCGGTTTTATTACTTTCAGCAACTCAGGCAGACGTGGCGGCACCAAGTTCTTTCAAATAGGATTAGATAATATTCTTCAAACTTTGAAGGATATATTGGTTAATTTGGAGTCTTTTAAAGGCTTGACCGAATACGATGAGACATCTTGGAGAAATAATGGATCTGCATACTTCTCGGATCCTGTCGCAAATGCTAATTCTACGGTTCAGACAAAACCATTGTTCTCAACATTGAGTAAGGTAATAATATGGGCAAACCAACCAATGCTAGACTCTGTTGATTCTGATGTAAAGATCTGTCTTGAAAAAGAAGCATTAGAAAAAACAATAGATGAGTTGGAGAATGTAGCAGATAGCTTTAGACCTTCTGTCATAAAACCGCATCAGTCTTGTGATAGTACTAGCCGTCAGCAAATTTTCTATGGAGCTCCAGGAACTGGGAAATCCCATAAAATAAAGGAACAACTTAAAGGGGTTGCAAAAGAAAATATCTTTAGAACGACATTCCATCCCGATAGTGATTATTCAACTTTTGTTGGAGCATACAAACCTACAAAAAGTGAACGTCCTTTATATGGACTGTTTGGTAAGGAAACTGTCAGATTGAGAGACGAAGTGGATTTATCAGAGGAGATTATTACATACAAATTCATTCCTCAGGCGTTTCTTAATGCCTATATGCAGGCATACAGAAAACCGAATGAAAATGTATATCTAATTATAGAAGAAATCAACCGAGGTAATTGTGCCCAAATATTCGGAGACTTGTTCCAACTCCTTGACAGGGACAAAAACGGAGTCTCTGAATATACCATTAAGGCAGATGCAGATTTGAAGGCTTATTTGAAAGAAGAACTTGGTGAAGACAATCTCGGAATAAAAGACGGGGAACTTTGCCTGCCAGCAAATCTGTATATATATGCTACGATGAACACCTCCGATCAATCGCTCTTTCCTATCGACAGCGCATTCAAACGTCGTTGGGATTGGGAGTATGAGCCGATTAAGTATAAAAACACAGATTGGGTAATTGATATTGATGGAACGGAATATAGATGGAGCGATTTCCAAAAAGAAGTCAATAAGCATATTTTAAAAGATACAGGTTCCGAGGATAAGATGATGGGGGATTATTTTATAAATCCACCCACAAAAGTTATATCCTTCAATTTGTTCAGAAACAAAATATTGTTTTATCTGTGGAATGATGTCTGTAAAGATGGTGATGCCGACATATTTCCCATGGACACGGATTTCTCTTTCTCTAAATTGTATGATGAAGACTGCAAGCAACTCATTATTTCAATGATGGATAAGCTTGGATTAAAACCAATAGACAAGGATGAACTAGAAAATTATGATGATACATCAGAAGGTGATGACGATCTCCCGTCTACGATTCGATATTCCATCAATGGTGAGGAAACAGATGAAAATGGTAAAGTCTGGAGAAAAGGTGCATTAGTAAAACGCGCCGTCGAAATTTATTGCGATAATCATCAACAAAAGACAGCGGCTCAAATACGAGATACTTGGAGGGCTGCAAATTTCATAATTCCTCATATCGTAGAAACAGATGAAGATAGGGAAAAACGTATAAAAGATTCGCGTGACCCAAAAGCAGCGGAAAGATCCAAAGAAATTAGATTATCTAACAACGAATCTTTACACGTTTCCACACAAGTAGGAGATGGTAAAAATCGTAAGGGCTTTTCGGATTTTCTATCCATAATTCAATCCAAGCCAGAATGGGGAATTAATATTCAAGAATTATAAATATGCTGCTGTTTATTGAAGGATACCCATATAATCTGAACGATATTGTCAAGGACAACCTGACAATCAGAGAAATACTCAAAGATGTTGTGTCTGTTCCTGTAAAGGAAGTCAGATACGCCTTTGAGTATGTCGGGTATTGCTATAGCAAGGCGGCAAAAGATGTTATTTTCTTCTTGCCCAAAGTCGTACTGACAGGTGAAACAAACGAGGAACGTGGTGATGATACGATATTTGGTGCTTCGCCACAGGAAATAATAGACTTTGAGTCCAATACAGTAAAAGCTAAGTTTACGGAAGAAGGTTGTAAGGAATACAAAGAATTTCTATCTACACTTTCGATCTGGATATACCGGACGATAAGTGTGTATAAACAGAGTCACAACGACAATATACTTGAAAGCAAGGAATATCAGTCCGAAAGCAGAGGGCGAAAGCAGAAGCATAACACTTTACTTGACGTAATAATAGCACTAAGAGATTTCAACAGAAACAATCAGGACTATTTTACATTCGTGGCTAAAAATGTGCATTCCGGTTATAACAAAATCAACTGGAACAAGACCATTACTTCATCGCAGGCAGTAATTCACAACGGAAGCCCTGTTTACATCGAGCCTATGAACAGGAAGAAAGTGGTGAACTTTGACGAAGAACTGCTCGTCATATACTTCTCGATATTGAATTACATCCGTGAAACACATGGTTTCTCCTTTGAAATAAATGTTCAATATCCGCTTATCAACTATGACAAGTTGAAGAAATCTTATATAGAGAGGAATTTCGGATGCCGAAGACTGAAACAAATCAAGTATAAATATTTCTCGGACAAGGCTCTTAGGATATGGGATTTATGCTATGCTTTCTTTGACAGGGAGTATAAGATTGCGATGAACAGGCAGGTGGAGGACTTTTTGCTGGCGAAAGATTTCGAGCACATCTTTGAAGTCATGATAGACGCTCTGGTAAGTGGCGATGATAAACAAAATTTACCGAAAGAACTCACCGAGCAAAGAGACGGCAAGTTGGTTGACCACATGTTTATAGGGCAAGGACTTATCGAGCAGTCCGATTTGACATCCGAACTCACTTATTACATTGGAGACAGCAAGTATTACAAACGATCCAAGAATGATAGGACACAGCTTGGCGACAAATCCATTTACAAACAATATACATATGCTAGAAATGTCATCCAATGGAATATAAATCTTTTTCTGGACGGAGAAGTAAACGGAGAATATCCCCAGTTAAGAGATTCATTAACAGAAGGATATAATCCCATTCCCAACTTCTTTATCAGTGCTCGGATTCCTAACAAGAAGACAGGCGGTAGTAAATTTCTTTCCTTCGATGACAAAGAATTGAAAGCACAAGACGGTGGAGTACAGCTGAACCGTCAATTTGAAAACCGCTTGTTTGACAGAGATACATTGTTATTGTGCCACTACGATGTAAACTTCTTATACATTGTATCATTGTATGGCCGTAACAACAAGAGTGCTCAATCGGCATGGAGAGAATATGTGCGCAAGGAATTTAGAAGCAAGATTCAAAATACCCTTAACCGACTATATACATTTAGGACTCTCCAACCACGTGACGGTATGGATTGTTATCAGTTCATCCAAAACAATTTCCAACAGTTGAATGGTAAATTATATCGTCCAAAGGCAGATTGTAATTATCTGATTCTTGCCTTAATGAAGGCTGAAGAATCAGATATATGGAAATCTCTCAAAATCAAACCTGCAATAATGGAGAGGGAGACGGCACAAAGCAAAGGACTTTTAGATACTTTGCAAACTCATTTCTATGTCAGCAATCCGTTTGAACTTGAAACGGAGTTCCATATTGACAGCATAGAGAATGTCGGCACTCTAAACAAACACCCTAAAAAAGTGATTAGGAATATACTGACCGGTTTGGTAAGAACATCTGATGGTGATTATGAAATATTCTCCAACCATGCGTCAAAGACATATACGATGGAAAGAATACCAACTTCTATCAATGTGATGAATATTGAATATTTTCTTCCAATGGTCGGAGGCTATATTGATGGTTATTACAAGGTTGAAAAAGTTTATTTTGGCACGAGGAGCGGCAAACCGTGCCTGAAACTCAATCTTTCAATCTATATCCCATTAGGAAAACCTAAAGTTTCGATTTATCGTACTAAAATGCAGCCTGGAGAGTTGATTTCTCATGAACTGATGGTGAAATTGTATGAGCAACGAATATAATTTAAAGTTATAAATTTGCGATGACATTCACTAATGTTATAGAATAGAAAATTATAAATTATCAAATTCGCATTAATTCATTATGATACAAAAAATAAAAATTGAGTGGAAAAATTGTTATGGAATTAAAGAACTCAATCATGAATTCAAGTTCTCTACAGGTAAGCAGATACACTTGATTTATGCTCCTAACGGTTCTATGAAAACATCCTTTGCCAAAACCATACGCTATCTATCAGGACAATCTAAGGAGAAACCCTGTGACAAACTCCACAATATGGATGAATCGAGCTTCATACTAAAAGCAGATGGTTTAGATATTCCTAAGGAAAATATATTCGTAGTAAATGGAGATGATGATATTGATTGTTCCAAGTCATTTGTGAATTTTCTTGCAAGCTCAGAACTTAAAAACAAGTATGATTCTATATATCAACAATTGTCAGAAAAGAAAGACATCCTGATGAGTAAACTAAAAAGTGCCTCTTCAAGTTCTGACTGTGAAAAAGAAATATTTGATACTTTCAAACAAAGTGATATTGATACTATTTTTAGCATACTTGAACATTTAAACAGCGAAGTCAAATCTGGTCTATCAAAGTTTGAATTTAGATATAATGATGTATTTGATACTAAAGGAAATGTTAAAAAATTCATAGAGGCTAATAAGAAGGACTTAAATGAGTATATTGAAAATTACAACAAACTTTTAGGAGATTCCAAATTGTTCCGAACTGTAGATGGTCATACATTTGGAACATATCATGTAGCGCAGTTACAACAGTATGTTTCTGATGGCTCATTTTTCGGCGTTAATCATAAAATTGTACTTCATGACAATACGAAATTATCATCCGAGAAAGAACTGCAAGAACTCGTTAATAACGAACAACAACGTCTCTTAAAAGATGAAAAATTAAAGAAATCCTTTGATAAAATCACAAAAGCGATTGACAAAAATGTCGAATTGAGAGGTTTTAAATCTGTTTTGAACAATCACCCTGAATGGATACCTGAAATCATCAATTACGAAGCATTCCGAAAGAAAGTTTGGTTAGGATATTTATCAGACAAAGATATAAAGCCTCTGTTTGATACTTATATACAAGTTTATAATGAAAATAAAGAGGCATTACAACAAGTTTTAGAAGAAGCCAGCTCTCAACAAGAGAGATGGAAACAAATTATTGCTCTGTATAATGCTCGTTTTCATGTACCAATAAAAGTTTCTATTGCCAATCAAAAGGATATTATCCTCAAACAAGAAGCTGCGAAACTACAGTTTTCTTATATTGAGACTACAAGTGCAGAAACAAAAGTTGAGAAAGAAGTCCTAGAAAAAATCCTTAGTCGAGGCGAAAAACGTGCTTTCATTATCTTGCAATTTCTTTTTGAAATGGAAGCACGTAAGACAATGGAACATGATACGATTCTGGTTATGGACGATATAGCCGACTCATTTGACTATCAAAACAAATATGCGATAGTAGAATATATTAAGGATATTGCCGTAGACAATAGTAATAAATTTTACATACTCGTGTTAACTCATAACTATGATTTCTATAGAACATTGTCATCTCGTCTTAGTCTATTCCAGCCAAATCTATGGATGGCAGAGCGTTTAGCTAATGGAAAGGTTATCATCAACCAAGGCCAGTATAAAGGTAATGTATATACTAATGCTTTTGTCGATCATGATAATGACGATAAAATATTTATAAGTATGATTCCTTTTGTTCGGAATTTGATAGAATATACTAAAGGAGAAAGTGATGCTGATTACATAACATTAACGGAATGTCTCCACAGAAAAACAAATACACGAACTATAACAATTGAGCAGTTGATAAATATCATGACTAATTTTACACAAGGTAAGGGAATGAAACGTCCTAAATTAATAGATAAAATTTACGACCTGATTATGCAAACTGCTGATAAAATCATAGCTGAAGCTAATCCTAATCAGGTGCTAATTGAAAATAAGGTCTGCTTATCTATCGCCATACGACACTTAGCGGAAAATTATATGCACGACAAAATGATAGCTACAGGTAAAAGTGAGGAAGATTTAGTCGTGACAGGTAATCAAACAGGCAAATGGACTGGTTTATTTAAAAAAATATGTCCGAGAGACTCTCATTATAGCATTATAGAACGTGTTAACATGATGACTCCTGAACTAATCCATGTAAATAGCTTTATGTTTGAACCTCTCATAGACATGTCTATATATCATTTGATACAATTGTACAAGGACTGTAAAGATCAGCTTAAATAGGAATGGCAGATGTACTGACCAAAGAGCAGCGTCATCACAATATGACTGCTATACGTGGAAAGGATACAAAGCCTGAATTATTGGTGCGAAAATTCCTTTTTAGCCGTGGCTTTCGCTATCGGCTAAATCATCCTCGTCTTCCCGGTCATCCCGATTTGGTGCTTCGTAAATATCGCACTGTCATTTTTGTAAACGGTTGCTTTTGGCATGGTCATGATAATTGCAAATATTTCCGTTTACCTAAAACCAATATAGATTTTTGGTCAAACAAGATAAAAAGGAATAAGGAACGAGATAAAAAAGAACAATGCCAGCTTGCTGCTATGGGCTGGCATTGTATCACGATTTGGGAGTGCCAACTAAAGCCAAAGGTCCGGATACAAACACTTGAGTCGTTAGCTTATACATTGAATCATATTTTTCTTGAAGATAGGAAAATCAAGACATACGAGTTATCTGATACAGACAGTACACTTGTGGCGGCAGAACCAGAAGTGACTTATGGAAGAAATAAGCAACAATAAAGTGCTGTCGCTTATTTTCTCCGATGACTATTCCGTATTTCTTTTTAGTTCTATTCCTGTTTTTTCCATCAAGCACTGATGCTGTTCTTTCACCGCCCGATACATCGAATAATACGCAAAGGCTTCTTCTCGATGCTTCATGCTACTAACCGATGCTACAACAGCCCACGTAACAATAATGACAACAAACACTACGACATATCGAAGTTTTATATGATAGCCCCGTATAAACATCCCATTGATATTGGGTGGAATAACCGTTACTGGATTTTTCAACTCATTGATTTTGGCAAATATCTCATCCTGCCGTTTTAATATGCTTTCGGTATTTGCTTCAATAGTCATACGATTAAGATTATAATCGCAAACGTGCCGATAAAGATATTCAATAAATTTGGACTTCTGCTTGAATAATTCAATAAGCTTCGGAAACCATAGCGAGAACGGCAATGTGTCCGATTGTTGCTTCCAGATATGCTTCTTCACCACTGATAACGCATCGTTCCAACAAGTACAGAAACTTTTGGCGACTCCATTATAAATGGTCTTTTCGTCAAAATCTATTTTTACAGACTGATCTGGTTTGGGAATTGTAGTATTCTGTTTTTCAATACACTCTTTTAGCTCGTTGATACTTTGGCGCAAATTTGCAAGATTTGCTGCTACAACATCTTCTTTCATTATCTTCTACGTTTTGAGTGCTTATAAAAAGATTCGTTTCTTTGGTTATCCTTGTCTTTGTCATCTCGCCATCCCAGTTCATTACTTGTTCCTCCACCTCCACCGGAAGTTATAGCTTGATGAGGTTGAACAACCAGTTCCGTTGCCACATTGCCCAATGTAGCACAAAGACTGTTAAAACTTAAATCACGGTCAAGTTTAGAACCAGCTATACTATACTCATTTTGACAGAATGATATGCCACGAATTTTATCAGAGTTATCTGTACGATTAAAACGCATATCAATACCCTGACCTTTGAGAATGCCAAGAAAATCATTCCATGAGCGAGATACAACCAGTGCATCAAGAGTTGCAGAACGTAGATTATACTTCCGTAATTGATAAGGACGCAAACGACTCTTGTTTCTGGCTTTACTATTCTTAGGAGCAAAGTACAGTCCATATTCTTTAGTCAAAGTCCGACATACTTTAGTATTACGTATTCTTTCATTGCTGTCAGAAATGAGATTGCCATCATTGTCTATCCGGTTAAATACTAAATGACAATGAGGATGTTTCGTGTCGTGATGTCGGGCTATGATATATTGAGTATTGCGAATCCCCATTTGTTCCATCCATTTCTTGGCTATCTCTACCATCAGCACATCTCCTTCTTCGTTATCAGGGAAACGGCTAATGTCCTGCGAAGAAAAAGCAAGTGATACGTGTTTCACCGGACTTTTTACTTTCGGGCGCATGGACGCTTGTATCTGAAAAGAATCGGCTATGGTTTTATTGCTGATGGCACAGACACCTTCGTATGCTAAAAGTGTGGCACACTTCTTCTTGTTCTTTTGGTCATTGGCATAATTCACTATTCCTCCGAAATCTGCTCTTGTTTTAATCTTTGCTATCATGACTATTGTTCTTTATTTGGTTGATAATTCTACTGACTTCTGATATGATTGAAAAGCATTGTTGCTTGACTGCATCCAAACCATAAGTGTGCATCTGATGGGCTATCTGATTGACATTGTTGGCGATGCCGGAAAGGTCACGGATAGCTGATGCCATTTCGGGACTGATACGCTGGCAGACCTGACAATCCATTGCTGCCTGATGGCAAAATTCATTGACAGACAATCCTGCCTGCTCTGCTTTGGACTGGATATAAATGTAGTCATTCTCGGTAAACATTACCCGAAAACTTCTCGTACGTTTCTGATAGTCCGCCAACTTCGGGCGACCACCCAGTTTCTTTTCCTTCATACTCATCTTCATTTTAGATATTCATAAATTGATTTTTTGAGAGTGGCAAATCTGTTAGCTCACCGCAAAGGTTTTAGTGACACTAAAACACAAACTTGCCACTCAAAAAATCTTCTTGTATTTCCCTTGCTCTATTCGGCATAGTTTACCGCCCTTAATAAAGGCTTCTATCCACTTGTTTGCCGTGCTTCCGTTCTCACCCAAAGATGAGACTGCCGCATCATACTCCTTCTTCGTGAAGGTATCAGGCAACATATTATAAAGGGTGTTCCTCCGGGTTGCCACGCTTGTTTCCTTTAAAACAGAATTAGGTTGTTTTGACTGATTTATAGACAAACTCCGATAAATAAATACGGCATGACAAAGCAAGGTCTCACAGATATTCATAGCTGTATAGTAGTCAAACTCATGGCAAACCAACTGTACAGTTTCATCAGAAGAAAAAGAGCTACGGTGTACATTCTCCATATTTCTAACTGCGGTAAGCACCATCATTATACGGTAAGCAATCAACCCAATTCGCCTGACTACGCCTTGCATTTTATTATCCACTTCATTGCAGCATTCCTCATTTACCCGACTAAGATATTCAATGAAGTGTTCTTGCAAATCGGAGGGAAGGGAAAAAGAATAGTTACCCTGCTGCACAAATTCTTCATGCAGATGGCAGAATCTATCTCCCAATAGTTTGAACATTGCATTCTTAGATTGGGAAATATCGCTTGTGGCAAACACGTTTCTTATACCTCGCTTGAAGCGGATAATGTAAAAACAGAAGCGGCTCATCAGTCCGTTCTCCGCATCTGGAATCAACCGTTTCACTTGTTCGGGTGTTCCTGCCAAAGCTACCGATACTCTTGGATTGCTGACTTCACAATATTCTCTGTCCTTACGTCGACTCAAACTGACCAATTCGTGATGGAATGCTTTACGCAACACATCGGAATAATTGCCATAGTCCGACTTCAATGTTTGGCTCAGCGTGTCGCCTTCCGATTCAAACAACAGTCCGATACCGTCATTATCTCCCAATATTTTCAGAAAAGAACTCGCACTGCTGTTGGCAGGAATGATAAGCATACGCATGGGCGGTTCGGTCGGCATAGTCATTCCACCAGCTTTCTTACCCTTGATATATGCGTTCATCGCTTCTCTGTATTCTTGCTCCAATCGTTTGGATAGCTCATGCAGATTGCGGTTAATGGGTGCTACCAACTCCCGGCATAATGTCAACGCTCCTTTTCCCATTCCGGCATCAGCCACGACAAACAAGTAAAGATTCGGATAAACAATGCGCTCATCGTACACTCCACAAACATTGTTGAAACATACAGACAGGCATACAATGCTTCCAATCAATATGGTATCACGGTCATCTGCCGAAATAGAATTATTGACTACCTCGCTTAGAAAAGGAGGTAGATTCTCAAACACACATTCGGGAAATGCAGGAAGTTCTTCCTCTGATTTTATCCATTTGTCCGTTTTACCATTTTGGATATTTGGTAAAATGGATAAATGCTCTTTATCGGATGAACTTAACGATATTCCGGCTTGATTTGCCAAATGGAAGAAAGAACGGATGGTAATACCATGACCTGTAGCTTGCAGACAGTGAGTATATTGCTTGTCTGTGTTTTCCCTCTGATAGGTAGGATAAAATCTACTGATGCGTTGATAATACTCCCGCCCATTCTCTCCTAATCCATCCACGAGTGCAAAACCTAATTCCATCCAATCTTTATAGCTGGGGGCAATATCAATGGTACGCTGCTCTATTTCTCGAACGATACGTTCCACATCTTCTTCTACCTTATTATATATAGGGGCTGAATCCTGCACAGCCTGCTCCACTATTGGCTCTATTTCAAAAGGGACATTCTCCCAATCTTGGGCGAAAAATGTTTTCTTCGACATCATCTTTGTATTTAGGGTTAATATATGCTTGTGGGTCGTAGGGTAGAAAACAGGAACGTGCCACGTCACTGCCCGACATATCCACCAATGGCAGACCTGTCGCTTTGATACAGTTAGTAACAGCCTTGAAATATCGGGAATGCTCCCAACCTTTCAGTTCAACAGGTATTATCCACTTCAAGCCATTGCCGGACGGACTGGTAAACAAAAGCTCCGTATCGAAATACTCATGGTTGAGCAACTGTTGTTTCAAGCCTTCAATATCCTCCACATAGTCAAAATCCAAGCACATCAATCCAGAGTGCATAATCAGCTCCTTTTCACTTCGCTTACGTAATAAACCGGAAAAGGTGCAATAATCAAAGTGGGTAGCCTTGTACCTTTTGGCTTCGGGAGAGGATAGCATGGAGCGCAATGCTTCTGTTTGCGATTGAGCATAATGCCCGATGATATAACGGTACGCATCCACTATCCCTATTGCTCTTGACGGCTCTACATTCTGAATCGGCTTACGGAAGAAAGAGAAGCAAGCAACATCTTCTATTCCCATATTCATCTGACTGCTTTTTTAGATTCGACAAATCGTTGCGCTTCCAGCATCAAGTCATCTTGCGTTTTATGCGCCTTGTTCTTTAGCCAGTCGTCAATCTCTGATTGCAAAAAAGCCAAAGCCTTATTTATCTTATGAACTGGAATCTGCTTTGCCGATACCCATCCATAGACCGTTTGCTTGGCAGGATGCGAGGGTAGATAAGCGCAAAGCTCGTCTATATCCATCCATTTAGGTGAATTACTCGCTTGCTTATGCTGCAAGGCATTTACTTTAGTTTGAAGTGCTTCAACTGTCTCAATCAGGTAGGACAACGCATTCGGCATTTCCTCCAACGAATTTACTTTATATCCCATATCGTTTCGTTTTAAAGTTTTGCCGCAAAAGTATGTGGATGCTTATGAGTGCTAAATAGGTGCTGAAGAAGCACTCACATACCTCCAATTTACCACCAACAGATTTAAGTTTCATTAAAACAAAAGGAATGATTGCCACATAATAAAAAAGGCATAAATTGTACATGAGTATAATTCTACGATTTCGATAGGTGAATTGCACAAAAATACCCCTCAAAAAGGCAGTGCTTCATGAGGGGCAAGTGGTGGCAATAGATAAGATTGACCGTATAAACATTTGGTGCTCAATAGTGTAGGTTAGCACCAAACGATTCTTACCTTCATTAATCCAAGTTCTCAATGTACAAGCTGTTAGCAGCTTTTTCCTTTGCAGAATCAACGATGTGGGTATAAATTTGAGTAGTTTTCACATTGGTATGTCCCATTAGAGATTTAATAGTATATATATCCACTCCGTTTTCCAGCAATAACGAAGCGAACGAATGGCGGCCGCAATGGAAGGTGACATGCTTCTTTATACCTGATGCTTCTATCCAGACTTTCAATGGACGAGAAATCCAAGAAGCGTCTGTCAATCCTTCAAAGACCAATTGTTCTTCATCGGCAGGACGTTCCCCACAGAGTTGCAGTGCTTGATTGGTGACTGGCTTATAATCGGGAACTTTGGTCTTTTGTTGAACGATGATTGCTCGCCATGTGCCTTTACTTGTCTGCTGAATTTGCTGCCATTTCAGAGATTGAATGTCGCTATGCCGTAATCCGGTGAGAATAGAAAACAGGAATGCACGTTTCAAAACATCATCCTTACAGGGAGTATCAACCAACATTTGTATCTCATTCATGGTAAGTGCAACACGAGGTTTCTCTATATTCGTTATTCCCTTTACTTTCGCACTAATATCCACGGTAAGGTATTCGTCAATGAATGCTTGTTTCAATCCGGCTTTGACTATGGAGAAATAGGTTGATGCTGTATTCTGCGAAATCGTTCCTTTCTTATTCCCTCCCATCGGAGCACGGAGCAGAAACATCTTAATATCTTCCAACAACTTGACGGAAATCCTCTTAAAGGGTATGGGCTGTCCCTGAGAATAAATCTTCAACAATTCGCCCACACGTCGCCAGTTTACTATAATCGAATCGGAACTATTGGGATGACGTTTGCTAATGATACTATTGAAGTATTTGATAAAATCCTGTTCGCTTCGCTCATTCTGTGCGGCGATTTCGTTTTCCTTATCAGT
>ERZ1673746.1183-NODE-1183-length-20203-cov-15.096139_pt1 | contig 20203 bp, 14 predicted proteins | sample MGYA00580205_ERZ1673746 | MGnify/ENA primary metagenome ERZ1673746 (study PRJEB41218, sample SAMN15661771) | gut metagenome | host: Homo sapiens | place: Canada: London | collected 2015-08-20/2019-03-30 | study: EMG produced TPA metagenomics assembly of...
GCTCTGCGGTAGGATAGAAAAAACACGCCGAAAGGAAACTGCCGTGACCCTTCAATAACTCCGCTATGTCACGGCTGTTGCCGGTGCCGACACCATCGAACAGCTGGCCGAGTACATCGGTGTGGAGCCTGCAGCCCTTTCCGCTACTGTGGAGCAGTACAATAAGGTTTGCGCCGAGGGCTACGACAGCGACTTTGCCAAGGACCCGCACTTCCTGAATGCAGTTGCAAAGGCTCCCTTCTACGCCCATGTCACCACCCCGAGTCTGGGCTTTGCACTGGTGACCACCGGCGGCTTTGTGACCACCAATGACCAGCAGGTGCTGAACGAGGATTATCAGCCCATCGAGGGCCTGTACGCCTCCGGCAACACCTGCGGTATGCGCTTTGGTCCCGAGTATATCACCCCGATCCCCGGTGTGAGCATTGGTATGTGCCTGACGCTGGGCCGCGAACTGGGCAAATACTTGGCTGCAAAGTAAGCAGCTGCCTTCGTCAAGGCCTGATCGGCTGCAGTAAAGCCCCATAAGCAATAAAAGATCCCGTCCACTTCTGGGTGAACGGGATCTTTTTTGCGTATCAGACAGGAAAAAGCGGCTCAGAGGTCGTTTTTCTCCTGCCCCAGATTATCGGATTCCAGATCGTACAGGCCGTGCTGCAGGTGCTCTTCCATCATGACCCGGGCGCGCTTGACATCGTGCTTGCGGAAAGCATCCAGCAGAATGCCGTGGTAGTAGATGCCGCCATAATAGCCCGTGGAAAGAATCAGCATCTTGCCCAGATTGGCCCGGCGCTGGAAGGTCTCGTTCATAATGGCAATGGTGTAGGCATTGCCGCAGGCGTTGATGATCTCCATGTGGAACGCAACATCCGCGTTGATGAACTCTTCACACCTGCCCACGGAGGCCTTCATGGTTTTGAGGTAGCCCTCCAGTTTGGCAATCAGCTCCGGCGAGGCGGTCTGGGCCACCTGTGCACAGATCGCAGGTTCTACGATGCTGCGGAACTCCAGGATCTGCTTCATGGTCTCGGTAGCATCGATGGTGGGAGCCGGTTCCTCCACATTGGAATAGAAGGCCGAAAGATCGTCCGAGATCAGGAAGGTGCCCTTGCCGTGCACGCTTTCCAGAATGCCCAGCGCAATGAACTGCTGCAGGGCGCTGCGCACGGACACACGGCTGACCCCCAGCTCTTCGCACAGCTGGTTTTCACTGGGGATCTTTTCGCCCACGGTCCAGTTGCCGTTGCGGATATTTTTGCGGATATAGTGGGCAATCTTTCCGGTAACGCTGCCCTTATCGGCCATAGTGGAACACCTCTTTGTATTACAACTTTTTCTAACTATATCATAGGATGTTGCAAAAGTAAATCAAAATCAGCGAAAACTGGCAGAAAAAACTTGTATGCAGACAACTGCTCACGGGATCAGGACGGCTTTGGTCAGGCTTTCGTCCCGGTGCACAAGGCGGTCGAACACCTGCGCACCCTCGGCCAGCGGAAAGCTCTGCCACAGGCCGGTCAGGCCGGCGCGGCCCTCGGCAATGGCCTGCAGGCAGACCGGATACTCCCCGGCGGAGGAATAGCTGAACTGCACATCGATCTGCTCGGTGATGCAGCGCTGCAGCGGGAAGTCGATGGTCCGGGCGTGGTTGCCGATGACCATGATGCGTCCGCCCTTGCGCACCAGCTCCATGGCCTGTGTAAAGGAGTTTTGGGAACCGACGGCATCGTACACCACATCGGCACCGCGCTCTGCGGTGAGTTGCGGCAGCTGAGCGCAGTCCAGTGCACCCAGCTGTGCGGCCAGCTGCATGGTCCGGGCGTGGTGGCCGCTTATGCAGACCTGTGCGCCCTGACTTTTTGCGGCGATCAGGGTCATCAGGCCAATGGTGCCGTCACCGATCACGGCAGCGGTCTGCCCGGTGGCAAGGCCGCTGCGCAGCACTGCGTGCATTCCCACGGCAAACGGTTCCACAAGGCAGCCCTGTTCAAAGCTGACGGTGGGCGGCAGGGCATACAAAGTGCGGGCCTTTACGGCGATGTACTGGGCCATGGCACCATTTTTGCGGTACTCGGTGCAGGCAACGCCTACGATGCGGCGCTGTGCGCAGAGGTTGTGCATCCCGTGGGTGCAGAACCAGCAGTGGCCGCAGTATTCGGTGGAATCAAAGGTGACGCGGTCGCCCACGGCCCAGCTCTGCACGGCTTCGCCCAGCTGCGCAATGGTGCCGCTGGCTTCGTGGCCCATGACCAGCGGCGGGATGCGCCGCCCGTTCTCACCGCTGCTGCCGTGCACATCGCTGCCGCAGATGGCGCAGGCCTTTACCTCCACCAGCACCTCGTCCGGTGCCGGTTCAGGGCGGGGAACATCCCGGTATTCAAAGGTATGCGGTGCGGTGAACACCAGTGCTTTCATCATGTTTACCATTCTGCCACGCTCCCGTCCTCATGCCTCCAAACCGGGTTCTTCCAGCTATGCGGGGTTTGGCCCTCTTCCTCCACCAGAGCCTTGTTCACCTCTACGCCAAGGCCGGGCTTCTGGGGCAGGCTGACAAAGCCGTTCACGAACTTGAAATCCTCGGGGTTCAGCGCATAGTCCAGCACGCTGCGGCCCTCGTTGTAGTGGATGCCGATGCTTTGCTCCTGAATGGCCGCGTTGTAGCAGGTGGCATCCAGATTTAGGCAGCTGGCAAGGGCCACCGGGCCAAGCGGGCAGTGGGGAGCAAGGGCCACATCGTGGGCTTCGGCCATGGCGGCGATCTTCTTGCACTCGGTCAGGCCGCCGGCATGGGAAAGGTCCGGCTGCACGATGTCCACGCCGCCAATGGCCAGCAGACGCTTGAAATCGTACTTGGTGAACAGGCGTTCACCGGTAGCAATGGGAATGTTGCAGGCCGCCGCAATCTCGGGGAAATACTCCATGTTATCGCAGAGAACGGGTTCCTCAATGAACATGGGGTCGAACTCTTCCAGCTTTTTGGCCACGATCTTTGCCATGGGCTTGTGCACCCGGCCGTGAAAATCAATGGCAATGCCAAAATCCTTGCCGCAGCTCTCACGCACGCTGGCTACGCGCTCCAGCAGGGCATCGATCTTGGCGTAGCTGTCCAGAAACTGCAGCTCGTCGGTGCCGTTCATTTTGATGGCGGTGAAGCCTTGCTTTTTCTTTTCCAGTGCAGCGCGGCCCACATCGGCGGGGCGGTCGCCGCCCACCCAGCTGTACACCCGCATCTTATCGCGGCAACTGCCGCCCATCAGCTGCCAGACCGGCACATTGAAGTATTTGCCCTTGATATCCCACAGGGCCTGATCGATGCCGGAGATGGCGCTCATCAGGATGCCGCCGCCACGGTAGAATCCGCCGCGGAACAGCACAGTCCACAGGTCTTCAATCTTCATGGGGTCGGCACCAATGAGGTACGGCTCCATCTCATGGATGCACTCGCATACGGTGGCGGCGCGGCCTTCCAGCACCGGCTCGCCCCAGCCGGAAATGCCTGCATCGGTGCTGATCTCAATAAAAGCCCAGCGGGGACGTACCAGCCATGTCTGAAGTTTTGTGATCTTCATAGCAATGCTCCTTTGAGAACAAAAAACACTGTACGATTCCAGCCGTGTTTCTCCGTCAGGGATCGTACAGTGTCAAAGGTTATTGCAAATTACGGAGTCTGCAGGCTACCGTCGCGGTTGCGGGTCTGGGTCCAGGTGGTCACCGTGTTCTCACAGGGATACTTTGCGGCCTCCTTCTCATTCAGGTCTACGCCGAGACCGGGCTTGTCGTTGGCGTAAACAAAGCCGTCGTTGCCGTACTCGGGCATACCGGGGAACACTTCCAGCAGAGCGCCGTGGTTATCCTTCAGCTTCTGGATAACGAAGTTGGGCGGTTCGATGCCGCTCCACTCCTGCAGGCCCAGATTCTGAGCGGCCAGATCGATGTGGATGTTGGCTGCATGAGCCAGCGGGCTCATGTCGCCGGGGCCGTGCCAGCAGATGCGCACACCATACTGCTCGCAGAACATCTGCAGCTTGCGGGCCGGGGTGATGCCGCCCACCTGGCTCAGATGCACGCGCATGTAGTCGATGCTGCGGTTCTGCACCAGCTTCTTGTACTCGGCAGGGTTGTTGAACAGCTCGCCCTGGCTCAGCGGGGTCACGCTGGTCTGCTTGATCTTATCCAGCCATTCCACCTGCTCCAGAGGCACAACGTCCTCCATGAAGAACAGCTTGTAAGGCTCCATCTCCTTGACAAAGGTGACGGCCTCGGTGGGGTGGATGCGCTCGTGCACATCGTGCACCAGATCAATGTCGAAGCCTTCCTTGGCACGGATGCCGTCGAACAGCTTTAGGGTGTCGCGCATATACTTCTTGCTGTCCAGATACACGCCCGGCTCTGCGCCTTTGGCTGCCCACCCCGGAGCAGGGCCAAAGCCGCCGCCGCCGTAGCCGCCGCACTGGCAGCGGATGTGCTTGACACCGATGGAACGATACTTCTCGATGTTCTCGCAGATCTCGTCCACATTGGCACCGTCCACATGGCGGTACACCGGAACACCGGCGCGCATTTTGCCGCCGAACAGGTCGTACACAGGCATGTTGGCCATTTTGCCCTTGATGTCCCACAGGGCCATATCCACACCGGAGATGGCATTGTTGACGATGGGGCCGCAGCGCCAGTAGGCGTTCTGGTGCATCAGCTGCCACAGGTCGGAGATGTTGCGCACATCCTTGCCGATCAGCAGCGGACGCAGATAGGTCTCAATGAGATGCTGCACGGTCAGGTGGCGGTAAGCGAAGGTGGCGCAGCCCAGACCGTACAGGCCCGGCTCGCTGGTCTCCACCTTCACCACCACCAGATTGATGCCCTCGGGGGCGGTGCAGATCACTTTAATATCGCGTATGGTAGGGGCCATGACAGGGTTCCTCCCTTTTTATGTGTTGATTACTTGACCAGATAGCCACCGTCAACGGGGATCAGGGCACCGTTCAGGTAGTCGGATGCAGCGGAAGCCAGGAAGACGACGGGACCCTTCATATCCTCGGGCAGGCCCCAGCGGCCAGCGGGGATGCGCTTGGTGCACTCGTCCTTGCGCTCCTGCGTCATGTTGGCGCACATCTCGGTGTCCATGTAGCCCGGGCAGATGCAGTTGATGTTGATGCCGCGGCCGGCGCAGTCAACAGCAACGCTCTTGGTCAGCTGAGCAACAGCGCCCTTGGTTGCGGTGTAGGCAGGCACAGTGGTGCAGCCGAAGTAGGAAGCCATGGAGCCGATGGTGATGATCTTGCCGCCGGTGGGCTGCTTGAGCATGACCTGCAGAGAACGCTGGATCATGAACCAGACGTGGTCCAGATTGATCTTCATGACCAGATCCCACTGCTCTGCGGGGAACTCCTCGGGCAGATAGCGGCGCTGAATGCCTGCAGCGGGGACCAGAACGTCCAGACGGCCGTCCAAAATCTGCAGTGCTTCGTCGAAGGCGCGGTTCAGGTCCTCACGGTCAGCCAGATTGCCGATGACAGAGTAGGCTTCCAGACCCTTGGCGCGGTACTCCTCGCAGACCTTTTCCACCTTTTCCTTCTGGACATCGATGATGACGACCTTGCAGCCTGCCTCCAGCAGACCTTCGGCCATGCCGCGGGACAGACCCTGTGCGCCGCCAGTAACGATCGCATGCTTGCCGGCAATATCAAACTTAGTAAGAGCAGCCATAATAATGATCTCCTTCTATTTTATAATGTACGTGTTTATATCAGGGCCAGAGGGTCAGTCCTCTGCGCCGTCGAACAGGATAACGGTCTTCTTGACAGCCGGATCGGGATGAACGATGTTGTTGAAGACCTTTTCGATCTCGCTGAACTTGACGAAGGTGGTTGCAAGACCTTCCATGTGATACTTGCCCTCGGCCATCTTCTGTGCAGTGGGGACCCACTGGTTCAGGCTCATGCGGGTGCCGCAGATGGTCAGCTCGCGGCCATTGATCATCTGCTGGGTGATCTTTTCGGGCACGGTGCAGAAGCCCATGGGGACCACGCGGCCTGCGTTGCACACGATGCCGGGCTGCATGATCATGGTCAGGCTGCCGGGGAAGCAGGCGGAGTCGAATGCGACGGTGCAGCCGTGGCCGTTGGTGATCTTCTGCACTTCGGCAACGATGTCCTGCGTTTTGCTGTTCACGGTGTAATCGGCACCGAACTGCTTGCTGCGCTCCAGACTGCTGTCGCTGATGTCGCAGCAGATGACGGTTTTAGCACCCTTGAGCTTGCAGGCCTGTGCAATGATGGTGCCGATGGTGCCGGTGCCCAGAATGAACACCACATCGTCCTCGCACACGCCTGCACGGCTGGTGCTGTGCTCGCCGATGGTCAGCGGCTCGATCAGAGCGGCATCCTTCCAGGGGATGCTGTCGTCGATCTTGTAGACGTAAGGCTCTTCGACGCACCAGTATTCACGCCAGCCGCCGTTGGTGCCGCTGCCGCGCACCAGAACGTGCTCGCAGACATTGCCGCGGCCATGCTTGCACTGGTAGCACTCGCCGCAGCGGATCACGTAGTCAATCACGACGTGGTCGCCCACCTTGATGTTTTTGCAGTCTGCGCCAACTTTGGTGACCAGACCAACATTCTCGTGGCCGGGGATCAGCGGGTAGCGGGAGTTGGGGTTCTCGCCCTTATAAATATGGATGTCGCTGCCGCAGACACCAGCAGCCATCATCTTGATCTGGACTTCGTTGTCCTTCGGTTCAGGGATCTCAGTCTCGCGCATCTCAAAGTGGAGCGGCTCGGTGACCCAACACTCTTTCATAACAGTAGACCTCCTTGTTGGTGATCAGTGATCTTCTTGTAAATGTTCCGTCGTCGTATCTTGTTGTAATACAAGATTCATTGGCTTTAGTATACACGACAATACAAGAAAAGCAAGAGGAAATTTGAAAAAACAGGGTTTTAAGGATGATTTTCGACTAACTGCACAATTCCGAGCCTGCCGTTTTGTGATACAAGACGGAAACCAATGTCAAGACAAGTGCCCGGCAGAGCATAAGAGCGGAATAGAAGGAGCATTAAAAATAAAGATACGGAAAAGAATAGCAGCTGCGGGCAGGAATTCTGACGAAACTGGACATGTATCACAGAAAAAATGGCAGGACGGATCGTTTTATGGATATTTCCTATTATAAATGCCTCTTGCGGAAGATGAACTTGTTTCGGCCAAAAAACAAGTTGGGGTGTGCCAGCGGTGCCGGATCGGGTCGGAAGAGGGGAGAAAGAGGCGGTGGACGGTGGAAGCCGGCAGAAGAAAATGGAGCTAAAAAAGTGAAAAACGTCAACTTGAACGGACAAAAAGCACAGGAATATGAAGAGATGTGACAACGATGAAACGTCAAAAAAGTCAAAAGTATAACAAAAGCGGCTAAAAATCTTAAGTTTTATCTTTGAATTGTACAGATTTGCATTTTGAAACAAGTGCACTCTGCACAAAAAACATGTAACTTGTAAAAAGAATGTTGACAAGGCTTGTATTACATGCTATTATGTTGGCAACAGAAAGTCCCACGCAGGTGGGCGCCAGAAAAGTACGTGCAGACCGGCTGACACAAGCCCGGTCATGATGTTTAAGAAAATTGGAGGACAACAAGATGAAACAGTACATCAACCGCCGTGATTTCCTGAAGGCTGCTGGCGTGACCGCAGCTGCCGCTGCTCTGGCTGGCTGCGGTGTCACTTCCGGCTCCACCGCCACTGCATCCAGCACGGCTGCATCCAGCACCGCCGCTGCCGGCAAGTACGATGATGTCAAGGCCGATGTCACCCTGACCATGAGCCACCAGATGGCTGCAAGCCACTCTATCAACAAGACTGCTGAGGAGTTCGCTCGTCTGGTCGCTGAGAAGTCCGAGGGCAAGATGAAGGTGGACGTTTACTCCGCTGCAACTCTGGGCACCGAGACCGAGAACCTGCAGGCCCTGACCAACGGCACTCTGGATCTGGCCGTGATCGCTGCCGAGTTCTATGCAAACTACGTGGACGAGGCCGGCTGCCTGTGCCTGCCCTTCGTATACAGCAGCTACGACGACTGCGCTGAGAAGCTGGCCGGTGAGGCGGGCACCACCGTTGCACAGATGATCCTGGACAAGACCAATGTCCGCATTCTGGACTACTACGTGCTGGCATTCCGTCAGATCTTTACCACCGATAAGCCTCTGAACACCGTGGACGATATGTCCGGCCTGATCATCCGCATCCCGGACTCCTCTACTTATAAAGAGACCTTCACCCAGCTGGGCGCTGCTCCCACTCCTGTGGCATGGGGCGAGACCTACACCGCACTGGATACCGGTCTGGTGTCCGCTGTGGAGAACATCCCCGAGTCCATCATGTCCGCCTCCATGCAGGAAGTGTGCAAGTACGTCAACGTTTCCAACCACATCATTGGACCCACCACCATCTCCGTTTCCGAGCAGGTGTTCCAGAAGCTGACCGAAGAGCAGCAGAACATCCTGACCGAGGCCGCTAAGGAAGCCTGCGAGTTTGGCCTGAATGCTACCAAGGACGGCAGCGATGCAAACTTCGACGCTCTGGAAGGTGCCGGTCTGGAAGTGGTGGACACCGATGTTGACAGCCTGAAGGCAAAGATCAACTACAACGCATATGCTTGCGCAAAGACCGACGTCGGCAAGCAGATCCTGACTTCCATGGGTGTTGCTCTCTGATAGACCGTCCGTCTTTCCCTGAAAAAATGTGCGGGCAGGCCGCAAAGGGCTTGCCCGCACTTAATTGAATAAAAGGAGATGAACCCCGCATGAAAAATGTGCGTAAAACGGTGGATAAGATCCTGAATGTGTGCATTCTGGTTCTCTTCATCGCAATGTTCGGTGTTACCACCCTGAACGTTATCATGCGTTATATCTTTAACTCGCCGCTGAGCTTTGCAGTCGAGTTTGGCCGCTACACCTTTGCAGGCATGGTCTATCTCGGCTCCATCTACGTCATGCGCGACGACGGCCACATCGGTCTGGACATCGTGGTGGATGCTCTTCCGGAGCCGCTGCACACCATCGTGAAAAAGTTCTCCCGCGTGCTGGTTCTTGCCTATCTGGCCATATTCTTCTGCATGAGCACCCGCATGGTTATTGAGAACTGGACCAACCGTTCCAGCACCATGCATCTGCCCATGTCTGTTGTGTATCTGGCCATGGTCATTGGCAGTGCCGGTATGTTCATTGAAGAGCTGCTTCTCCTGCTGGGCAAGGGCGGCAGCGAAAAATTAGATGCAGGCGACATGGGAGGTGGCATGTAATATGTGGATGATCATTGGTATCTTCTTTCTGATGCTGCTCATCGGCGTGCCTGTTGCGTTCGGTGTTGGCATCTCCTCCATGCTGTATCTGGCCCTGAATGGTAAGGATCTCGTCATCCTCACCCAGCGCATCTTCGCTGGCGGTGACTCCTTCACCCTGATGGCAATTCCGCTGTTCATCTTTGCAGGCGAAATCATGAATGCCTGCGGCGTTACCAAGCGCATCGTCGGCTTTGCAAACGAGCTGGTCGGCTTTATCCCCGGCGGTCTGGCACACGTCAACATTCTGGCATCCATGCTGTTTGCAGGCGTTTCCGGTTCCACCTCTGCCGACGTTGCTTCCATCGGCGGCATGCTGATCGGCTCCATGGACGAAGCCGGTTTCGACCGCGACTACGCCACCGCTGTCACCGCTGCATCCGCAACCATCGGTTCCATCATTCCGCCATCTATCCTGATGGTGCTGTACAGCTCCATCACCGGTATCTCCGTTGGTAAGCTGTTCATGGCAGGCGTGATCCCCGGCATTCTGGTGGGTGTCAGTCAGATGATCTACGCTTTCATCAAGGCAAAGAAGAACCCTGCCAAGTACGACGGCGATGTGAAGGTCAAGTTCGACTTCAAGCGCATGGTCAAGTCCTTCATCAATGCTCTGCCTGCGCTGGTCATGCCTCTGATCATCATTGGCGGCATCCTGTCCGGTGTGTTCACTGCAACCGAGGCCGGTGCAATCGCCGGTGCTTACGGTCTGATCATCGGCATCTTCGTCTACAAGGAGTTCACCTTTGAGGGTGCCATCAAGACGGTCCTCAGCGCAGCCCGCACCTCCGGCATGACCATGCTCATCGTGGCAAGCACTACCGCATTTGGTTACTGCCTGGCCATCGAGAAGTTCCCCGAGCAGGTGTCCGCTCTGCTGACCGGCATCTCCACCAACCCCAACGTCCTGATGCTCCTGATGATCATTGCCATGTGCATCATCGGCATGTTCATGGATACCACCTCTGCCGCCATCATCATGGTGCCCATCTTCTACCCCATCGCCGCAGCTGCCGGCATCGACGGCATCCACTTCGGCATGGTCATGGTGCTCACCTTCATTCTGGGCGGCATCACTCCTCCCGTTGGCGTTACCCTGTACATCGCAACCGCTGTTGCAAAGATCAAGTTCACCAATCTGCTCAAGGAAATGTGGCCGTTCATCCTTCTGTTCATCGCGGTCATGTTCGCAGTTGCTTACTGCCCGGCTATCTGCCTGACCATCCCCAACATGCTGGCCTGATCTGCAGCCGGACAGCAGATGCTCATGAAAAGCTTTTTCTAAATTTTCTCCTAAATCTCCTATCCCTTGCTTTGCATTCTCCATTACTTCCCAACGATTTCCCAAAACAGAAACCATTCGTGCAGAGGTCAGGCTGCTTTCATCCCTCCCGGGTGGAAGCGGCCTGATTCTCTTTTTTTGCCAAAGACCCGGAAAGGAGCATTGTTTATGGCACAACTTGTTACCCTTGGCGAGACCATGGCCGCCTGCTCCGTCCTGCTTCCGCTTTAATTGCGGCCTACTCTTTAGACCATGGCTTCGCGTCATCCTGCCGGAGCAGTCGGTGCCGATGCCGTTCTGCTTTGTCTGCTGCGTGAACCACTTTCACTCCTGAAATGAACTGCATGAAAAATCAGAAGGCCTCATTTTATTGACTTTGCCTTTGCAGGGGAGTATACTCCATGTCACCAAGAATATTATGGCTATGACGAGAAAGAGTACCCGGAAGGAATGCTGCAGAGAGCTGCCGGTTGGTGCAAGGCAGTGCAGGGCATCCGTGGGAAGATCCTCTCCGAGCTTTTCGGCTGAATGGGCGGTGTGCGCCCCAGTAAGCAGGAACGGCAGGCCCCCGTTATCACGGGCCGCGCGTTGTTGGACGTGCACTGAGTGGTCAGCGTTGTGCTGGCAATAAGAGTGGTACCGCAGAGGATATTACACGCCTTTGTCTCTTACAGACCGTAGGGGACAAGGGCGTTTTGTTTTGCGGATGCTTTTGTCCCAAAGCATGTCAGAAGGAAAAGGAGAAACAATTATGAAAACACTGGAAAAAGTAAGCGACTTTGTGGGCAAGTACATGGCCGCCATCGTTATTGTGGTGGCCGCGGGTGCCCTGTTCTTCCCCGGCCCGTTCAGCGTGGTAAAGACGGCGTGGGTCAATAACCTGCTGGGCATCGTGATGTTCGGCATGGGCCTTACCCTGAAGCCGGAGGACTTCAAGGTGGTGTTCAGCCGCCCGAAGGATGTGATCGTGGGCTGCGTTGCACAGTTCACCCTCATGCCGTTTCTGGCATGGGCGCTCACGCAGGTGTTCCATCTGCCCACCGAGCTGGCCATTGGCGTGATCCTGGTTGGCACCTGCCCCGGCGGCACCTCTTCCAACGTGATGACCTACCTTTCCAAGGGCGACGTTGCACTGTCCGTTGGCATGACCGCTGTTTCCACCGTGCTGGCTCCGCTCCTCACCCCGCTGCTCACCCTGCTGTACGCTGGCCAGCGTGTTGACGTGAACCCCATGAGCATGTTCATGTCCATCGTCAAGGTGGTGCTGGTGCCCATTGCACTGGGCTTTGTGGTCAATCACTTCTTCCATAAGTTCACCGAGGAAGCCGTCCGTGTGCTGCCTCTGGTCTCCACTACCGCCATCGTGCTGATCATCTGCGCCGTGGTCTCCGCCAACAGCGCCAAGATCATGACCAGCGGTCTGCTGATCCTTGTGGTGGTCATCCTGCACAATGTGCTGGGCTACCTCACCGGCTTTGGCGTGGGCAAGCTGCTCAAGCTGGACTCCACCAAGTGCCGCGCGATCTCCATCGAGGTGGGCATGCAGAACTCCGGCCTTGCAACCAGTCTGGCCGCCGCACACTTTGCACAGTATCCGCTGGCTACCATTCCCGGCGCTGTGTTCTCCGTGTGGCATAACATTTCCGGTGCGATCCTCGCCAACTTCTTTGCCCGCACAGCAGAGAAGAAGGATTGATCTTTCATAACATAGTAAAGCCCCCCGGCAGACGAAGACCTGCCGGGGGGCTTTGCTGTGCCTGCGGGCCGGGCAACTGCAACAAAACCGGCACAAATGGTGCTTTTCACGCTGCTTTTAGGGCGATTCACGCAGGTTTGCTTCCAAAATGCAGTAAAGTGTGAAATAATCAAGATACTGTAATATATACCCCCCCCCCGTAAAAATGCGAGGGGAAAAAGGAGGTTGTACCATGAAACAAGGCAAACTTATCCGGCGTGCAGTATCGGCGGCGCTGGCCGGATGCATGATGTTCACCTTTTCCGCTCCGGCGCTGGCCGAAAGCACCGATGCGCTGATGCAGTTGAGCATGACTCGCCGCAGCGCCGTGAGCGTGCTGGACGCGGAGAACAGCGGAACGGATGCTAATGCGTCTGTTGCTACGAAGTATGGCATTACCATTGAAATCTATGGCAGAGGTAAGGTGGAAGTTGACAGCGATAATTGCAACAACATTCTTGGCTTCCTGAAGTATGATCCTGATAAGCAAAAGTTGACCCTGCTGGATCCGAGTGCCGACGCAGTCAATTATCTGACCATCGATGCACCGGACACGGACGTGGTGCTGGAATCCACAAATATGATTGTGAATTTTAATCTGTTGATCGAAAACGCTCGTTCCGTGAAAGTTTCCAGCACTGGTAGTTGGGCACCGGTTTATGGAAAAGTGTTCATCTACTGTGCTTGCCCTGTTACCCTTGAGCACACGGGAGCAGGCATAAATCATGGAGTTGCAATTAGCGGAATTGAGTTTGCCGCTCCGGTAAGTGCGAGCGACTTTGTCTACTATACCAGCGATGCGCCTGATGCAACGCCGACGGATGCGGGCACTGGGACGATTCCGGCCAATACGGTAAATTACCTGCGCATTGTGCCGAAAGTTTCCTATACGATTACCACGGCAGACGATGCCACCATCACCGTGGATGGTAAGGCAGTGACCTCGGTCCACGAGGGCGAAAAGGTCACCGTGACCGCTGCAGGCAGAGAAAACGCTGAGTTTACCGGCTGGACTGCTGAGGGCATCACGCTTACAGATAAGCAGAAGGTGAACCCCACAGTCACCTTTACCATGCCGGGCAATAACGTGACTCTGACCCCGAATTACAATGTTGTACTGGATTATGGCATTGAGGTGGGCAGCGAGAACACTACACCAACCCGCGTTACCAGCAAAAACTATAAAGACATTTTAGGAAATGGTGTGCTGAGTTACGACCCGACCACCCAAACGTTGAAGTCGGATGGCAGAATAAAGCGCTCGTCTCTGAAAATCAACGCACCCGGCAAGGATATAAATCTGGATGGTAAAGATCAGATTGCTGTGGCTGCAAAGTTGATTGTGGAGAATGCACATAATGTGAAGGTCAACAGCGATAAAATGGCTGCGATTTTCGCCAGAGATGATACCAGCACGATCGACTGCACCGGCGAGGTGGATATCAGCGGCGGATTCATGGCCGTGAACGGAAGCCTGAATATTATAAATTCCAGCAAAGTAAACATTTATACAAACTGTGCAGCTGCGGTGAATTACGATGCGACTATCACCAGCAAGGGTGACGTGACCATTGAGAGTACCGACGGTAGAGCAGCGAAAAACCTGACGATCAACAAGGCCGAGAATGTCACCATTACCATCAGTGATGACGAAAGAGCAGTCTCCGAAAATACCGACATCACCGCTTCCGGTACTGTGATCCTGAAAAACAATGCACCGGGCGGCCATGTGGGCACTGTCACCTTCAAACAGGCAGACGGCAAAAAATACGTCTACTATACCAGCGAAGCCGAGGATGCAAAGCTGATCGACCCGCGCATCCATCCGCTCCCTGATACGGTAGAAAGCAGCTACCTGCGCATTGAGCCGAGGGAGACTTACTACAGCATTACCGTTGCGAACGGCACCGCGCAGGTGGGCGACGACACCACCGGCCAGATTACTACCGCCTTTGAGGGCGAAACGGTCACCGTCAAGGCCAACGCACCCACCGATGAGGATGCCGCCAAGGGCGTGAAGTTCCACCACTGGAAGGTTGAAGAGGGAAACATCAGCGTTGACCCGACTGCGGGCAGTCTGGGTTCTGCGACTGAAGCAGGCACCGCAGAGATCAGCTTTGATATGCCCAAAGGCAATGTGAAGCTGACCGCCGTTTACAGCATCCCCGCTTCCGTGCTGAGGAGTACCGTTACTGTTGAGGGCGGCACGGCAAAGTCCACTCTGGGCGAGGGCAGCGATATCCCCGCAGAGATCGGCACCGAGGTGAAGATCACAGCTACCCCATATGATGCCGAGAAATACCCCGGCATGGAGTTCGTGGAATGGGAGATCAAGTACCCCGATAGCTTCTACGAGAAATTCCCCGGTGGCATTCCGGAAAATCTGCAGCTCAAGCTGGACAATGCCAAGAGCGCGACCACTACGTTTAAGATGCCCGTTTACCCGGTCAAACTGATCGCCCACTGGTCGGCCAGCGCGGTGGCCGGACCGGACGAACCTATTGATGAAGACTTCGGCGTAGAACCTGCACCCATGGATACCACAGGTGGCACCATTGCCGCCGTGGCCGTGGGCAGTGCAGCCATCTGGGGCGGCTACGAGATCGCCACCCGCGTGATCCTGCACGGCCTCCTGCCCGAGGGCGCAGCCATCCCCGCAAACCGCGGCCAGCTGGCACTGCTCATCTGGACTGAGAAGGGCAAGCCCGAACCCGCCGCACAGCCCGCCTTTGCAGACATCACCGATGCCGAGCAGGCCAAGGCCGCTCAGTGGTGCGTGGAGCAGGGCACCATGGCTACCAAGGGCGACCGCTTTGAACCCGAAGGCTGGACCCCGAAGTTCAAGGTGATCGAAGTGTGGAATAAGGCGTTCCCCAAGCAGTAAAACAGCAAACAGCCCCCCGGCAGACGAAGACCTGCCGGGGGGCTTTGCTGTGCCTGCGGGCCGGACAACTGCAACAGAACCGGCACAAATCATGCTTTTCACGCTGCTTTTAGGGCGATTCACGCAGGTTTGCTTCCAAAATCCGGTAAAGTGTGAGATAATCAAAGTACCGTAATGCATACCCCCCCCCCGTAATAATTTTCGCAAAGGAGGAACCCTATGAAACGAAATATTTTGGCCCGGCGGGCGGCTTCCGCTGCGCTGGCAGCATGCATGATGTTCAGCCTTTCCGCCCCGGCTCTGGCCGCAAGCACCGATGCCCTGCTCCAGCAGAGCACCGCCGCCAAAAGCGCGGTGAGCGTGCTGGACGAAGAGAACGGTATGATGGAAGAAGAACCTGCGTATCAGATGAATCTCAAGGACGGCAGCATCACAGTCTATATTGGGGATGATGGCAAACAGTATGCCCAGCAGGGCGATAATGCAGCCCAGCAAAGTGGTAATCTGTATATCACAACGGACGGCAGCACGACGGCCAACACCCTGACCATCGAAGGCGGCACCACTGGTGCAAAAGTCACACTGTCTAATGTCAAGATCAATGCTTCCGGCGCGGCAGTCTCGGTCAGCGGCAATGTGGAGTTGATCATTGCAGGCACGAACACGAATACCCTGCGCAGCGGCACGGACCACGCCGGTGTGGAAAAGGCCGACGACGACGGGACCCTGACCATCAGCGGCACCGGTACGCTGGAAGCTTACGGCGGCGAGAGTGGTGCGGGCATTGGCAGTGGTTCCCAGAAAGGCTGCAGCAATATTGAGATCGAAAGCGGCATCATCAACGCCCATGGCGGTCAATGGGGTGCAGGCATCGGCAGCGGCAATGTGGGCAACCGTCCGGGTGTACTCGGCGGCAGCTATATTACGATCAATGGCGGTGATGTAACGGCTTATGGCGGCAGCGAAGCAGCAGGCATTGGCGGCGGCTTCAAGGGCAACGGCAAAGACATCACCATCAATGGCGGCACGGTACATGCAGAGTCCGGCGGCGGAAACGGCCCTGTTGCGGCCATCGGCGGCGGACGAGTGGATGGCAAAGGCGAAAACATCCAGATCACCGGCGGCAATGTTACCGTAAAATCCGGTACTGGTGTCTGGATCGGCGGCACGAATGGCGAAATCAGCAAAGACAGCCTGACCGGTACCGTTACCTATCTGAATGGAAGCGGCAATGTGGTTGACGAAATTGTACAGGATTTCGATATCATAATCAATGGTCAGTCTGTCAACAGCAAGAACTACAACAACATTCTTGGCGGTGCCCTCTGCTATGACATTGAGGAAAAGACCCTGAAGCTGAAGGATGGAAATTTCTTTGAAGGCAGCCTGACCATCAATGCACCGGCGGATGTTTCCATTGATCTGGAAGCGGATGCGTCCCACGTTGTGAACGGTAACCTGACTGTGACCGGCGCAAAGGATGTGAAAGTGACCAAGCTTGAAGGTGACGATGCTGCAGAAGGAGCTATTGTAGCAATTAATGGCAAGGCGGAGATCAGCTGTTCCGGTGATGTGATCCTCAAAAATTTAGGCGGTTCGTCTTATTGCGGCCGAAACCTGACAAGTAATGGCCTTACAGTGAATGGGGCAAACAAGGTCACGACCGAAGGCAGCATTGGCGACCAAACGATGATTAACTGTACTGGCGATATAGAGCTTGGTAATGAGTGGGGCACGACGGCTTCGAAACTGACGGTGAACAGTGCAGACAATGTGAAGGTGACGTCCGGCAGTGTGAATTGGTCGATCGAAAATGGCGCAAATATCACATGCAGCGGTACGGTAGAAATTAAAGGTGAAGCACCAATCGAAGGTGATGTGAAGATAGTTGCAGGAAAAGATGTTTTTCTTGAGTGTGTGGGCGATCACGATGCGATTGAGATCACGGCAGCTGGCAAGGTGGAACTGAACAGTTACAGGTACAGTTACAGTAACCTTGGCAAAGTGATCTTCACTCAGGCGAATAAAAAACCCTATGTCTATTTCACGGACAAATCTTCGGAGGAGTACAAGGACTCCCGCATTACCAAGATTCCTGAGACAATAGAAAAAAGATACCTGCGCATTGAGCCGAGGGAGACTTACGGCATTACCGTGAAAAACGGCACCGCACAGGTGGGCGACGACACCACCGGCCTGAATACCGCCTTTGCAGGCGAAAAGGTCACGGTGAGCGGTAACAACAAAAACCCGAGTGTTACAAAGTTCGGCGGCTGGAAAGTGATCAGCCCGGAAGGCTTTGAACTGACTGAAGAGCAGAAAAATGCCGAAAAAAATATGACCTTCACCATGCCGGCCAGCCCGGTGGAGCTGAAAGCTTCTTATAGCTTCCCGGCACCTGTAGTAGATATGCCGGTCATCGTGACGGGCGGTACGATCCGCGTCGGAGGGGGCGAAAGACAGACGGGCACGGTGCTCGTACAGCCGGGCCAGACCGTCACGATCGAAGCCAATGAGCCTGTCAAGGAGAATGAGTCGTTCCACCACTGGAAGGTGGAAAATGGCACCAGCACCGCCTTTGCCCCGACTGAGGGCAGTCTGGGTTCCGAAACGGAAAAGGGCACGGAAAAGATCGTCTTTACCATGCCGCAGGACGGCGTGAAGCTGACCGCCGTTTACAGCATCCCCGCTTCCGTGCTGAGGAGTACCGTTACTGTTGAGGGCGGCACGGCAAAGTCCACTCTGGGCGAGGGCAGCGATATCCCCGCAGAGATCGGCACCGAGGTGAAGATCACAGCTACCCCATATGATGCCGAGAAATACCCCGGCATGGAGTTCGTGGAATGGGAGATCAAGTACCCCGATAGCTTCTACGAGAAATTCCCCGGTGGCATTCCGGAAAATCTGCAGCTCAAGCTGGACAATGCCAAGAGCGCGACCACTACGTTTAAGATGCCCGTTTACCCGGTCAAACTGATCGCCCACTGGTCGGCCAGCGCGGTGGCCGGACCGGACGAACCTATTGATGAAGACTTCGGCGTAGAACCTGCACCCATGGATACCACAGGTGGCACCATTGCCGCCGTGGCCGTGGGCAGTGCAGCCATCTGGGGCGGCTACGAGATCGCCACCCGCGTGATCCTGCACGGCCTCCTGCCCGAGGGCGCAGCCATCCCCGCAAACCGCGGCCAGCTGGCACTGCTCATCTGGACTGAGAAGGGCAAGCCCGAACCCGCCGCACAGCCCGCCTTTGCAGACATCACCGATGCCGAGCAGGCCAAGGCCGCTCAGTGGTGCGTGGAGCAGGGTCTGCTGGATGCACGGGAAGGCAAGTTTGAATCGGACGGCTGGATGCCCAAGTTCAAGACCATTGAGATCTGGAACAAGGCGTTCCCCAAAAAGTAACCTCTGAGCGCTTCCTCCGTAAAGCCTCAGAATGACAGATCCCCCCGATACCGGATACCCGGTATCGGGGGGATTTTTTGCGCAGGCACGCGTGGCATTGGCGGTGGCAATCATCTCCGACATTTCAATGATCCAGTGACCTTGCAGTTTGCGCGAAACAAAAATACTCCGGCAACTTTCCAACCAAGAGAAAGTTACCGGAGTATTCCGCTTTACTTATTTGTTTTTACCAGCAGTGCCTGATACGGCTCCAGTTCCACATCCGCCAGCCAGACGGAAGTGCCCTCCGGGGTGTGATACTCGCCGCCCAGAGCGTCCAGACTTGCCCCTGCCGGGTACTCGGTAAAGTTGAACAGCCCCACCAGCGTTTCCTCGCCGCGCTTGCGCACCAGCGCCAGCACACCGGGGTTGTGGCTGTCCCATGTGGTCACCCACGCATCCGGGGCAAAGCAGGGGTCTGCACGCATCTGGCGCAGCTGCTCCATGCCCTGCCACAACTTGTTTTGCAGCGTGCCCTTCCGGGTGCGCTGCTTTGCGTCCTCCCAGTTGAATTTGCTGCGGTGCAGATTGCGGCTGTCCTCCACACGGTCAGGGTCGTTTTTGTAGTCCCAGCCGTTGAGCTGTGCAATCTCATCGCCGCAGTTCAGCATGGGGAAGCCCTGCAAAAACGCCATAGCAGTGTGCAGCAAAAGGTCACGCTTTACGGCGTAGTCCAGTGCGGTTTTATCGTCCTTTTCCAGTGCCTGTTCGATACCGCACAGGCTGGCGGTGGTGCCGCAGCTTCGGGCATCGCCGGTGGCGGGGTCGTAGTTGTACAGCTCACCCTTTGCCCAGCTGCCGGGGAAATTGCCCTCGTAGAAGTGGTACAGATATTCTTTGTGTTTCTGGGGGTCGATGCCAAGACGGTTTTCCACCGCCTCGTCCAGACCCCAGCCGATGTCATCGTGGCAGCGCAGATAGTTCACGAACCAGCAGTTGTCCGGCAGGGCGTGGAGGGCATCCAGCTGCGCCTTCAGCAGCCGGGTGTCCCGGCTGGCAAGGGCACCCCACAGGTTGACCATGGTGGACACGTTGTAGAGCATGTGGCATTCCGGCTTTTCCGGGGTACCGAAGTAGGCGGCAAGCTCCTTGGGAGCCATGACCACCTCGCCCTTGAGGATGACCGCCGGGCAGACACATTCCAGCACCATGCGCAGCATCCGCACGATGGTGTGCACCTGCGGCAGGTTGCGGCAGGTGGTGCCCAGCTGCTTCCAGATATAAGGCACTGCATCAATGCGGAACACCTCTACGCCGAGGTTGGCGAGGTGCAGGATGCTCTTGGTCATGTCCACGAACACCGCCGGGTTTGCGTAGTTCAAATCCCACTGGTAGTCGTGGAAGGTGGTCAGCACCCACTTGTGCATTTCTTCACACCATGTAAAGTTGCCGGGTGCGGTGTTGGGGAACACCTGAGGCACCGTCTGCTCGTACTGGTCGGGGATGGTGCGGTCCTCGTAGAGGTGGTAATAGGCCTGAAACCACGGGTCGCCCGCCTTTGCCGCCATGGCCCAGCGGTGGGTGCTGG
>ERZ1673746.1211-NODE-1211-length-19749-cov-5.530212_pt1 | contig 19749 bp, 18 predicted proteins | sample MGYA00580205_ERZ1673746 | MGnify/ENA primary metagenome ERZ1673746 (study PRJEB41218, sample SAMN15661771) | gut metagenome | host: Homo sapiens | place: Canada: London | collected 2015-08-20/2019-03-30 | study: EMG produced TPA metagenomics assembly of...
CGGGCGGATGTTCCACGTGGAACATCCGCCCGGCGTTTTTATATGGGTTTTTATATGGATTATTCCATATGGATCAATTATTTTGCCGGAAAAGGAAAATGTATATGTTCCACGTGGAACATTTTGCGGAAAAGGCCTTTTAAAGCCCCCCAAGCTGTGTTATACTAAAACACAGCGGTGTAAGCAGAAAAAGCTGCCTTTAAAATCATAGTGTTGAATGTATACAGAAGACCGGAGGGAAAACCGTTGGGAAAAGTGATCGCAGTCGCCAATCAAAAAGGCGGGGTGGGAAAAACCACAACAGCCGTAAATCTGGCGTCCAGTGTTGCGGCGCAGGGCAAGCATGTTCTGATTGTTGACCTGGACCCGCAAGGAAATACTACCAGCGGCTTCGGCGTGACAAAGCGCAGCGTAGAAACCAGTGTGTATCAGCTTTTAACCGGGGAGGCACCGGCCTCTGCGGGCATTCAGCACACAAAATACCGTGTGGACCTGATTGCCTCCAATATCCAATTGTCCGGTGCAGGCCTGGAATTGGTGAATATGGAACGTCGGGAATCCCGTCTGCGGGAGGCCTTGACACTGGTCCTGAATCAATACGATTTTATTTTTATCGACTGTCCCCCTTCCCTGGACCTGCTCACTCTCAACGGGCTGTGCGCCTGCGATACGGTATTGGTCCCCATTCAGTGTGAATTTTTTGCGCTGGAAGGTCTGTCGGAGCTGATGAACACCATCCGAAATGTCAAAAAGATGTATAACCCTTACATTGAGATAGAAGGCGTACTGCTGACGATGTACGACGGAAGACTGAATTTGACGCTTCAGGTCGTGCAGGAAGTGAAAAAATACTTTGGTAATAAGGTTTATAAGACAACGATTCCACGCAATGTACGGCTTTCAGAAGCGCCCAGCTTCGGCGCGCCCATCAATTACTACGACGGCGCGTCCAAAGGTGCAGAAGCATACGCTTATCTTGCGGCGGAATTCATCAAAAACAATAAGAAAGGCGGTGCGTGACGCATGGCAAAAAAAGGAGGCCTCGGCAGAGGTCTTGACATCCTGTTTCAGGATACAGGCGCGGGCGGCGGCGATGAAGGCGTCAGCACGCTGCGTCTTGCGGAAATAGAGCCGGACAAAAATCAGCCGCGCAAAGCGTTTGACGATACGGCATTGTCCGAGCTTGCGGCCAGTATTACAGAGCACGGCGTTTTGCAGCCAATCGTGGTGCGTCCGTCCCCCGCAGGGGGGTATATCATTGTAGCGGGCGAACGCCGCTGGCGTGCTGCGCGCCTGGCGGGCCTGACGGAGATCCCTGCATTGATCAAGGATATCTCGGACACACAGGCCATGGAGATTGCTCTCATTGAAAATCTTCAGCGCGAGGACCTGGACCCCGTGGAAGAGGCTTTGGGATACCGTCAGCTCATGGAACGGTGCAGCTATACGCAGGAAGCGGCCGCAGCACGGCTTTCCAAAAGCCGCAGCGCGGTGGCAAACAGTCTTCGCCTTCTGAACCTGCCGGAAAAAGCGCTGGGATATCTGCGCGCGGGCAAGCTGTCTGCCGGGCATGCGAAAGCTGTGCTCTCGCTGGAAAGCCGCGAAGCGCAGCAGCAGGCGGCAGACATCATCGCCAAAGAAGGGCTGAATGTACGCCAGGCAGAAGCGCTCTGCAAAAAAATGGCGAAAAGACCCCGTCCCAAGCGGGAACTCACCCTCCCTCCCCTGCCCTGTGAGGTGGAATTGAGCCTGAAAGAGGCTCTGGGTACTGAAGTACATGTGCAGTACAAAGAAGGCAAAGGCAGCCTGAATGTGAGTTTCTATTCCGACGAACAGCTTAGGGCGTTTGCGAATCTCTTGGGAAAATATGAAAAGGAGCGAAATCTATAATGCTGGATATCAAATTTGTACGGGAAAACCCCGAACTTGTAAAGGAAAATATCAAAAAGAAATTTCAGGACAGCAAGCTGCTGCTGGTGGATGAAGTGATCGCGCTGGATGCCGAATACCGCGCAGCCATTACCGAGGGCGATGGGCTGCGCGCACAGCGCAATAAGCTGTCCAAAAGCATTGGTGCGCTGATGGCACAAGGCAAAAAGGACGAAGCGGAAGCTGTGAAAAAGCAGGTCACCGAGCAGGCGGACCGCCTGAAAGAGTTGGAGATGCGTGAGGCGGAGCTTCAGGAGGAAGTACGCCAGCGGATGCTTGTCATCCCCAATATGCTGGACCCCAGTGTACCCATCGGCCGCGACGACAGCGAGAATGTGGAGGTACAGCGTTTTGGTGAGCCTGTTGTGCCGGATTTTGAAATCCCCTATCATACCGAGATCATGGAACGCTTTGGCGGTATCGACCTGGACAGCGCCCGCCGTGTGGCGGGCAATGGGTTCTATTACCTGCTTGGGGATATTGCCCGCCTGCATGAAGCCGTTCTGGCATATGCCCGGGATTTTATGATCGAAAAGGGCTTCACCTATGTCATTCCCCCGTTCATGATGCATGGCAGCGTGGTGCAGGGTGTAATGAGCTTTCCCGAAATGGACGCCATGATGTATAAGATCGAAGGCGAAGATCTGTATCTCATCGGCACGTCTGAACACACGATGATCGGCCGTTTTGTAGACCAGCTCATCCCTGAGGCCCAGCTTCCGCTGACGCTCACCAGCTATTCCCCCTGCTTCCGCAAGGAAAAAGGCGCTCACGGCTTGGAGGAGCGCGGCATTTACCGTATCCACCAGTTTGAAAAGCAGGAAATGATCGTGCTCTGCAAGCCGGAGGACAGCATGGCATGGTACGAAAAGCTGTGGCGCAACAGTGTGGAGCTGTTCCGCAGCCTGGATATCCCGGTGCGACAGCTGGAATGCTGCTCCGGGGACCTGGCGGATCTGAAGGTGAAGAGCTGCGACATCGAAGCGTGGAGCCCCCGCCAGCAGAAATATTTCGAGGTATGCAGCTGCTCAAATCTGGGCGACGCACAGAGCCGCCGCCTGAAGATCCGCATCAAAGGCGAGGACGGGAAAAACTATCTGCCGCATACGCTGAACAATACCTGTGTGGCTCCACCCCGCATGCTTATCGCGTTTTTGGAAAATAATTTGCGTGCTGACGGCAGCGTGCGCATTCCCGAGGTGCTGCGTCCCTACATGGGTGGGAAGGCAGAATTGCAGAAAACATAATTGGAAAATAATGGGAAATATCCCCGGCTTTTCCAATGTGAGCCGGGGATATTTGGATTTCCATGCTTTTTCACCTGTAAAAGATTCAGACAAAGAATTATTTTGTTTGCCTCTGGGAACACTGGAAAGGCGAAGCGGCGAAAAAGCCGGAATACTGCGGGAATTTCCGTGAAAAATGCTTGACAACAGGGCACCTTTTCTATATAATATCAGATGCACCACTTTTCTGTGGTTGTTTGTGGCGGTATAGCTCAGTTGGCTAGAGCATTCGGTTCATACCCGAAGTGTCACCGGTTCGAATCCAGTTACCGCTACCATATTACAGGGTTTTGCTGAAAGTTGCGGGGTACTTGCTGCAATCGCGGCGGGTGTGAGGCTTTGGCAATATTCAGCAAAATCCTGTATTATGGCCCGATGGTCAAGCGGTCAAGACATCGCCCTTTCACGGCGGTAACCCGGGTTCGATTCCCGGTCGGGTCACCAGATGAAAACCGCACTGTACAGCCAAAAACGGTTGTACAGTGCGGTTTTTTATGCATTTAAAATGCTGCGACAACGAAATGGGAACATCTTTTATGCCCTGTTCGTTTCCGTGCCGGCCAAACAGACCCGCATGGCAGGAAGAAAGGGCATGCTGCTATTTTTTACTTCAATAATTTTCCGCCTTGATTTCGGTATAGCTCTGGGAATGCCCGCATACAGGGCAAACTTCCGGCGAGCATGCGGCATACGTTACGTTTCCGCATACCATGCACACCCACACGGTGGGGCGCCCCTTACAAAAAACCTGGCAGTCCTCAATGTTGGCAGCCAGCTTGTTGTAACGCTGTTCATGCGTTTTTTCAATGTTCCCCACGCGGGTGAACAGTTCCGCCAGCTCCTCAAAGCCTTCACAGCGGGCGGTACGGGCAAATTCGGCATACATCTCGGTCCATTCATAGTGTTCCCCGGCTGCCGCGTCCCGCAGGTTTTCCAGCGTGCCGGGCACTTCGCCGCCGGAAAGATGCTTAAGCCAGATCTCGGCATGTTCCTGTTCATTGCGGGATGTTTCATCAAAGATGTTCCCCATCTGCTCGTAGCCGTCTTCACGCGCACGCAGCGCATAGATCTTATATTTTGCACAAGCGTGCAGCTCGCCCGAAAATGCGGTCTGCAGATTTTTCCACGTCTGACTGTGTTGCAGTTCCATGGTCAATGCCTCCCGTTATATTGATGTGCCGCAAGACGGCAAAGCGCCGTCAAACCATTGTATGCGGCGGTACCCGGTTCTGACCATGCGCACGGGCACCTTAAAAGGACGGGACAGAAAAAGCCCTGCCAGATCCCAAAAGGATCTGGCGGGGCTTCAGCATTTGGAGCATTGTTCCCGGCAAGCCGCCTCACATCGAAAGAGGCGTTCCTTCGACACGCGGGCCGTCGGAATATAAAAATACGGTCTGCCGTCGTCGGTGCGCAGCAGAGGGATAACGGTCTCCTGTTTATAAGCCTGTGTGCGCTTCCTCAAAATGCTCAAAACGCGGCAGGAATCTGTGATAATGGGGCAAGATTTCCACGTCTGTCAGACAAAGCCCGGTGGTGTCCAACAAGCCGGCGGATTTATCATTTCCGGTGTGCAGCGGGCGATGAATGCAATGGAACACTGCATTACAAAGCGGCCGGCGCTGCAGCCGATCAGCCGTTTTTCATCCTTTAAAAATTCCTCCAATATTGATTCTGCGCCGCAGGCACGCCAGCTTTTCAGCAAGTAAAACGGATTACCGCCCAAAAAAGACGGCCGCGTTATAGTCGGCAAAAGACCGTGCCGGACTGTCGTCAAAATCGAAATACTCTGCCGCAAGGCCAAGGGCATCCAGTTCCTTTAAACGTTGGAATACATGCCGGTCCTGCTCTTTATAACCCAAAGAGGCCGTAGTGACGAGTGGTCCCATTGCATCCACGGGCGTACCTGAATGCGGACCGCCTTCAGCAAGGCGGGAGAAGTAAGGGCGTTGAACGATAAAATCAACATTGTGCTCCCCTCCCCCCGTGAACAGCAAAATGAAATTCAATTCTTGCAGGTACATGGATCGGACGCTGCAGCTGCTCTTAGGCATCCAGCACCAGCACACGGATATCCTCCGGGCTGCGGGCGAGATAGGACGCGCCCGCGCCGCACAGCTCGTCCCCGGTGCGGAAGCCCCACAGAACGCCGCAGCCCGCAAGCCCGGCATTGCGGGCCGTTTCGATGTCCACGCCGCTGTCCCCCACATACAGCACCTGCTGCGCCGAAAGGCCGAAGGCGGCGCGCATGCCGTTCACAAGATGCGGGTCGGGCTTCGTGGGGGTGCCCAGCGTATGGCCGGCCACTGCGTCAAACAGACCCGGAAAATAATGGCTGACAACGCTTTTGGTGAGAGCATCCTCCTTATTGGACACGACGCCCAGTTTTACGCCTGCGCCGTGCAGCGCGGCAAGCAGAGCGGAGATGCCGGGATACGGAGCCGTAGCGTCCTCCTTGTGCGCGTCGTAATAAGGGAAAAACAACCGGGCCGCCTGTGCCTGTGCAGCTTCGTCCCGGTGCCCGGGAGGAAGAAAACGCTCGATCAGCTTGGGAATGCCGTTGCCCACCATGTATTTGTATTCTTCTTCCGTATGGGGCGCAAAGCCCATTTTGGCCAGCGTATGATTGGCCGCGGCGGCAAGATCGCCGATGGTGTTCAGCAGCGTGCCGTCAAGATCGAATATCACAGCTCGGTACAAAAGAATCAGCTTCTTTCAAGAATGAGGATAAAACGCGGCGCGGTTCCTGCACAGCGTCGGAAAAGCACGGTGACGCCGTTCACAGCGTGAACGGTATTTCCCGCGCCAGATATTGCAGTGCGCCGCGCACACGGTACCGCAGCCCGCAGGGCAGGTGCACCCGCACGTCGCACCGCCCGCCGCTGACGGAAAATGGGTTTTCCAGCAGCGTATAGGAAAGATCCGGCGTGAACACACAAACCTCATGCCGGGTAAAAAAACGGGTATAACATACGGACAGCGTGCGGTTGGCGTTTTTGTGCAGGCCTTCACGGAAAAAGCCCTCCAACGAAACCAGCAGCCCAGCGAGGGCAAGCACCACCGGTACGAAAAGCATGGGCAGAATCTGCGGCATTGCGTAAGAGGCCACGCCGCACAGCGCCAAAGAAAGAGCGAGCAGCGTGCCGGGCTGCCAAAGATACTGCACCGGGCTTTTGCGTGCAGGCATGCACAGCGGACCGTCCGGCGGGCAGAAGTTGGGCAGCAGGCGCTCCACTGTCCGCTCTTCCCCTTTTTTATAGACCAGCACGGGCAGATCGCCTCCGCGGAAGCTGCCTGCGGAAAGGTATACCGGATAGCGCCGCAGAAGGCGCGCCGGCGGCGTAACGCACACATCGCAGGCGGACACACAGGCCACCAGGATACGCCGCTCGATGAGCGTGACAAAGCCGCCTTTGCTGATGATGACTCCGCCGTTCCGGCATACCTTAAAGCCTGCCGTGTGCAGCAGCGCATACAAAAAGGTGAATCCCGTCACGGCAAAGCCCAGCGTTACCAGAAAAGCCAGGCCCGTGGGCAGATACCGCGCCGCAAACAGCTCGGCCTCATGAAAAGTGTCCAGCGCGATTTGCTGGAAATTCTGCCCCAGAACCTCATCCAGCTGTTTCACGCCCCACAGGGCAAAAGCGCTGCTGGTGATGATATTGGCACTCAGCATCACGAAGCTCAGGCGTTCAAAGCCCGTGGGCTCGAATACGGACGTATCGCTGCGCACAGGCAGAAGAACATCCGCCACCGCAGCCGCGTCCTTTTTATGAAGAAACATGGAATAGCTTTTGGGCGAGGCGTTCGTTTTGAAATACAGCGTTATACGGCTTGCGCCCAGCATGCGGCAGTACAAAGGGCGGGCGATCTCCAGCGCTGCGATGCTGGCTCTGCCGAAGGTGTGATAGCTGCGGTAAAACACGCCCTGCGTCACCTTTACGGCGCCGTCCTCCAGCCGGAAGGCTGTGGCACGCCAAAGAGCCAGCGCCGCAGCAGCGCAGGCCAGCAGGATAACGGCGTCCTGCCGGAGCGCCGCCCAAAGGCTGTCCAGGTCGAACGCAAGCAGCGCCTGAAGCATCGGTACCAAGCACAGCAGCAGGCCGTACCGCAGATAATGGACCGCAAAAATGATATGGAACCGGCGTTGCCTGTTCACAGCAGCTTCCCCCCGTGCGTCAGCTTGGCGGAAAGGCACTCCGCGTCCGCCTTGCGCATACCGGGCACCAACGTGGTGCAGCCGCTGGAGTACAGGAAGAACAGGCAGGTGCCCGTCATGCGCTGCAGCGGCGTCTGCACGATGTGGCAGCCCGCAAGGAACCGCAGCGGGATGCGCCGCGTTACGGGAAACAGCAGGCCGCGCCGAAGCGTCAGATGGTTGCCGCCCACACGCACGCAGGACGAAGCCAGCCGCGGCGCCAGCACGCCGAAGCACGCCGCAAGCCACAGCAGAAATACCGCCAGCGTCGGCGTAAAGAAATTTTTCCAGAACGGCAGGCACAGCATCGCGCCCAGTGCGGCGCACCAGCCGCTGACGATGGCGGCGCCGTGCCGCGGGACAGAAAATTCCATAGATCTTCCTTTCCGCCGAAACCGGGAGCCGCCCGTGCGGGGCTATTTTACGTCCGCCAGGTTCCAGCTTTGTGCCAGCTCGTGGAACGCCGTGTTTTTGGCCAGCACCACGACTTTATCGTTTACCAGGATCTGCGTATTGCCGCGGGGGACGATCAGCTCACCGTCCCGCGTGATGGAAATGACCACCGCATCCTTGGGGATGACAAGCTCAGCCAGCGTTTTCCCCGCATGGGCGAAGCCCTGTGGAATGAGCACCTCGGTGAGCGAGGCCGTCCCCCCCGCAAGGCTGAGCAGCTGCTGGATGGCCGCCGTCTCCACCTCGCGCTCGATGAGGTGCGTCAGGTTATCGGTAGCGCTCACGGCAATGTCCACGCCCAGTTTTTTCAGCACTGCGGCGTTTTTGGGGTTGTTCACCCGGGCCACCGTGCGCTTGACCTTGAACACCTGCTTTGCAAGCTGGCATACGATCAAATTGTCTTCGTCCCGGCCCGTTACCGCAACCATGGCGCTGCAGTGAGCCACGTCCGCACTTTCCTGCACTTCGGCAAAAGTGCCGTCGCCGCACACCACGGTCAGGTCCAGGCTGTCGGCCACCTTGCGGCACATGGCCGGGTCGTCCTCGATGAGCACCGGCGTGTGGCCGTGCTCCAGAAGGGTCTTGGCAAGATAGTAGCCCACTTTGCCTCCGCCCACGATACAAACACGCATATTTGTGTACTCCTTATGATGTTTCCCCGCATGGGCCGCTATCCGCGGCGGCGGGAGTATTCCTCAGTCCGCCAGTTCCGCAAACAGGATCTTATCATCCACATGCAGCGTAGGCTGGGTGTTGGCAAGTTCCATCGTGCCGTTGGCGCGCAGCACGCCGAATACCATCATGCCCGCCCGGGGCGGCTGTACGGACGAAAGCGGACGGTTCCACTGATGCTTCGCGGCAGGTACAGCTGAAAAATTTGCCGTGGAGGAACCGAACATCACGCACTGGTCCTCGTCGTCCTCCTCCTGCAGAATACCCGCCAGCAGGCCTTGGGCCGTCAGATTGGTGCCGCACACGATGCGCAGGCCAAAGCGCTCGGTGTAGACCTCTTTGCGGGAGGGCTCGGCCACGCGGGCGATGACGTGCTTCACACCGAACAGCTCGCGCGCGATCTGCGCTACCATCAGATTGATGTTGTCATCCTTGGTGACGGCGGCCACGGCGTCGCAGGCCTCAATGCCCGCACTACGCAGTACATCGCCGTCGATGGGCACGCCCGCCACGGCCATGCCGGAAAATGGCGGCTCCAGTTCATTGAGCAGAGCCAGATTGGCGGCGTCTTCGTCCAGCACGGAAACATCGTGCCCCAGCCGCTCCAGCACATGTACCAGCCTGCGGCCCACGCGGCCGCAGCCTACGATCAGGATATTCATAGCTTGTCTCCTTCGGTCTCCGCCGGGACGGAGCCCGGAGGCCCGCGCCGCGCGGACAATGGCGCGGCCGTGCGGCGGCGCTCTGCCCTCATTATACCCGTTCCCCGGCGGGGTTGCAACCGATACACATTTATGCTTTGCAGTTTTGCCGCGCCTGTGTTATAGTATCAGTGTATAAAAACAGCGGTTTTCCGCCGCGCGGCGGAAAGCTCCGAAGGCTTCATCCGATGCCGCAGGCGCGAACGGAAAGGCCGCGGAGCGCCGGCCGGGCCCGGGAAAGCGTTCAGCGCCCGTCCGCGGCCTTGGCTGTGCGCCGTTTTTGGTACATTGCGGCTAGTTAAAAAGTACCGCGTCTATTGTACATGGGATACGGTGGGGAAAAAAGCAAAAAAAGGAGAGGAACACCATGCAATTGAACAGCGAATCCGTACTGAAAGGCGCTGAACGTGCGCCGAACCGGAGCCTTTTTTATGCTCTGGGTTATACTGATGAAGAAATCAACCGTCCGTTGATCGGCGTTGTGAGCGCGTACAGCGAGATCGTACCCGGCCATGCTCATTTGGACAAGCTGGCCGAGGCTGTCAAGGCGGGCGTGCGCATGGCGGGCGGTACTCCTATCCTGGTACCGTCCATCGGTGTGTGCGACGGAATCGCCATGGGCCATATCGGTATGAAGTATTCCCTGCCCAGCCGTGAGCTGATCTGCGACAGCGTGGAGACGATGGCGCGCGCCCACGGGTTTGATGGCTTGGTACTGGTGCCGAACTGCGACAAGATCGTGCCCGGCATGCTGATGGCCGCGGCCCGGTTGAATATCCCGTCCATTGTCGTCAGCGGCGGGCCGATGCTCTCGGGCCGGCAGGGCACGCGCCACGTTTCGCTTTCCCAGATGTTCGAGGCGGTGGGGAGCTACAAGGCCGGCATCATCGGCGAAGACGTGCTGGACGATTACACCAAAAACACCTGTCCCGGCTGCGGCAGCTGCTCGGGTATGTATACGGCCAACAGCATGAACTGCCTGTGCGAAGCCATTGGCATGGCGCTGCCCGGCAACGGAACCATCCCTGCGGTATACGCGGCGCGCACGCAGCTGGCAAAGCATGCAGGCATGCGCATCATGGATCTGGTGCGGGACGGGGTGCGTCCCCGGGATATTCTGACGCCGGCGGCATTCAGAAATGCACTGGCCACGGATATGGCGCTGGGCTGCAGTTCCAACAGCGTTTTGCACCTTCTGGCCATTGCCAACGAGGCGGATGTGCCTATGAGCCTGGAGACTTTCAATGAAATGAGCGCGAAGGTGCCAAACTTCTGCCGCCTTGCTCCGGCCGGCCCCACGCATATCGAGGACCTGTACGCCGCGGGCGGCGTGCCCGCTGTCATGGCGCAGCTGGCCGGGCTGGGCCTGCTGGATACAAGTCTGCCCACGGTGACGGGCAAAACTGTGGGCGAGAACATTGCAGGCGCGCAGAACCGCGATACAAACGCCATCCGTCCCGCGGACGACCCGTACAGCAAAACGGGCGGCATCGCCGTGATGTGGGGCAACATTGCGCAGAACGGCTGCGTGGTGAAGCGCAGCGCGGTCGCGCCCGAGATGCTGGTGCACAGCGGTCCCGCGCGGGTGTTTGACGGTGAGGAAAGCGCCATCGACGCCATTTACAACGGCCGCATCCAGCCGGGAGATGTGGTGGTCATCCGATACGAAGGCCCGGTGGGCGGCCCCGGTATGCGCGAGATGCTCAATCCCACCAGCGCGCTGGCGGGTATGAAGCTGGACAAATCCGTGGCGCTCATCACCGACGGACGCTTCTCGGGCGCGTCCCGCGGCGCGTCCATCGGACATGTGGCGCCTGAGGCCGCCGTGGGCGGAAATATCGCGCTCATCGAGGAGGGCGACGTCATCGATATCGACATCCCGGGCGGGCGTATCGGCGTGCGCGTGGACGACGATACGCTGGCGCGCCGCCGCGCGGCATGGACGGCTCCTGCACCTAAGGAGACCACAGGCTGGCTGGCGCGCTATGCAAAGCTGGTGTCGGGCGCAAACGAAGGCGCCGTGATGCAGAAATAAGATTTTCCGCACAGAAAAAACAGCGGCCGGGAAGTATCCGGCCGCTGTTTTTCATCCCAACGATTCCCCCGGCCGCAGCCCGCGTGAAAAGCGGCCGCATGGCCTGAAAAAATATCCTGTGGATGTTCTTAAGTTTCCGGCGGCGGAGATTGCATCTGCTCCGCGCCCGCCTGCCGCGGGCCCGCCGTGCAGGGCCGCTCCGCCTCCAGCACAAGCTGTGCAAAGCCCTGATAGGTATAATCCGCGTCCGGTCCCCGGTAAGGGGCCACCGCGTTGAAAAAGCAGCTCGGCAGCTCGCCTTCCCGCAGGCATTTCCCAATGCAGGGCGTGCAGCCCCTGTCGTGGTTCACGGGGTTCAGCGGACATTTTGTGTCCCGGCAGGTGCAGAAAGCAACGTTCATTCCGAAAAGCTCCTTTCCAAAACGGCAGATGCCGCCGCAGGGGCGCGGCCGTTCTGTCTGGCAGAACAGGGGCTGCCGTTTCCCGTGCTCCGCGTGTTGAAACTGTTTAAAACCGGCCCGCGTCCCGCAGGGCTTTCACCTTCAGTACAGCGGCTACGGTCTTACTGTCGGTGATCTCACCGGAGAGAACCATTTCCGCGGCCTTGTCCAGCGGCAGCGTGAACACCGAGAGAAATTCGTCCGCGTCCAGGTGCTGTCCCACGGGAGAAAGGCCCTTGGCCGCATACAGGTAAATGATCTCGCTGCAATATCCGCAGGTGGGAATGATATACCCCAGGTCCCGATATTCGGCGGCGGCAAGGCCCGCTTCCTCGCCCAGCTCACGCTTGGCGGCTTCCAATGGGTCCTCCCCCTTTTCCAGCTTGCCGGCAGGAATCTCGATCAATTCCCGGTCCAGCGCGTAGCGGTACTGGCGCACCAGGTATATTTCACCCCTGTCGTTCAGCGCCGCGATGCCCGCGCCGCCGTGGTGGTGGACCACCTCGCGTGTGCTGGTTCCGCCGTTTTCCAGTTCCACCCTGTCCAGCGTCACGGTGATGACGCGTCCCTCGAATTTTGTCTCGCTCGAAAGCCGTTTTTCAAAATGTGCCATCATGCATCCTCTTCTTCGTCGTCGTCATTTTCGGGGTTCAGCTCCGGAGCGCGGGTGCATTTTACCTTGCCCACTCTCCGGTCCTCCACTTCCAGCACTGTGAATTCCAGCCCGCCGTATTCCAGCGTCACATCTTCCCCCGCTGCGGGGATACGGCCCAAGCGGTCGATGATCAGGCCGCCCACGGTATCGAAATCGGCCTCGCCGTCCTCGTCCTCATCGGGCGGTTCCAGGCCGAAGGCCTCGAACACTTCCTCCAGGTCCGCGCTGCCTGCGGCAACAAACCCGTCCTCGGTGGCCACAAGGTCCTCGTCCTCGTTGTCAAATTCGTCCTGGATGTTGCCCACGATCTCCTCCAGGACGTCCTCCATCGTGGCAAGTCCGCTGGTGCCGCCGTATTCGTCCACCACCACGGCGATCTGCGTGTGCTTTACCTTAAAATCCACCAGCAGCTCCTGGGCGCGGCAGGCTTCCGGCACGAACATCGCGCCGCGCATGAACCGGCTCACCGGGGCCTGCGCCTTTTCCGGCGTGTCCCAAAGCGCGAACAGGTCCTTCACATACAAAATGCCGACAATGTCGTCCAGTGACTTGCGGTATACCGGGAGGCGCGAAAATCCGTGCTCCAGAGAAAGGCGTACCGCGTCGGCGGCGGGCGTGTTTTCCTCCACGCTTACGATCTCAGTGCGGTGGGTCATCACGTCGCCTGCCGTCACGTCGTCCAGCTCGAAGATGTTGGTGATCATCTTCTTCTGGCTTTCGTCTATCAGATCGTGCTCCTCCACGTCGTCCACGAAAGAGAGCACATCCTCCTCTGTTACGTCGGACTGGGCCGAGAGCCCCAGCGCCTTGAACACCAGCTTCGCGGGAGCGGCCAGCGGCGCACCCAGCATACAGGCGGCCGTGAAGCCGCTTTTCTCCTTTATGCGGCCCTTCGCCCGGCCAAGGCTGTACAGCAGCACGGCCAGCGCGGCCAGCGCCGCCAGGCACAGAAGCGTCCACCAGGGAGCTTGTGCAAAAATGCGAAGAAAGCCGTAAACAAAAAATCCGCACGCAAACACAAATGCCGCGCAAAGCCCGGCCATCCTGTCGGAAAACCCAAGGATGCCACTCTGCTGCCGCTCCGGTTCGCTTGCGGACACTGCGCCCGCGCGGTAAGCCGCCGCAAGCGCGCCAAACGTGGAAGCTGTTGCGATGAGGATACTAAGACCATCAGGGTCCATCTGAAAAAAACTCCTTCTTTCCGCCCGCCGCCGGAGCGCGGGCCATAGAATGCGGGCGCATAAGCCCGGATATCTACCTTATAATATACTGGATTGAAAGCGGCGTGTCAAATGCGGGGCGTAAAATCCGTGTAAAAGGAGGCGCATGGAGGTGTGAAGGTGGGATTTTTTTGTAAAAATGGCCGCGGTTCCCCATAAAAATCCCCTGCCCCTTGTTTACTTTCCCGCAAAACTTTGCTACAATAATGACGAGCGTAATGCAGAAACGATGCCCCCGCAAAACGCCTGTTTCTGCTCACACCACCCCCCGCCCGGAATCATCTGCCGCCGCGGGGGAATAAAGAAAGAACCGGAGGAAGAAAAATGCCAAGATCCAAGAAATCTATGGACGGCAACACCGCTGCGGCTCATGTAGCCTATGCGTTTACCGAAGTTGCCGGCATCTACCCCATCACCCCGTCGAGCCCCATGGCCGACCAGGTGGACCAGTGGTCCGCCCTGCACCAGAAGAACATCTTCGGCACCGAAGTGAAAGTTGTTGAGATGCAGTCCGAGGCGGGCGCGGCCGGCACCGTGCACGGCTCCCTGGCTGCCGGCGCGCTGACCACCACGTTCACCGCGTCCCAGGGTCTGCTGCTGATGATCCCCAACATGTATAAGATCGCCGGTGAGCTGCTGCCCGCCGTGTTCCATGTTTCCGCCCGTACCGTGGCCAGCCATGCGCTGAACATCTTCGGCGATCATTCCGACGTATATGCCTGCCGCCAGACGGGCTTTGCCATGCTGGCCGAGTCCAACCCGCAGGAGGTCATGGACCTGGCTGCTGTGGCGCACCTGGCCACGCTGGAGAGCCGTGTGCCGTTCATCAACTTCTTCGACGGCTTCCGTACCAGCCACGAGATCCAGAAGATCGAGGTCTGGGATTACGACGACCTGAAGGAAATGACGGACATGGAAGCGGTGAAGGCGTTCCGCGCCCATGCGCTGAACCCCGAGAACCCCGCTATGCGCGGCTCCCACGAGAACGGCGATATCTTCTTCCAGCACCGTGAGGCCTGCAATAAGTTCTACGAGGCCGTGCCCGGCATTGTGGAAAAATACATGGGCAAGGTGAACGCGAAGCTGGGTACCAACTACCAACTGTTCGAGTACTACGGTGCTCCCGACGCAGACCGCGTCATCATCGCCATGGGCTCCATCTGCGACGTGGCCGAGGAAGTCATTGATTACCTCACCGCCAAGGGCGAGAAGGTCGGTCTGGTGAAGGTCCGCCTGTACCGTCCGTTCGCGGCCGACAAGCTGCTGGCCGCCATTCCGGCCACCGCGAAGAAAATTGCCGTGCTGGACCGCACCAAGGAGCCGGGCGCTCTGGCCGAGCCGCTCCATCTGGACGTTATGGCCGCGTTCCGCGAAGCGGGCCGCGAGGGCACCATCATCGGCGGCCGCTATGGCCTGGGCAGCAAGGATACCCCGCCGTCCAGCGTGTTTGCCGTATATGAAGAACTGGCGAAGGACGCTCCGAAGGAGCGCTTCACACTGGGCATCAACGACGACGTCACCTACCTCTCTCTGGAGGAGAAGCCCGCGCCCAACACGGCTGCCGAAGGCACCGTCGAGTGCAAGTTCTGGGGCCTGGGCGGCGACGGCACGGTGGGCGCCAACAAGAACTCCATCAAGATCATCGGCGACCATACCGACAAATATATCCAGGCCTACTTCCAGTATGACTCCAAGAAGACCGGCGGCGTGACCATCAGCCACCTGCGCTTCGGCGACAAGCCCATCCGCGCGCCGTACTATATCAACAAGGCCGATTTCGTGGCATGCCACAACCCGTCCTACGTCATCAAGGGCTACAAGATGGTCAACGACGTAAAGCCGGGCGGCGTGTTCATGATCAACTGCCAGTGGACGCCGGAAGAGCTGGATCACCACATGCCCGCCGAGGCGAAGCGCTATATCGCCAAGAACAATATCCAGCTGTATACCATCAACGCCATCGACAAGGCCATCGAAATTGGCCTGGGCAAGCGCACCAACACCATCCTTCAGTCCGCCTTCTTTGCTTTGGCAGGCGTGCTGCCGAAGGAAGACGCGCTGAAGTTCATGAAGGAAGCGGCCTACAAGTCCTTTGCCAAGAAGGGCGACGCCATCGTCGAGATGAACTACAAGGCCATTGACGCGGGCTTTGACGCTTTCGTCAAGATCGACGTGCCGGCTTCCTGGGCCGACGCGAACGACGCCGAGGGCGACCACGAGCTGGCCGGCAACCCCGCCACCGTCAAGATGGTCAAGGAGATCCTGTTCCCGGTCGACAAGATGGACGGCGACAGCCTGCCGGTTTCCGCTTTCGTGGACCATGTGGACGGCCAGTTCGAGCAGGGTGCTTCCGCATATGAGAAGCGCGGCGTTGCCGTGAGCGTGCCCGAGTGGGATGTTACAAAGTGCATTCAGTGCAACCAGTGTGCCTATGTCTGCCCGCATGCCACCATCCGTCCGTTTGCTTTCTCCGCCGAGGAAGTTGCCGCCGCCCCCGCCGCGCTGAAGGTGAAGCCGATGACCGGCAAGGGCTGCGAGAACTACCAGTTCGGCATGACGGTCTCTCCGCTGGACTGCATGGGCTGCGGCGTCTGCGTCGACGTCTGCCCGGCCCCCGGCAAGGCGCTGAAGATGATGCCTCAGGAGAGCCAGCTGGCCCAGCAGGAAGTGTTCGACTATGCTGTAGCCAACGTGGGCAAGAAAGAGGGCATGATGGCCGAGACGACCGTCAAGGGTTCTCAGTTCAACCAGCCGCTGCTTGAGTTCTCCGGCAGCTGCGCGGGCTGCGCCGAGACCAGCTACGCCCGCCTGATTACCCAGTTGTACGGCGAGCGTATGTATATTTCCAACGCCACCGGCTGTTCGTCCATCTGGGGCGGCCCGGCCGCAACGTCCCCGTACACCCGCAACCGTCTGTCCGGCAAGGGCCCGGCCTGGGCAAACAGCCTGTTCGAGGACAACGCAGAGCACGGCTTCGGCATGTATCTGGGCCAGAAGACCATCCGCGAGAGCCTGGCCGACAAGACCCGTGCGCTGATCGCTGTTGAGTACGCGCTGCCCGACCTGAAGGCCGCTGCGCAGGAATGGCTGGACACTATGGAGGACGGCAAGCTGAACCCTGCCGCCGCCGATAAGTATATTGCCGCGCTGGAGAACGGCGTGCTGACCGTAGAGGAAGGCATCACGTTCCTGGAGAGCGCCGAGGGCAAGGCGAAGTTCGGCGACAACGCCGCGTCCATGCTGGAGCATATGAAGAGCCTGAAGGCTGCCGGCAAGGCCACCTGCGACTGCGAGGCCTGCACGCTTGCGGCTGAAATTCTGGAGCAGAAGCAGTACCTGGCCAAGAAGTCCGTCTGGATCTTCGGCGGCGACGGCTGGGCCTATGATATCGGTTTCGGCGGTCTGGACCACGTGCTCGCTTCCGGCGAAGACGTGAATGTCATGGTCTTTGACACCGAGGTTTACTCCAACACCGGCGGCCAGGCCTCCAAGGCCAGCCAGATCGGTCAGGTGGCTCAGTTCGCCGCGGCGGGCAAGGCCATCGGCAAAAAGAATCTGGCCGAGATCGCCATGAGCTACGGCTACGTGTATGTGGCGCAGATCGCCATGGGCGCGGACAAGAACCAGACCATCAAGGCCATCACGGAGGCCGAGAGCTATCACGGCCCGTCCCTCATCATTGGCTATGCCCCCTGTGAGATGCACGGCGTCAAGGGCGGTATGACCAACTGCCAGAATGAGATGAAGCGCGCCGTTGAGGCTGGCTACTGGAACATGTTCCGCTTTGATCCGCGCAAAAAGGCCGAGGGCAAGAACCCGTTCACCATCGACAGCAAAGCGCCGACGGCGGACTACAAGGAATTCATTGAGAGCGAGACGCGTTACAGCCGCCTGCAGCGCGCCTTCCCCGAGCGTGCGCAGGTGCTGTTCGACAAGGCAGCCGACGCCGCGAAGGACCGCTACGAGTACCTGGGCAAGCTTGCCAAGCTGTACGAATAATCGGCACAAGCGAAGTAAAGCAGAGAGCGCCCCGCACCGAAAGGTGCGGGGCGCTCTTTTAATCAAAAAAGAGACATTATGCTTTTTTGATTTCTTTTGCGATAACCTCCAGAAATTCCGAAAGCTGCGGCTTTCCAGCGGGAAACAATACTTTTTGACGACCGCGAGCGCTGGAATCGTCGGTATCCCATGCGCTGTTTCGTGCGGCTTCCATTTCCCGGCGTACTGCTTCTGGCGTGGTCCCATTTCTCTCAGCAATTGTTTTAGTCAATTCTTCTAAATGTTTGCTGTCCATTCTATTTCCTCCTTTCTTTACTATAATAGTCCAATTGCGACTAAATTTTAATAGTCACAATAAGACTAGGGTATAGTAAAGATGGGTGAAGGCAATGGATTTGACGCGCATCCGCGCGCTGCGAGAGGATAACGATAAGACTCAGCAGGAAATAGCGGACTTGTTATGCATTAAGCAGACCACATATTCAAAGTATGAATTGGGCCGTGTCGCGATTCCCATCGACGCGTTGATGACGCTGGCCGATTTTTACGGGGTATCCTTGGATTATCTTGCGGGGCGTTCCGATGAAAAAGGAAAATAAAAAAGCCAACGTTCTTCGAAGAGAAAAACGCTGGCTTTTGTTTTTTAAAGCTAATTATTGCACATTGGCCGTGCACGCCGTTTTTTTCAGGGAGAGGAAAAACACCACAAGCCCTGCGCCCAGGCAGATATGTCCCAGCCCCGCGACGCCGGAGATTGCCACGTCCATCCCGCGGGAAAGCGGAAGCGCCAGTACCTGCGCCGCGCCGCGCACGGCCAGCATTACCGCCGTCACGCAAAGCCCGGTATTGTACAGCCCGTAGAACAGCCGGAAGTTTCTTTCCCGGGCCCAGTCAAGCTCTTTGGAAAACAGCGCGGCAAGCAGGAAAAACACCGTTCCCAGCAGGAACAGGTGCGTGTGTACCAGGCCCAGCGCCGTGCGCCCGGAAAACCCGTTGAATTTTGTGAATTCACGGTAGAATACGCCGCCGGCCATCGCGGCCAGAGCGTAAATGAATGCGGTGTTCAGCAATTTTTTCATTTGACAGTCTCCTTCCTTTTACGATGCATATCCGAAAAGCCCATCCAGACCACCCACACATAAGCGCAGGTCTTGGGGATCATGAGCATGCCCACGAGCGGAACGACGTCGGCCCACAGCACCACCGGGATATAGAACGCGAAGCTGAGCACGATGGCCAGCCACATCCAGCGGAAGGCCCTGTCCCCCGCCTGCCGCGCGCCGCGCAGGAATACCACGATGACCAGCGCGCCCAGCAGTGCGAACGGAACGTTGCGCCAGATGCTCCAGGACAGCGGCGGGTTCGCCGAAAGCCACGCATTCTGCGGGAACAGGCACAATCCGATGCGTGCCGCGGCCAGCGCGTATACGGCGCCCGTCAGCGCCCGGATGTGCAGGCCATAGCGCCGTTTTCCAATATGGTAAAGAATAACGTAAAATATTGTCATTGTAATGGACGTGATGAATTTGCCCGCTCCCAGTGCTGCCGCGTGGGCCGCCAGGCCGTCGGTACACAGCGCCCAGGCCCGGGGCACCAGATGAAATGCATCGCCGCAGCCCAGAATGACGGCCATCCAGCCGAATAATTTCGTTTCCCGGTCCTGCGCACTTTTTACCATGATACACCCCAGCGTCACCACCGTGACAAGATAGGCGGCGTCGAACAGAGTTTCCATAATTGCCTGCATATGCTTCTCTCCAATCTGAACGATGTTCATTTTAATGAGTGTATTTCCCCGCACCCGGCTGCCCGGGCACGGGGAATTTTCCTTTTTCAGTGCAAGGCCCGCACTGCCTGCATCAATAAATCAGGCGGCAGACGACTTCCTGCAAAAACGAGGCGTCCTCTCTGTCCGCCCGCAGCATCGACATCATCGTGCCGAATACGAAGGATACGAATTGCTCACGGGTGAAAGCCTCCGTAAATGCGCCGGGCCGCACACGGGCATCCCTGGCAAGTACAGCCAGCATGCCCGCTCGAATGTGCTCCCAATACTGCATTTCCAGCGCTTTTCCCTGCTGGCGCTCGGCCTCGTTCAGGCTTGCCAGCTCCCGCAGGAAGGTGTGCTCAAACTGGGCCAGATGCGTGCGCAGCGCGGTAT
>ERZ1673746.1229-NODE-1229-length-19507-cov-3.996915_pt1 | contig 19507 bp, 17 predicted proteins | sample MGYA00580205_ERZ1673746 | MGnify/ENA primary metagenome ERZ1673746 (study PRJEB41218, sample SAMN15661771) | gut metagenome | host: Homo sapiens | place: Canada: London | collected 2015-08-20/2019-03-30 | study: EMG produced TPA metagenomics assembly of...
GGCGTCTAACCTTGTATACTGAGCATTGTTGACATAATTCTTGGGAGTGAACGCTGTGGCAAAGCGCATACAGAAGAAACGAAGGCCCTCCCGCCTGCGCCGGGCGGGCCGGACGCTCTACCGCACGGCGGTGGCCCTTTCGGCCCTGATCGTCGCGGGCTTCGTGGCGTGGCAGGTACTGGTGCGTCCTCCCGCGCAGAGCGCCGCCCCCCCGTCCACGGCCCCCCTTCCCACTGCCGTTCAGCCCGCGGGAGAGAGCGCCGCCCCTCAGGAGCCCGCCGAGGAAACGGCTCCGCCGCCGGAGCGCCGGGCGTACACCTACACCTTCCTGCTGGCGGCCAGCGATCAGTCCAGCGGCAACGCCGACACCATCATGGTGGCCACTTACGACGTGCCCAACGCCAAGGTGGGGGTGGTCTCCATCCCCCGGGACACCCTGGTGGACCGGAAGACCCCCAAGATCAACGCGGCCTATCTGGGTAAGGACGGGGCCTCCACCCTGAAAAGCGTGGTGGCCGACCTGGTGGGCTTCCCCATCGACTACTACATCACGGTGGACATCTCGGCCTTCAAGGCTCTGGTCAACGCGGTGGACGGCGTGGACTTCTACATCCCCTGCGACATGGATTATGACGACCCCACCCAGGACCTCTCCATCCACTACCAGGAGGGAATGCGGCACCTGGACGGGGCCCAGGCGCTGGAGGTGGTGCGCTTCCGCCACAACAACGACGGCAGCGGCTACACCGACGTGGGCCGGTCCCAGACCCAGCAGAAGATGCTCGCCGCCATCGCCAAAAAGGTATTTTCCCTCTCCAGCGTGACCAAGTTCAACCGCTTTGTGGATATCTTCACCAGCTACGTCAAAACCGATCTGTCCGCCAGCGACATCGCCTATTTCGCCTCCAATGCCCTATCGGTGGATCTGGCCGCCGGGCTGTCCACCGGAACCCTGCCCGGGGACGGTACCGTCACCTACCGGGGAACCAGGTGGTGCTATCGCCTCTATCCCCAGGAGTGCCTGGATCTGCTCAATCAGACCGTCAACCCCTACACCACCGACCTGACCCTGGATCGGGTCCATTTCTTTCAGGGATGAAACACGCCCCGTGAGCCGCGGCTCACGGGGCGTGTTTGGTTTCCTTACCGCTGGAATACACCGGTGGAGAGATAGCGCTCCCCGGTGTCCGGCAGAACGGCCACGATGGTCTTGTCCCGGTTCTCCGCCCGGGCCGCCAGAAGGGCGGCGGCCCGGGCGGCTGCGCCGGAGGAGATGCCCACCAGCAGCCCTTCCCGGACGGCCAGGTCCCGGGCGGCTGCGCAGGCATCGTCCCCGGGGATGGGCAGGACCTCGTCCACCAGGTCCCGGTCCAGCACAGACGGGACGAAGTTGGCTCCGATGCCCTGGATCTTATGGGCTCCCGGCTTGCCGCCGGAGAGAACCGGGGACTCAGAGGGCTCCACCGCCACCACCCGGACAGCGGGGTTCTGCTCCTTCAGGTAGCGGCCCGCCCCGGTGAGCGTGCCGCCGGTACCCACCCCCGCCACATAGATGTCCACGGTGCCCTCGGTATCCCGCCAGATCTCCGGGCCCGTGGTCTCGTAGTGGGCCCGGGCGTTGGCCGGATTGTCAAACTGGGCGGGCATCCAGGCCCCGGGCAGGGTGGCCAGCAGCTCATTGGCCTTGTCGATGGCCCCCTGCATCCCCGCAGGGCCGGGGGTGAGCACCAGCTCCGCCCCCAGGGCGGACAGCAGGCTCCGCCGCTCCGCCGACATGGTCTCGGGCATGGTAAGGATGACCCGGTAGCCCCGCAGGGCGGCGATGTAGCTCAGGCCCACGCCGGTGTTGCCGCTGGTGGGCTCCACCAGGACGGAGCCGGGCCGCAGCAGGCCCCGCGCCTCGGCGTCCCGGATCATATAGAGGGCCGCCCGGTCCTTGGCCGAGGACAGGGGATTAAAGCACTCCAGCTTGGCCAGGATTCGGGCGCCGGGCGCATAACGCTCCAGGGCCAGAAGGGGCGTATTGCCGATCAGGTCGGTGAGGATGTGGGCGATCTGCATGGTATCTCCTCCAATTCCATCGGATGTTTTCCGGGAGAAAAGCCCGTCCAATCGGCGGACGGGCTTTTTCAACGCGGTTTTTTAGAACACGGGCACCACGGCGCCGGCGTAGGTCTCGTCGATGAAGTCCTTGACCTCCTGGCTGGTCAGGGCCGCGGCCAGGGCCTGGATGGCAGGGCTGTCCTCGTTGCCCTCCTTGACGGCAAGGACGTTGACGTAGGCGGTGGCAGCCTCGCCGTCGGCGGCCTCAATGGCCACGGCGTCGGCCACCTTCAGCCCGGCGTCAATGGCGTAGTTGCCATTGATCACGGCCATGTCCACGTCGGCCAGACGGACGGGAAGCTGGTTGGCTTCCAGCTCCACGATGTCCAGGTTCTTGGGGTTCTCAGCGATGTCGGCCTTGGTGGCGGTGATGCCGGCGCCCTCCTTCAGGGTGATGAGCCCCTCCTGCTCCAGCAGCAGCAGCGCCCGGGCCTCGTTGGTGGTGTCGTTGGGCACCGCGATCTGGGCGCCGTCAGCCAGGTCGGCAATGGAAGCGGTCTTGCCGGCATAAAGGCCGAAGGGTTCGTAGTGGACATCGGCGGCGCTGACCAGATGGGTGCTGTCACTGACGTTAAACTCATTCATGTAGGTGACGTGCTGGAAGTAGTTGGCGTCCAGCTCGCCGCTCTCCACGGCCAGGTTGGGCTGGATATAGTCGTTGAACTCCACGATCTCCAGGGTGATGCCCTGCTCGGCCAGGAGACCCTTGACCACCTCCAGGATCTCGGCGTGGGGGGCGGGGGTGGCGCCCACCTTCAGGACAGTACCCTCCAGGGGGTTGGACGCAGCGGGCGCGGAGGGCTCCACGGGGGCGCTGGAGGCGGGAGCGCTGGCGGAGGGGGAGGGACTGGCGGTGTTCCCGCCGCCACAGCCGGCCAGAAGAGCGCAGGCCAGCGCGCCGGTCAGGAGCAGAGAGACAAACTTTTTCATGATACATTCTCCTTTTCCTTCAAACTGAAGTGATTTGAACTATGTGAGCCGCCGGAGCGGGATTCACCAAAAGAAAACGTCCTTGACGTGCCGAAAGACACATCAAGGACGAAAGCAAACGCTTCGTGGTACCACCTTGCTTCGCCCGGACCTCGCGGCCAGGGCCTTAGAGCGTACAGGACAGACCGATACGCCAGCGCGATCACGGGCGCTTCCCGTCGCAGCCTGTGCCTTTCGGCAGTCGGTGCGCAGCTCCAAGACCATGTTCAGCGCGGCCTTCCGTACCCCTTCCCACCAGCCGGGGCTCTCTGCAACGTATCTCCGTGCCTACTCTTCTCTTCCTTGCCTTTGTTGAGCGGTATTCGATTGTTTAATAGTTTAATCCAGGCACCACCCGCTCGTCAAGTGGGAATTTTGCTCACATAGTGCCTGGAATCTTGCGCTCCTTTTGTATATTCTGTCCAGTCTCTTTGCGCCGACGCCTCTTTCCGCCGGGGCCGATCCGGCGGTCGAACCGGACCGCCAGGCAAGTGCCGACGGACTGGAAGATCAGCACCACCACCGAGACCCAGAGGATGATGTTCATGCGGCGCTGGTAGCCCAGATTCAGCGCCATGGAGCCCAGTCCGCCGCCGCCGATGGCGCCGGCCATGGCGCCGTAGCTGAGGATGGTGATAAACGCAGTGGTAAAGCCGGAGATGAGGGAAGGGCGGCTTTCCGGGATCATCACCTTGGCGATGATTTGCAGAGGGGAACAGCCCATGGATTGAGCGGCCTCCACCACCCCCTTGTCCACCTCGCGGATGGACGCCTCCACCAGACGGGCCACGAAGGGGAAGGCGGCCACGATGAGGGGGATAATTGTAGCCACCGTGCCGATGCTGGTACCCAAAATCACCCGGGACAGGGGGATGACCAGCACCATCAGGATCAGAAAGGGCACCGAGCGCAGGATGTTGATGATCACGTTGAGGGCGCTCATGACGGGCCGAGGCAGGGGCCGCACGCCCCCCTCCTCCCCTGCCACCATCAGCACACCCAGGGGCAGGCCGATGACGTAGGCAAAAAAGGTGGCGATGACAGTGACGTAGCAGGTCTCCCAGATGGCGAACAGCAGGCCGTCCTTGCCCAAGGACAGCAGGCGGACCACCTCCGGATTTTGCAGCAGCTCACGCATGGTAGTCGCGCACCTCCTCCACCGTGACATCCTTCTGGGCCCTGAGATAGCTCAGAGCTCTGGCGGCCTCCGCCGCGTCCTGGGGCAAGCCCAGCAGCATGGAGCCAAAGGCCTTGCCGCTCACGTTGCGGGTGTCAGCCCCCAAAATGTTGACTTTAACCCCGCAGTCAATGGCCAGCGAGGCGATGAGCGGCTCATAGGAGGAACCGCCGTTGAAGGCGATGCGCACCACGTTGGCCGCGGGGAACTGGTCGATATGGGCCCCCTCGGGGTAAACCAGCCGCCGGCCCGCCTCGGTCTTGGGGTTGGAAAAGACCTCCTCCACCGTGCCGGTCTCCACCATACGGCCGTGCTCCAGGATGGCCACATGGGTGCAGATCTCTTCCACCACCGCCATCTCATGGGTGATGACGATGACGGTGATGCCCAGGCGCCGGTTGATGTCCTGGATGAGCCGGAGGATGGCCCGGGTGGTGGTGGGGTCCAGGGCGGAGGTGGCCTCGTCGCACAGCAGCACCTTGGGATCGGAGGCCAGGGCCCGGGCGATGGCGATGCGCTGCTTCTGCCCGCCCGAGAGCTGCACCGGATAGGCGTCCGCCTTGTCGGGCAGGCCCACGATGTCCAGCAGCTCCAGAGCCCGCTTGCGGGCCTGGGCCGCCGGGACGCCGGCGATCTCCATGGGGAAGCAGATGTTCTTCAGACAGGTGCGCTGCATCAGCAAATTAAATTGCTGAAAGATCATGCTGATGGAGCGCCGGGCCTGACGGAGCTGGGTGGGCGTCATCTGGCACATGTCCAGCGGGCCGGTCCCTCCGCCGTCCACTAGGCCGTCCACCAGGACCTGACCGGAGGTGGGCTTCTCCAGCAGATTGATGCACCGGACCAGGGTGGACTTGCCCGCGCCGGACATGCCCACGATCCCAAAAATGTCTCCGGTCCGGATGGTCAGGCTGATGTCCTCCAGGGCGTGGAGCTCTCCCTCGCCGGTATGGAAGGTTTTTGACAGGTGTTTGAGCTCGATCACGGAAACGATCTCCTTCTGGGACTGTTTTTCCAAACAATTCCCATTTTTTCTGGGCAAAGCCCGGAATTTCATGCATAGTTCATTCTATGACAAGAGGTCGCGCCTGTCAAGGAGAAAAGCCCGGAACACTCAGTGGCAGGAACAGCAGGAGCCGTGCTCTCCGTCCTCACAGGGCAGTCGGAGGGATTCCGGCACCGGCCTGCCCTGCCGCCGGTAGTAGTCGGCCAGCGCAGCCTTGATGGCCTCCTCCGCCAGCACCGAGCAGTGCATCTTATAGGCGGGCAGGCCGTCCAGCGCCTCGGCCACCGCGGCGTTGGTCAGGGTCATGGCCTCCTCGATGGGCTTGCCCTTGATCATCTCGGTGGCCATGGAGGAGGTGGCGATGGCCGAGCCGCAGCCGAAGGTCTTGAACTTCACGTCGGTGATGACGCCGTCGTCAATCTTCAGGTACATCTTCATAATATCGCCGCACTTGGGGTTGCCCACCTGGCCCACCCCGTCGGCGTTCTCGATCTCCCCCACATTCCGGGGATGCTCAAAGTGATCCATTACCTTTTCTGTATAAAGCATGAGGAATTCTCCTTTCTGTATTCAAGCTCTCAGGCGGTCAGGTCCCAGGTGGGCCGCTGCGCGGCCTTGTCCCACACGGGGGACATCTCCCGCAGGTAGCTCACCACGGCGGGGACCTCCTTCAGCAGGTAGTCCACATCCGCCTCGGTGTTGTCCGCCCCCAGGCTCAGACGCAGGGAGCCGTGGGCCACCGCATGAGGCAGACCGATGGACAGCAGCACATGGGAGGGGTCCAGGGAGGCGGAGGAGCAGGCCGAACCGGAGGAGGCGCAGATGCCCCTGGCGTCCAGGTGGAGCAGCAGGGCCTCTCCCTCCACCCCTTCAAAGACAAAGGAGGCGGTGCCCGGCAGGCGGTTCACCGGGTCGCCAGTGAGACGGGAGCAGGGGATCTGGGTCAGGCCCTGGATCAGCCGGTCCCGCAGGGCAGTCAGCCGGGCGGACTCGTCCTCCAGCCGGGCCACGGACTCCTTCAGCGCAACGGCCATGCCCGCCGCTCCAGCCACGTTCTCCGTGCCCGACCGGCGGCCCTTCTCCTGGCCGCCGCCATGGATGAGGGGCGGCAGGCGCAGGGGCTTGCGCATATACAGGGCCCCGATGCCTCGGGGACCGCCGAACTTGTGGCCGGACAGGCTGAGCAGGTCGCAGCTCCAGGCCTCCACATCCACGGGGATGTGGCCCACCGCCTGCACCGCGTCAACGTGGAACAGCACCCCGGCGGCCCGGGCAATGGCTCCGATCTCGGCCACGGGCTCAATGGTGCCGATCTCATTGTTGGCAGCCATCACAGAGATCAGGATGGTATCGGGCCGGAGGGCGGCCTGCACCGCCGCCGGGTCCACCCGGCCCTGGGCGTCCACCGGCAGGTAGGTCACCTCATAGCCCTGCTTTTCCAGGTACTGGGCCGTGTGGAGGATGGCGTGGTGCTCGATGGCGGAGGTAATGATGTGCCTGCCCTTCTTCTGACGGAGCTCCGCCACCCCGCGCAGGGCCCAGTTGTCGGCCTCGGTGCCGCAGGAGGTGAAATAGAGCTCCTCCGGCCGGGCGTTCAGACAGGCGGCGATATCCGCCCGGGCGGCTTCCAAATCGGCCTTGGCCTGCTGACCAAAGGAGTAGAGACTGGAGGGATTGCCATAAGCCTCCTGCAGATGGGGCATCATAGCGGCCAGCGCTCCGGGGGAAAGCCGGGTGGTGGCGGCGTGATCGGCATAGAGAAAACGGGACATAGGATCGACTCCTTCCGAAAACTTTTTAATTCCCTTATTCATATCTGTTTACTAGGATTATAGGCCGGAATCGCTGGCTTGTCAAGGGCGTTTTTGAAACTCTGTATCAAAAATGGGCCCGGCATCCAAATGGCCGGGCCCATACACGGTTACGGATTGGCTTGGTCCTGGGTCTTTTGGTGATACTGCTCCACCAGGTCGCGCAGGGTGATGTGGTCCACCACGGAGGACACCGCTTCCTGGATCTGCCGCCAAACGTCCACGGTGACGCAATGGTCCACCCGGTCGCAGCAGTCGCTGCCGTCCACACAGCTCACCGGCGCCAGGCTCCCCTCCAGCGGGCGGAGAATCTCCCCCACCGTATAGCTGCCCGGGTCCCGGGTCAGCAGGTAACCCCCGCCCGCCCCCCGGACGCTCCGCACCAAACCGGCGCGGGAGAGTGAGGTCACAATCTGCTCCAGATATTTGTCCGAAATGCCCTGACGCTTGGCCACGTCCCGCAGCGAGACGGGCTGGCCGTCGTTCGACTGGGCCAGGTCCAGCATCAGCCGCAGGGCATACCGCCCTTTCGTGGAAATTTTCATGGCACGCCCTCCTTCTTTTCTCCTTATAATACCACCGAGAAGGTAGGATTTCAAGCAGGAAAAGCGGTTTTGCGGAAAATCCCAGCCTGGACTTATGGCTCGGTGCGAAAACGGTAGACGGTGCGCTGGCGGTAGGTCTCTCCCGCCCGCAGGACCGGCGATGGAAAGCTCAATTGGTTGACTGCATCTGGAAAATACTGGGTTTCCAGGCATACGGCATGGCGGGGGCCGTAAAGGGCACCACCTTTCCCCCTTCGCTCCCCCAGAAAACCGGCGGTATAGACCTGTACCCCGGGCAGGGTGGTCTCCAGCTCCAGCGCCACGCCGGTCTCCGGGCTGGAAAGGACGGCGGCGGGCCCCGTCGCCGGGCTGCGCAGCACAAAATTATGGTCAAGGCCCCGGGTCCCGGCCAGAAAGGGGTGGTCCAGCCGGTCTCCCAGCCGGGCGGGGGAGCGCAGGTCCAGGGGGGTCCCCGCCACGGAGGCAAGCGCCCCGGTGGGGATATTGCCCGGCCCACAGGGGGTGTAACGGTCGGCCGCCAGCGTGAGGATCTGGCCGTCCACCGGCCCGCTGTCGTGGCCCGCAAGATTGAAGTAGGTGTGGTTGGTCAGGTTCACCACGGTGGTCTTGTCACTGACCGCCCGGTAGTCGATGGTCAGCGCGGCGTTTTCCAGGGTATAGGTCACCTCCACCCGGAGGTTTCCGGGGAAGCCTTCCTCTCCATCCGGGGACTCCAGGGAAAAAGCCACGCTGTTTCCCCGGCAGGCAAAGCGCCACAGCTTCTGATGGAAGCCTTCCGCGCCGCCGTGGAGGCTGTTCGTCCCCTCGTTGGCCGTCACCTGGTACTCCCGGCCGTCGATGGTGAACCGGGCCCCGCCGATGCGGTTGGCGCACCGGCCAATGGTGGCGCCCAAGCAGGCGTCCAGAGTCCGGTAGCAGTCCAGATCGTCATAACCCAGGCAGATGTCCGTGGGCTGCCCCGCCCGGTCCGGCACCCACAGGCTGCGGACCGCCGCGCCCAGGGGAAGAAGCTCCGCCGTGCACACCCCATCCGACAGGCGGATCACCGGCACATCCTGGCCGTTCACCGCCCCGAATGGCTTTACCTCATACATCCCTCAGCCCTCGTAGCCGTCCGGATGGCTCTGGTGCCAGGCCCAGGCGTCGGCGATGATCTGTTCCAGACCCCGGGTGGGCTTCCAGCCCAGCACCTGGGCGGCCTTGGCATTGGAGGCGATAAGCACCGACGGGTCCCCCGCCCGGCGGGGCTCGATTTTGGCGGGGATGGCCCGGCCGGTAACCTTTTGGGCCGTCTCCACGATCTCCTTCACCGAGAAGCCGTCGCCGCTGCCCAGGTTGAATACGCCGCTCTCTCCGGTCCGTTCCAGGTGCTCCAGGGCCAGCAGGTGGGCCTCCACCAGGTCCCGGACATGGATGTAATCCCGGATGCAGGTGCCGTCGGGGGTGGGGTAGTCGTCACCGAAGATGCCCACGTGGCTCCGCTTGCCCAGCGCAGCCTGGAGCACGATGGGGATGAGGTGGGTCTCGGGGTGGTGGTCCTCCCCGATGCCGGCGTCGGGGTTGGACCCGGCGGCGTTGAAGTAGCGCAGGGCGGCATAGTGGATGCCGTAGGCCCGGTCGCACCATTTGAGCATCCCCTCGATGGCCAGCTTGCTGGCCCCGTAGGGATTGGTGGGGTCGGTGCGGTCGGTCTCCTCAATGGGCTGCTTCTCCGGCTCGCCGTAGGTGGCGGCGGTGGAGGAAAAGACGATCTTGTCCACGCCATGGTTCTTCATGGTCTGGAGCATGGTCTGGGCTCCCGCCACATTGTTGCCATAGTACTTGAGGGGATCGGTGACGCTCTCCCCCACCAGGGAATAGGCGGCGAAGTTGATGACCCCGTCGATGTCGAACTCGGTGAACACCCGGTCCAGGAAGGCGGCGTCCCGCACGTCCCCCACCCGGAGTCTGGCCCCCTTCACCGCCTGCCAGTGGCCGGTGCACAGGTTGTCCGCCACCACCACGTCATAGCCCTTCTCCACCAGCAGCGCCACCATGTGGCTGCCGATATAGCCGGCCCCGCCGGCCACCAGAATGGTTTTCATAAGCTGCCTCCTTTTCGCGTCATCTGACGCTGTCAATAAACCGCAGGAAGGCGTCGCGCCCCTGCTGCGTACACTTGTAGACCCCCGCGTGCTCCAGCACGGCGGCAAATACCTGTCCGATCTCCTGCTCCAGAATGCCCGTGACATTCTCCCGGGTGAAGGCGTACCGCGTTTGCAGCTCCTCCGCCCAGTCGGCGTGCTTGGCCAGGGCCTCGTCGGCCCGGAGGTCGCCGCCGCTCACCAGCACGTCGGCCAGCGCCGCCATCTCCCCCTTCAGCCGGGCGGGAAGCACCGCCAGCCCCATCACCTCGATGAGACCGATGTTCTCCTTCTTGATGTGGTGGAGCTCCGGGTGGGGGTGATAGACACCCAGGGGATACTCCGCTGTGGTGATGTTGTTGCGCAGTACCAGATCCAGCTCGAACTGTCCCTCCCGCATCCGGGCGATGGGGGTGATGGTGTTGTGGGGCTCGCCGTCCGTCTCAGCAAAAACAAAGGCGTCGGCGTCGGTGTAGCCCCGCCAGGCGGTCAGCACCCGGTCGGCCAGGTCCACCAGCCGTCCGTCGTCGGCGCAGCGCAGGCGGAGCACCGACATGGGCCACTTGACGATGCCCGCCTCCACATCGGCGTAGCCGGGGAAGGAGACGGCCCGCTCCACCGGGGCCTTCTCCATGGCGAAGGTATACCGCCCGCCCTGGAAGTGGTCGTGGCTGAGGATGGAGCCGCCCACGATGGGCAGGTCGGCGTTGGAGCCCACAAAGTAGTGGGGGAACCGCTTGACGAAGTCCAGCAGCTTCCGGAAGGCGGAGCGGTCGATCTTCATGGGGACATGGCGGCTGTTGAGGGCGATGCAGTGCTCGTTGTAGTAAACATAGGGGGAGTACTGCAAAAACCAGGGCTGGCCGTCGATGGTGATGGGGATGACGCGGTGGTTCTGCCGGGCGGGGTGGTCCATGCGTCCGGCGTAGCCCTCGTTCTCCCGGCAGAGCTGGCACTTGGGGTAGCCCCCTTGGGGGGCCGCCTTGGCGGCGGCGATGGCTCGGGGGTCCTTCTCCGGCTTGGACAGGTTGATGGTGATGTCCAGGTCGCCATAGGAGGTGGGTGTGACCCATTTCCGGTCCCGGGCGATGCGGTAGCGCCGGATATAGTCGGTGTCCTGGCTGAAGCGATAGTACCAGTCGGTGGCCTCCCGGGGCGAGCGGGCATACTTCTCCTCAAAGGTACGGATGACCTGGGAGGGGCGGGGGGTCAGGCGGCCCATCAGCTCGGCGTCGAACAGGTCCCGGCTGGTGACGCCGTCCTCAAGGATCCCCTGGGCCACGGCGTAGTCCAGCAGCTCCCCCAGGATGGCCTCCAGGGGGCGCGCCTCGACCGTCTCCGGCGCTTCATAGGTCTTTTTGTCCAGAGCATCCAGCAGGCGGTTGACGGCCCAAACCCGGTCGGTCTCCTCGATGAGGCCGGTGCGGACGGCGTAATCGGCCAGAGCGGCCACAGCGTTGTCGATCATCTCTCCGTCCCCCCTTACGCCAGCCGCACACCGCCCGCCGGGCGGATGGACAGGACATGACAGCTCCCGGCGCCCAGCACGGCCTCCGTCCGGGTCTGGAACTCTGCCAACAGGTCCGCCGGCACAAAGGCCTGGACCGTGCCGCCGAAGCCGCCGCCGTGGACCCGGACGGCCCCTTTGCCGTTCAGGATGCGCTCGCACAGGGCGATGGCGAGCAGCAGCTCCTGATGGGTGGTCTGGCCGGTGGGGACCACGTTCTGGAGGTAGAGGGCGGAGGACCGGCCCGAGTCCCGCACCAGGGCCAGGAAGGCGTCGAAGTCACCGTCCTTCAGCGCCTGGGCCTGCGCCCCGGCCCGCCGGTTCTCGGCGTAGAAGTGGAAGGCCCGGAGGACCGCCCGGTCTCCCGCCGCCACGCGCACCCGGGGCAGGTCGGCCAGGAAGGCCTCCTCGGGCACCTCCCGCAGGACCTCCTTGCCGAAGCAGCGGCACACCGCCCCCAACTCGGCGGTGATGGCGGCGTATTCCGCCGTCAGGTCGGCGTGGCCCGCCCCCGAGTCCAGGATGCACAGGGCGTGGCCGGTGGCGGCAAAATCCAGGGGGATCTGCTCCACCTGAGGCCGGGCCGGGTCGGCAAAGTCGATGGCCACCACGCCCCCCACCGAGGAGGCGGTCTGGTCCATCAGGCCGCAGGGCTTGCCGAAGTAGACGTTTTCCGCGTACTGACCGATCTGGGCGATCTCCACGGGGGAGCACCGGCCGGGCCAGAACAGCCCGCTCAGCATGGCGCCCACCAGCACCTCAAAAGCAGCGGAGGAGCTCAGGCCGCTGCCGCCGGGCACATTGGAGACCACATAGGCGTCCAGGCCCGCCCCCTGGAGGGAACAGCCCAGGGCGGCCAGGCGGGCGGCCACGCCCCGGATCAGGGCCGCGGAGGTGTTGGCCTCCTCCGGCCGGGGGGACAGCTCCGCCAGGTCCACCACCAGGAGGGGATACCCCTCGGACTGGACCCGGATCATGCCGCTCTGGTTGGGGGCGGCGGCGGCCAGCACATCCAGGTCCACGGCGGCGGCCAGCACCCGGCCGTGCTGGTGGTCGGTGTGGTTGCCCCCCAGCTCGGTGCGGCCGGGGGCGCTGAACAGGGCCTCCGGCCGGCTGCCGAAGGTCTTGGCATAGCGGTCCAGCACCCCGGCGCAGCGGGCGCGGGCCGCCTCCAGGCGCGGCGCCCCATAGAGCCGGACCAGAGTCCCGTCCAGCTCCCCGGCGGTCAGCCGCGCTTCCAGCGTCCGATGTTCGTTCATTCGGATCTCCTCCTGTCTGTTTGTCTCTATCCTATCAAGTCTCGGCCGGAAATGCCATTCACTCCCGTCGCTTTTCCATGGATTTTAGTTGCATCCTTCCTCCACATCCTGTATGCTGTTGGTAAGAATGCAGCAGGGAGGGATGGCGGATATGGCGCAGGGCTTCAAGCACTCCTTCAAGGCGGCGGACCGGGCGGAGCTGCCGCTGGTGGTCTACAATTCCGGATTTCAAAAGTGTGCGCCGGGCTACGCCTGGGGTCCCGGCGTCCGGGACCACTATCTGATCCACTATGTGGTCTCCGGCCGGGGGACGCTGGAGCTGGAGGGCAGGACTTTCGTCCTGGGGCCGGGGGACGCCTTCCTCATCCGCCCCGACGTGCCGGCCCGCTACGCCGCGGCGGCCTCCGACCCCTGGGAGTATTACTGGGTGGGCTTTGCCGGGGTGAGCGCCGGGCTGTTCCTGGCCCAGACTGGCTTTGCCGGCGGGAGCTCCGTGTGCGCCCTAGCCGAGGGGGACCGCTTCCGGCGCTCCCTGTTGGAGATCTACAAGGCCCGTGGGAGCGGCTACCCCAGCGCCGTGCGCATGGCGGGCTATCTTCAGGCCGCCCTGGGCCTGCTGATGGAGGCCACGCCCCCCAGCGGGGAGGAGGCCCTGGCCCTCTACGCCCGGCATGGGGCGGAGTTCATCCACCAGAACTACTCCCGCGGCCTCACCATAGAAGAGGTGGCCCGTCAGGTGGGCGTGAGCCGGAGCTATCTCTACCGGGCCTTCCGGGCCGAGTTCGCCTGCTCCCCCAGCGACTACCTGGCCCGCTGCCGCATCCGGCGGGCCTGCCAGCTCCTGCGCCACAGCACCCTCAGCGTGGGCGCCGTGGCCAACTCGGTGGGATTCGAAGATCACTTCTATTTTTCCCGGACCTTCCGCCGGATCACCGGAGTCTCCCCCACGGCCTACCGGACCCAGCGCTCTTGAAAAAGGTCCCCCGGAAGCGCGCTTCCGGGGGACCTTTCCGCCCGTTTCAGGGACTTCGGAAGTCCGCAAGGTTGTCCTGGGTGACTGTGGCATAGGACAGCCAGACATATTTGCCGTCGGTCAGCTCCACCGCCCCTTCCGGCTTTTCGCCGCAGGCCAGCGCGCAGGCCAGCTCCACCAGGGCGCGGGCCTGCCCGGCGGCGTCGTTCTGGACGGTGCCCTTCAGGGCCCCCTCCTCCATCGCATCCAGAGCCGGAGGGGTGGCGTCCACCCCCACGATAAAGGGCAGCTCCTCCGCCGTCAGCCCGGCGTCCAGGCAGGCGTCGATGGCTCCCAGGGCCATGTCGTCGTTGTTGGCAAAGACCGCTTCGATCTGTCCGCCGAACTCCTCCAGCCAGAGCTGCATCCGGGCGGCGGCCTGGCCACGCTGCCAGTTTGCCGTGTCATTGGCCAGCTTCTCCGTGGCCACTCCCGCCTGGGTCAGGGTCTTGACGCTGTACTCCGTGCGCAGCAGGGCGTCCTGGTGGCCGGGCTCCCCCTCCAGCATCACATATTGCAGCACGCCGTCCCCGCTGCGGTCCAGCCCGGCGGGGTCGGCCCTCCAGGCGTCCAGGACGATGCCGCCCTGGAGTTGCCCGGACTGGGCCCCGTCGGAGCCCACATAATAGGCCCCCTCCCACCGGGCCAGGTCCTCCTCCACTGGCTCCCGGTTGAAGAAGAGGACGGGCACCCCCGCGGCCTGGGCCTTGTCAATGATGACGGCCGCCGCCGTCCGGTCCACAATGTTGACGCACATCACGTCATAGCCCTGAGACAGGAAGCGGTCCACCTGCTCGTTCTGGGCCGACTGACTGCCCCGGCCGTCGGCCACGTTCAGATTGAGCTTGATGTCCCGGGCCTGCTCCTCCTCCCGGGCAAACTGCTCCAGATGCTGCACCACAGTGGAGATGAAGGTGTCGTCCTGCTGATAGAGGGCCACCCCGATGCGGACGGTGACGGGCCCCTCCCGGCTGGAGCCGGAGCAGCCCGCCAGCAGGAGCAGAGCCAGCAGGAGCAGGCCGGCGGTCCGCCGACGCCATACGCGGTATTCCATTCGGGCCTCCTTCCGTGTTTGGAAGCCACCTCACCGGGTGACCGGGAAGAGGAGCTTCTGGTTGTCCGGGTCATACATATTCTCCTGGCGGATGAGGGAAAAGTCCAGGGGGGCGATGGCAGCTTGATCCTGGCCGCGGGCGGACCGCACCGCCGCCTCCACCGCCAGGTAGCCGGCAGCAAACTCATTCTGGGCGGCGCTGAGGGTGATGCTGCTGCGCTCCAGATAGGAGGCGATGGTGCTGGTGGCCCCGGTACCGTAGACCAGCGGTGGCTTCTCCTGCCCCTGCGCCAGTTGGGCGGCCTGCTCCAGGGCGGAGGGCTCAAAGGCAACCACCGCGTCCGGCCGCCGGGCCTGGAGGGTGGCGTTCAGGGTCTCCGCCAGGCTGTGTCCGCCGGAGAGGGTGCACAGATACACCGACCGGCCCGCCTCCTCCAGCACCCGGGCGGCCTCGGTCAGCCGCCGGGATACCCCGGCGCTGCCCGGCGCACTGTCCACCAAAACGGCCTCGCCTCCCTCCGGCACGCCGTTGAGGGCGGCCAGCCCCAGCGCCTGGCCCAGCGCGGCGTTGTCCACCGAGATGCACGCCTTCGCCCCGCTGTCCGCCAGGTCCGACTCCATGGTAACCACCGCGGCGTGGGAGGCGGCCGCCTTTACGGCGTCCGCCAGGTCCGCGGGGTCCGCGGGAACCAGCACCACCGCATCGGCGCCGCCCTCCACCTCCCGGGCAAGCAGGCTGCGCTGCTCCTCCGCGCTGTTGGACTGGCTCAGGGTGAGAAAGCGCAGCTCGGCCCCCAGGTCGGCGGCGGCCTGCTCCATGCCCTGTCGGGCCGCCGACCAACCAGTGCTGTCCGCCTCCCGGATGATGACTGAGACCTCCAGCAGCTCGGTGTCCTGACGGCCGGGCTGGTCAAAGGCCACCAGGGAGAAGAGCACCCCCAGGCCCAGGGCCACCAGAATAGACATCTGCAGCATGGTCCTGTGCTTCATGCCTCTCCCTCCCTTCGCACGGCGGCCGCCTCCGGCCCCTCCAGAACCGGGAGGCGGATGCACACCGTGGTGCCCGCGTCGGGTTCGCTGTGGATGGCAAGGCCGTACTCCTCCCCGAAGGTGAGCCGGATGCGCTGGTGCACATTCCGCAGCCCGATGCCCGATCCCTTGGTGCCCGGCGCGGCGGCGTAGCTCTGGTCCAGCAGCCGCTCCACCGTCTCTTCGGGCATACCGGGGCCGTTGTCGGCCACCTCGATGACCACGTCCTCCCCGTCCCGGCGGGCCCGGACGGCAATCTCCCCGTCCCCGTCGGCATAGGCCATGCCGTGGTAGATGGCGTTTTCCAGGATGGGCTGGACAATGAGTTTGATGGTGTAAAGGCCCTCCACCCCGTCCTCTGCCGCAATGACGGCGGAGAACTTGTTCTTGTAGCGCATCTTCTGGATGGTCAGGTAGTGCCGGGCGTGCTCCAGCTCGTCGGCAATGGGGATGATGTTGCTGCCCCGACTCAGGGAGATACGGAAAAACCGGGCCAGGGAGGTCACCATGAGGATGGCCTCGTCGGTGCGGCCGTTCTCGGTCATCCACACCACCGAGTCCAGCGTGTTGTAGAGAAAGTGGGGGTTGATCTGAGACTGGAGCACATCCAGCTCACTGCGCCGCTTCTGGGCCTCCTGCTCAATGATGTCGTCCATCAGGTGGCGCATGGTGGACACCATGGAGCGGATGGAATGGCCCAGGTGCTCGATCTCATAGGGCCCGCTGACGTCGATATCCACCTCCTCCCGGCCGGCCTCCAGCTCCTTCACTGCCCGCTCCAGCGTCTTGATGGGCACGGAGATGCGCTCGGACAGGTGGAGGTTGACAAAGACCAGCAGGAAAATGGAGAAGAGCACCACAAAGAGGAAGAACAGCAGGAGCTGACCGTAGTTGTCCCAGATGTTGTCGGCGGGCACCACGCCCACCAGCTTCCAGCCGGTATAGCCCACGGTCTTGACCGTCACCTGGCGCTTGGCGCCGCCGAAGGTCTCGGCATGGCTGCCGTCCTCATACCATGCGGCCGTCCGGTTGTTCTCCTCCAGCAGTCCGGCATAGATGAGCTGCTGCCGGGGGTGGTAGATGATCTCCCCGTCCCCGTCGATGAGATAGAGGTAGCCGTCGGAGGAGGCCAGCTCCACGTCCTTGCAGATCTGCTCGATCCCGCTGAAGCTCATATCCACCAGCAGCACGCCCCCCTCGATGGAGCCCGCCCGGGTCAGCTCCACCTGCCGGCTGAGGGAGACCACCCAGCGGTAGCGGTAGTCCGGGTCCTCGAACAGATTCTGGACGTGGGGCGTGGAAAAGTGGAGGTTCTCGATCCGGTCCACCGCCGCGGCAAACCAGTCCTGCCGCTGGGGGGAGACGCTCTTTTTCAGCGTCGCCAGAGGCGTGGCCGACACCAGCTCGCCGCTCTGGGCGAACACGGCGATGGACACCAGGGAATCCCGGTTGTTCTCATAGAGCAGGGCCATCTGGGCGTCCAGGCTGTCGCTGTCCAGGTCGGCATTCTTGATGACCCGGTAATACATGGTGTCCGACACCCGCATCATGCCCCGCAGGTAGGCGTCCAGATTCAGATTCACCTGGGCCAGAACCCGCTGGCTGTTCTTGGCGAGCTGGGCGTTGTTGGAGGCGGAGAAGCGCAGGAACAGGGTCAGCCCCAGGAAGATCATGCCCGCCACGGCCACGGCGGTGAAGGAGAGGGACAGGATGACCTGGATACTGGATCTGCGGTAAAACTTGCCCCAGCGCTCCATGATGGAGCTCAGAAATCCGCCCACGGTCCACCTCCCTTCCGCGCCTCACCCCGCCCGAAACTTGGTGGGAGAGACGCCAAAATGCTTTTTGAACACATAGCTGAAATAGTTGGGGTCCAGATAGCCGGTCTGCTCGGCAATCCGGTAGGTCTTGTCCTCGGTACCCCGGAGGAGCTCGGCCGCCTTCTCCATGCGCACCACCGTCACATAGGCGATGAAGCTCATGCCCGTCTCCCGCTTGAACAGCGTGGAAAAATAGGCCGGGCTCAGGTGGAGGTGCTCACACAGCTTCTCCACCGACAGCTCGCTCTCGGCGTAATGCCCGGCGATAAAGGCTTTGGCCTTCTCCACCGTCCGCCAGGCCGAGTCGGTCCGCTGCCGGCCGATGAGCTCCCGGATGCGCAGGCAGCGCGCCAGGCACCAGGTCCCCAGCTCCTCTGGCGAGCTGAAGTCGGTGATCTGCACCGCACCGGTAAAGCCGGCGCCAAAGACGGCCTCCAGCTCCAGATCGGCCTCCCGGGTGAGCTTCAGCAGACAGGTGAGCAGCTCCAGGAAGAAGAGGTGGCACTGGGACAGGGCCAGCCCCGCCCGCCGGAGCTTGTCCGCCAGGCGGTCCACCGCGGCGCGGATATCCTCCTCGCCGCCCAGCTTCACCGCTCCGGTCAGCTCCCGCTCGTCGTTTTCGTCAAAGGCCAGGCGGGCCTCCGCACCGGGCTCCAAATCTCCGATGTAGATGGCCCGGCCCGTACCCACCAGCACCCGGTAATCCAGCGCGCTGCGGGCCCCCGCCGCCGACTGGGACAGCTCCCCCGGCGAGCCGCAGGGGGCGCCTACCCCCACGGTCAGGGTCAAATTCAGATAGCTCTTGGCCAGCTTGCAGGCCCGGTCCAGCTCCTCAATGAGATCGTAGATGGGGGCCTCGGCCTGGGGAAAGCTGGCCAGGATGGCGATGGCGTCGTTGTAGAGGAACACCTTGGCGCAGCAGGTCCCCGCGCCCAGGTTCTCGTCCAAAAGCTGCTGCACCGACAGGGAGAGCAGCTCCCGCTGGGCCTGGGGCACGTCGAAGTGGGTGAGGGCCGCCGCCCAGGAGCTCCCGCTCAGGTCCAGGTCCAGCCGGGCCGCCCGGTCGTAGACCTGCCCGGCAGGGATGCGTCCCTCCAGCAGGTGGGCATAAAACAGCTCCCGCAGGACAGGCAGGCTCTCCTCATAGCGGCTGCGCAGGATCTCCAGATCCTGGCGCTGGGCCCGCTCGGTATCCAACTGGTCCCGCAGCTTGCGCAGTACCTCGGACAGCTCGGGGGCGTTGATGGGCTTGAGGATATACTCCGACACGTTCATGCGGATGGCCTGCTTGGCATATTCAAAGTCGTCAAAGCCGGAGAACACCACGAACTTGGCGGCCGGCAGCCGCTGGGTCAGGATGCGGCACAGCTCCAGGCCGTCCATGAAGGGCATCTTGATATCGGTGAGCACCACGTCGGGCCGGAGCTGCTCGGCCAGCTCCAGCGCGTCCTGGCCGTTTTCCGCCTCCCCCACCAGGGAGAAGCCCAGTCCCGCCCAGTCCATTTTCCGGCTGATGCCCACCCGGATATCCTCCTCGTCGTCCACCAGGAGCACACGATAGGGGTCCATGGGAGATTCCTCCTCTTTCATCTTACATGTAGTATACCACAGGCCGGGAAAAGATACAAAGGGCGCGCGTCCGTCGGATGCGCGCCCTTTTGCAGGTCGGAAGGCTTATTTCTTGACCAGGTATTTGCGCATGTCCAGCGCGCAGGCAAACAGGATGATGCCGCCCTTGATGAGGTACTGTAGGTTGGGGTCCACCTTCATCATACTCAGGCCGATAAAAATCAGCCGCAGCATGAGCACGCCCACCATAACGCCGCGGATCTTGCCGATGCCGCCGACGAAGCTGACGCCGCCGATGACGCAGGCCGCAATGGCGTCCAGCTCGTAGTTGAAGCCGGTGTTTGCGGTGTTGGAGCCAATCCGGGCACCCTCGATGAAGCCGGTGAAGCCATACATGGCGCCGGCCAGGGCAAAGACCAGGATGGTGGTGGCAAACACGTTGACGCCGGAGACGCGGGCGGCCTCCTCGTTGGCGCCCAGGGCGAACATGTTCTTGCCGAAG
>ERZ1673746.1243-NODE-1243-length-19275-cov-9.428564_pt1 | contig 19275 bp, 16 predicted proteins | sample MGYA00580205_ERZ1673746 | MGnify/ENA primary metagenome ERZ1673746 (study PRJEB41218, sample SAMN15661771) | gut metagenome | host: Homo sapiens | place: Canada: London | collected 2015-08-20/2019-03-30 | study: EMG produced TPA metagenomics assembly of...
GCTATCAGGGCGTGAAGAACGAGGCCGGTGTCTGGATCACCCCCGCCTTCCCCAAGCTGATCTATGTGCTGGAAGAGGACAACATCCGCCCCGGCACTCCTTATTATTACCTGACCGAATTGGCTGCCAAGTGCACTGCCAAGCGGATGGTGCCCGACTACATCTCCGAGAAGAAGATGCTCGAACTCAAGGTGGACAAAAACGGTGAGGGCCACTGCTACACCTGCATGGGCTGCCGCAGCTTCCTGACTCCCTATGTGGACCCCGAGACCGGCAAGCCCAAATACTACGGCCGCTTCAATCAGGGTGTTGTCACCATCAATCTGGTGGATGTAGCCCTTTCCTCCGGCGGAAACTTCGAGAAGTTCTGGAAGATCTTTGACGAGCGCCTGGCTCTCTGCCACAAGGCACTGCAGGCCCGCCATCAGCGCCTGATGGGCACCCCCAGCGATGCCGCCCCCATTCTGTGGCAGTACGGCGCACTGGCCCGCCTGAAGAAGGGCGAGAAGATCGACAAGCTGCTCTTTGGCGGCTACTCCACCATCAGCCTGGGCTACGCTGGTCTGTATGAGTGTGTGAAGTATATGACCGGCAAAAGCCACACCGATGCCGGTGCCAAACCCTTTGCCCTGAGCGTGATGCAGCACATGAACGACAAGTGCACCGAGTGGAAGAAGGCCGAGAACATGGATTACTCTCTCTACGGCACCCCGCTGGAATCCACCACCTACAAGTTTGCCAAGTGCCTGCAGAAGCGGTTCGGCATCGTGCCCGGTATCACCGATAAGAACTATATCACCAACAGTTACCACGTCCATGTTTCGGAGCACATTGATGCCTTTACCAAGCTCAAGTTTGAGAGCGAGTTCCAGGAGCTGTCCCCGGGCGGTGCCATCAGCTATGTGGAAGTGCCCAACATGCAGGACAATCTGGAGGCCGTGATAAGCGTGCTGCAGTTCATCTACGACAACATCATGTATGCCGAGCTGAACACCAAGTCCGATTACTGCCAGTGCTGCGGCTACGACGGAGAGATCAAGATCGTTGAGGATGACGGCAAGTTGGTGTGGGAGTGCCCCAAGTGCGGCAACCGTGACCAGAACAAGCTGAACGTTGCCCGCCGCACCTGCGGTTATATCGGCACCCAGTTCTGGAACCAGGGCCGGACACAGGAGATCAAGGATCGGGTGCTGCATCTGTAACCCTCTCAGTCAACGCTTCGCATTGACAGCTCCCCCGAGAGGGGGAGCTTTTTATATGGAGTTTTATCTATGAATTACGCAACAATTAAGTATTACGACATTGCCAATGGGCCGGGGGTGCGCACCAGCATCTTTGTTTCGGGCTGCAGGCACCACTGCCCGGGCTGCTTCAACGAGGTGGCATGGGATTTCGGGTACGGTCAGCCTTTCGACAAAGCTGTGCGCAACGAGATCTTTGCATCCTGCCAGCCCGACTATATTGCAGGCATCTCCCTGCTGGGCGGTGAGCCTTTTGAGCCGGAGAACCAGCGGGAACTGCTGCCCTTCGTCCGCAACTTCAGGGCGTTATACCCGAATAAGAGCGTCTGGTGCTATTCTGGTTACACCTGGGAACAGTTGACCGGCAGTGTTCCCTGCCCGGCCCGCTGTGAGGTCACCGATGAGCTGCTGAGTCTGCTGGATGTTCTGGTGGACGGCCGCTTTGTGGAAGCCCAGCACGATATCTCCCTGCGCTTCCGGGGCAGCTCCAACCAGCGGCTTCTGGATGTGCCCAAGAGCCTTGCCGCAAAGGCCCCCGTCTGGTGGGAGGACGAACAGGTGTTTGCCACACACACGATGTAAACCTCTCAGTCGCGCTGACGCGCGCTAGGCCCCCTGGTAAGGGGAGCCCTTGGCATAGCAATACACTTTCATGCAATAAAACAACGCCCGATTTTCCACACTCTACGCAGAGCGAGTGGAAAATCGGGCGCTTTGTCATTTAACGGGATGAAACCATATCCTCGATGGCACCCAGGAACTCCTGGCCATAGCGGGCGGCCTTTTTCTCGCCCACACCGGGGATATTGAGCAGTTCCTCCACGCTCAGGGGCTTTTTCAGCGCCATCTGGCGGAGGGTGGAATCGTTGAACACCATATAGGCAGGGAGCTTCTGCTTTGCGGCCAGCCGCTTGCGCAGGGCATAGAGGGCAGCCAGCAGCTTCTCGTCCGCTTCGCTGAGGGCATCTTCGTCGGCACGGCGGCGGGAGGCCGAGGCCAGCCGCTTTGCACTGGCCGCGGCACGCTGGCGGGCCTGTGCCGCCTGCTCCTCCACCTGTTCAGCAACCTGTGCTGCCAGCAGACAGTTGGAACAGTTCTCGCACTTCTGGGGCGCGGCCTCGCCGAAGTAGCTCAGCAGATACCCCCGCAGGCAGCGCGGTGTGGTGGAGTAAAAGGTCATGTACTTGAGCCGTTCCTCTGCCTTGCGTGCCGCTTCGGCCTTGACATCCGCAGGCAGGCCGTTGTCAGCCTCCATCTCCTTGTCGATGAAGAACCGGATGGTGCGCACATCGGTGCCGGAATAGAGCAGGGTGCAGCGGGCTGGCTCCCCGTCACGGCCCGCGCGGCCCGCCTCCTGATAATAGCTCTCCAGATCCTTGGGCATATTATAATGGATGACGAACCGGACGTTTGGCTTATCGATGCCCATGCCGAAGGCATTGGTCGCCACCATGATCTGCACCCGGTCATAGAGGAAATCGTCCTGATTCTGCCGCCGGGTATCCGCATCCAGTTTGGCGTGGTAGGCTGCCGCACGGATTCCCCGGCTCTGCAGCAGGCGGGTGGTCTCGTCCACCTGCCGGGTGGTACTGCAATAGATGATGCCCGCATTGTCCCGTTCCCTGAGCACAAGGTCGAGCAGAACTTTGGGCTTCTCGCTGGGCAGGGCCCTGCGGGTGGCAAAATAGAGGTTGGGCCGGTCGAAGCTGGTGGTCACCTCGTAGGGGGTGTGGAGTTCCAGATGGGTGCGGATGTCCTCCCGCACATGGGCCGTGGCGGTGGCCGTAAAGGCTCCCACCACCGGGCGCTTGGGCAGGCTGTCCACAAACGCCTTGATGCGCAGGTAGCTGGGGCGGAAGTCCTGCCCCCACTGACTGATGCAGTGGGCCTCGTCCACCGTGACCATGCTGATCTCCCGCTCCTGCGCAAACCGCTGGAAGCCCGGCATCTCCAGCCGCTCCGGAGCCACATAGATGATCTTATACCACCCCTCCCGGGCGCGGCGGAGCATCAGGGCCTTCTGGTTGTCCGTCAGGCTGTTGTTCAGGAAAGCTGCCGCCACACCGGCCTGTACCAGCGCCCCCACCTGATCCTTCATCAGGCTCACCAGCGGCGAGACCACGATGGTGATGCCCGGCAGCAGCAGGGCCGGCACCTGATAGCAGATGGACTTGCCCGCACCTGTGGGCATCACGGCCAGCACATCCTGCCCGGCCAGCAGACGGGAGACGATCTCCTCCTGCCCCGGGCGGAAGCTGTCGTAGCCAAAGACTTTTTTCAGAATACTATGCGGACTTTCCATGGTTCCTCCTATCCATACAAAACCTCTCCGTCATTGCTTCGCAATGCCATCTCTCCTGGTAGGAGAGGCAAGTCTTGGCTCCCCTACCAGGGGAGCTGGACGCAAAGCAGCCTGAGCGGTTTATAACCCAATCAGTATACCACAACTCCCCGGATAATTGTAAAACATCTCTGACATTTCCCACGTTCGATAGCATTTCCTGCACAAAAATGCTATAATATGGGTACATATCTCCATCCCGGCTCCTGCCTTGCGCATCTGCCGGAAAAGAGCAAAGGAGTATTTTGTATGGCTCAGAAATTGATCACCTTCGCCGTCCCGTGCTACAACTCGGCGGCATATATGCGCCACTGCATCGAGACCCTGCTCTCCGCCGGGGAGCAGGCCGAGATCATCCTGGTGGACGATGGTTCCACCAAGGATGACACCCCCGCCATCTGCGACGAGTACGCTGCCAAATATCCCACCATCGTCAAGGCCATCCATCAGGAGAACGGCGGCCACGGCGAGGGCGTGAATCAGGGCATCCGCAACGCCACCGGCCTGTATTACAAGGTAGTGGACAGCGACGACTGGCTGGACGAAGCAGCCCTCCGGACCGTGCTGGCCAAGCTGAACACGCTGATTGCCCGGGGCACCGCGCCTGACCTGATGATCTGCAACTATGTCTACGAGCACGTGGAGGACAACACCAGCCACACCGTGCGTTACACCAACGTGTTCCCCCAGAACCGACTGTTCAACTGGACGCATGTCGGCTACTTCCGGCCCGACCAGAACCTGCTGATGCACTCGGTGATGTACCGCACACAGGTGCTGCGGGACTGCGGCATGGTGCTGCCCAAGCACACCTTCTATGTGGACAACATCTTTGTCTACCAGCCCCTGCCCTTTGTCAAGAGCATGTATTATATGGATCTGGACCTGTACCGCTACTTCATCGGCCGGGCCGACCAGAGCGTGAACGAGAGTGTGATGGTCAAGCGGGTGGACCAGCAGCTGCGGGTGACCCGCCACATGATCGACTGCCAGGACCTGGATGCCCTCAAGGGCCAGAAGAAGCTGCGCAGCTATATGCTGCACTACCTCTCCATGATGATGGCCATCAGCGACATCTTCCTTCTGCTAGACGGCAGTGCCGCTGCCAAGCAGAAGGAGAACGAACTGTGGGCCTACCTCAAGGCACACACCAGTGCCGGGGTCTACCGCTCCATCCGCTACGGCTTTGGCGGCGTGACCAACCTGAAGATCCCCAAGGGCGACAAGCTCGTGCTGGGCGGTTACCGCCTTGCACAGAAGATTTTTAAATTCAATTAACAAATGTTGCTTTTCCTCCTCAGATAAGATATACTTTTTAACGTATCTTAATTTCTCAGGAGGATCTCACTTTATGGAGCAATTGCTCATTGGTGCCGTCTATATCGCTTCCCGCTCTCTGGGCAAGATCTCCGGCTCCTATGTCAGCTGCAAGGCCACCCGCTGCAGCGAGAAGATCCAGAAGTATCTGGGCATCACCCTGCTGCCGCAGGCCGGTGTGGCACTGGGCATGGCCGCCGAGGCTGCCGAGCTTTCCGATGGCCACATGGTGCGCAACGTGGTGCTCTTCTCGGTGCTGGTGTACGAGCTGGTGGGCCCGACCCTGGCCAAGCTCAGCCTGACCGCCGCAGGCGAGATCATTCCCGAGGGCCGCACGAGCGCCCGTACCACCAACAAGCCGGAGGAGTCGGTCAGTGTGGACTGATTTCCCCCATCAGCCTCACCGCAGGTGACGGAGCGATCTTACACTACAAAAGCCGCTGCACAGTTGTTACGCTGTGCAGCGGCTTTCTGTTTGCTCTTTATTTCAGCACGATCTCATCGTTCTCAGCATCCACGGTCAAGGTGGAGCCGGAAGCAAGGGTGCCGTCGATGATCTTTTCAGCGGCGGGGTCCTCCACAGCCTTGCGGATGGTGCGGCGCAGGTCGCGGGCACCAAACTTGCCGCCCTGGCTCTTGTGCACCAGCGCTGCCAGTGCCGCCGGGGTATAGCTGTAGGCAATGCCCTTGGCCTCCATGCTGGGCTTGTACTCGTCCAGCATCAGGGCGGCAATGCCCTGCAGGGTCTCCTCGCTCAGCGGCTTGAAGGTGATGACCTCATCCACGCGGCCCAAAAACTCAGGGCGGAGGAACTGGCTCAGTGCCTTGCGGCTCTTCTCCTCGTTCCGCTCCTCCTCGCTGCGGTTGAAGCCCAGACTTGCGGTGGTCTGGTCGCTGCTGCCCGCATTGGAGGTCATGCAGATGACGGTGTTGGAGAAATCCACGGTGCGGCCCTGGGCATCGTTGATCTTACCCTCGTCCAGGATCTGCAGCAGGATATTCATCACATCGGGGTGGGCCTTTTCGATCTCATCGAACAGCACCACACTGTACGGACGGCGGCGGACCTTTTCGGTCAGCTGACCCGCCTCCTCGTAGCCCACATAGCCCGGAGGGGAACCGATCATGCGGGACACGGCGTACTTCTCCATATACTCGCTCATATCCAGCCGGATCAGCGGGTCGGGGCCGTCAAAGAGCTGGTTTGCCAGCTGCTTCACCAGCTCCGTCTTGCCCACGCCGGTGGGGCCCACAAAGATGAAGCTGGCCGGACGGCGGCGGCCCGAAAGGTCGGCGCGGCTGCGCTTGACCGCCTGGGCCACCAGATGCACGGCATCGTCCTGACCGATGATCTTCTTTTTCAGCTCGGTCTCAAGGCTGGCGAGCTTTGCATACTCGGTCTCCCGGATCTTCACCGCCGGGATGCCCGTCCACAGCTCAATGACCTTGGCCACATCGTCCATGGTCACCTGGATCTCCCCGGCTGCAGCCTGCTTGGCGGGCAATTCCCGCTCCAGCTGTGCCATCCGGGTCTTGCGCTCTGCCACACGCTCGTAATCGATGGGCTCGTTCACATCGGCGTTTTCCATGTCGGCCTCTTCCTGCTTGAGGGCCTCCAGTTCCTTCTGCATGGTCAGGTACTCGGAGATGACCGGGTGGGCCAGATTACAGCAGGCACAGGCCTCGTCCAGCAGGTCGATGGCCTTATCGGGCAGGTAGCGGTCGGTGATATACCGCTCGCTCAGGGTCACGGTGGCGTTCAGCACATCGGCGGGCACCTGCACATGGTGGTGCTCCTCGTAGTAGTGCTTGATACCGCCCATCACGGCCAGCGTATCAGCAACGCTGGGTTCCTCCACCCGCACGGGCTGGAACCGGCGCTCCAGCGCCTGGTCCTTCTCGATATACTTGCGGTACTCGTTGAAGGTGGTGGCACCGATGACCTGGATCTCGCCGCGGGAGAGGGCGGGCTTCAGGATGTTGCCCGCATTCATGGCACCCTCGCTCTCACCGGCAGAGGTAATGGTGTGGATCTCGTCAATGAACAGGATGACGTTGCCCGCAGCCTTGACCTCGCTCAGCAGGCCCTTGACCCGCTGCTCGAACTGGCCGCGGAACTGGGTGCCTGCCACAAGGCTGGTGAGGTCCAGCAGATAGATCTCCTTATCCTTCAGGCCGATGGGCACATTCCCCTTGGCAATGCGCTCCGCAATGCCCTCGGCAATGGCGGTCTTGCCCACACCGGCTTCGCCGATGAGGCAGGGGTTGTTCTTCTGGCGGCGGCTCAGGATCTGGATGGTGCGGTAGATCTCCCGGTCGCGGCCGATGATATCATCCAGCTTCCCCTCCCGGGCTTTGCGGGTCAGGTTCTCGCAGTAGGTATCCAAAAACTTGCGGCGGGGCGGCTTTTTCTCATTTTTGCCCGCCTTCTTTTCGTTTTTGCCGTTCTGGGCACCGCCGTTCACCCCCAGCGGGAAGGTGGCACTGGAGCCGGGCACAAGGTCGCCGTCCTCCTCGCTCTGGTCCGGCTGGCCCATGCCCATCATCATGGAGAAGGGGTTCATGCTGCTCATGTCCCCCATCTCCTGCATCATGTTTTCCATCCGGTCTTCCATGGCATCCATGTCCTCGTCAGACATGCCAAACTGCTTCATCAGATCATCGACCGGTTTGATGTGCATCTCCCGGGCACAGTGCAGGCAGTACCCCTCGTTTTTCATCTGGCCATTTTCCATCCGCTGGACAAAAATAATGGCAGGCCGCTTCTGGCATCGAATGCAGACCATTGTTCCTCCTTTTCCCTCCCCGCTCAGACAAACGGGTTGAACACATTGAATACTTTATAGTAAAGGCTGCCGCTCATCACCGTGTCGTTGAGCATGGTGAGGTTGCCGCCGGTGATCACAATGAGCGCCCAGACCACGCAGAGCACCAGATAGATGTCCACAAGGCTGGCAATGCCGCCCACGCCCCAGCCCAGCCAGTGGTTCACTGCACCGATCACGGGCAGCTTGTTCACCAGCCCCAGCACTGTGACCAGCAGGCTGACCAGCATCCGCAGCAGGGCAAACGCCACAAAGAACAGCACCAGCGAGATCACAGGGGTCAGCAGCGGAGCCAGCACCTTCTGGACGATGGTATCCGCCAGCACAACGGCGTTGTCATTGAGGACGGCAGAGATGGAGCGCTCACAGGCATCCACGATGGATGCCCGGAACGCCTCAGGCAGAAAGCCCGCGTACCGCTGGGCAATGCCATCCAGACTGACGGCTCCCCCGGCGGCGATATTGGCAGCGATCTGGTCCCGGAAGCTTCCGGCGAGGAAGCGCTCGAACACCTGCCCGGCTGCCCAGCCTGAAAAGGCTCTGGCACCGAACAGGCTGATGAGGCTGCCCGTCAGCTGCACCACCGAGGCCAGAAAGCCTTTGCGGGCATACCGGACGGCCAGCACCAGCCAGACCACCGTACATAGGATATCAAAAATAAATGACGGATTCTTGAACATACGTTTAACCTTATTCCGAACTGGCTCACCCTCTCAGTCACGACTGCCGTCGTGCCAGCTCCCCCAAAGGGGGAGCCAACGCTTCTGACAGGGGAAGCCACAAAATAAATTGCACTCTTTTTCCTCAAAGCCGCAATTGCCTCTCCCTTTGGGAGAGGTGGCAATGCGCAAGCATTGACGGAGAGGGCTATTCAGCGGGTGCTTCCAACTTCTGCACCGTGTTGCCGCTGAACAGCAGCAGATCCTTGCTGTTGGCCAGCAATGCCTGCGGGCTGGTGTCAAGGTTCTGGCTCCACTGCTGGGTGCCAGATGCATCAAAGCACTCCACGGCGTTATCGGCCAGCAGATAGAACAGGTTCCCCGCCCGGACAATGGAATTTGCCGCCGGGACAGCAGCGCTGAACTGGACGTTCAGGTTTTTGTCCAGCGTCACAGCCTGAGAGACCTGCCCCGATGCCAGCAGCAGGGCCACATTGCCTGCCGCGTCCACCGAAACATCTTTCAGCTCCGTGCCCGCAAAATCATAGACCGCACGCTCGCCGCCGCCCGCATTGTAGAGCACGGCCCTGGTATCGTAGACAGCCAGGATCGTGGAAGCAGAGGTCCACCCCAGCCACTGGGGCACGCCGCCCTGATTCACCAGACTGACGGGATCGCCCGATGCCAGATTGATGAGGTAGAGGTTGGTCATCACCTGTCCCCCGCTGACGGTGACGGCTGCCGCCGCCAGCTTCCGGCTGTCGGGGGAAAAGGCCATCCGCAGGGGGGTGCCGTCGTTGGAGGTCATGCTCCAGCTGAGCTGCTGCTCCATGGAGGGGCTGTATACCAGCAGCTTTGCCATGCTGGTCTGGTCCTCCGTGACCACGGCCAGCGTGCCGTTGTCCGACATGGCGCAGAGGAAAATGCTGTTTTCCAGCTGCTTGGTGTAGAGGTTCTGGGTGCGGCTCTCCACCCGCAGCTCGTTTCCGGAGCGGTTGTAGAGGACAAAGCGGGTCTTGCCCGCGGCCAGCGCCGGGCGGGCATAGCCGCTCTGGATGCTGTTCAGCTTTTTGCCGGTGCGCGACCAGACCACACAGCCCTCGTCCCCCAGCTCCACAAAGCTGCCGGTCAGGGGGGCCATCTGTTCCAGCTCGGCCACACCGGTCTGCTGGGGCCAGCCGGAGCCGGGCAGCAGGGCAATGCGGGCCGTATCGGTCAGGTCCTTCAGGGCCGCCACCGAGCTGCCCGCGATGCCGGTGGCAAACAGCACCACCGCCGTCAGCAGCACCAGCAGCACCGCCGTGCGGCGGATGCGCCTGTTCCGCACACGCTGGCGGGCAGCTTCCAGATATTCGACCCGCCCTTCCGAAAGCGGCTCGTCACTCTCCGGACGGTTGCGATTTTTTCTCATAGGTCGTAGTCCACCTTCTTCAAAAATAGCCCCTTCGCGGGCAGCGTCGGCCCGGCCTGGCTGCGGTCCCGGCTGGCAAGGATGCCGGGGATGGCATCGGGCTGCATCCGGCCCGCGCCCACCTCACACAGGGTGCCTGCCAGAATGCGCACCATGTTATAGAGGTAGCCGTCCGCTGTCACCTCAATGTCCACCTCGTCGCCCTTCCGGGTCACATGGCAGTCGGTGATGGTGCGCACGGTATCTCCGTGGGCAGCAGCAGAGGAACCCGCCGCGCACAGGGCCAGAAAATCGTGCTTTCCCACAAACTGTTCCGCCGCCCTCTGCATGGCATCCACATCCAGCCGCCGGGGCACCCGGGTGTAATATTTTTCATCAAAAGGCGAATCGATGGGGTGGTTGTGGATGCGGTACAGATAGGTCTTGGTATGGGCGGCATAACGGGCGTGGAACTCCTCCGGCACCACCCGGGCGCACAGCACCCGGATATCCGGGGGCAGGTGCTGGTTGATGGCCAGCGGCAGCTTTTCGGGGGGGATGCGGGTCTCCGCGTGGAAGTTCAGCGCAAAGCCCAGCGCGTGGACCCCGGCATCGGTGCGGCTGCACCCCTTGATATCGGGGCGGCTGTGGAGCACCGCTTCCAGCCCATCCTGAAAGGTCTGGGCCACGCTCCGCCCGTTGGGCTGCACCTGAAAGCCGCAGTAGTTGGTGCCGTCGTAGGCAAGGGTCAGTAAATAGTTCATGGAAAAAACCTCTCAGTCGCCTATCGGCGACAGCTCCCCTAACAGGGGAGCCAAGTTTAGATGCTGCTTTCTTGCCTCTCCTACCAGGAGAGGTGGCAATGCGAAGCATTGACGGAGAGGTTCACACCTTAAAAATTCGGGAACACCAGTCTCGAGCTCAGGATCACCATAAAGCAGACGATGCACACTGCCAGATCGATATAATCCTGCCGGGTGCAGCGCAGCACTTTCAGGCGGGTGCGGCCATCACCGCCGCGGTAGCAGCGGCACTCCATAGCCATGGCCAGCTCATCGGCGCGGCGGAAGGCCGAGATGAACAGCGGGATGAGCACCGGCACCAGCGCCTTGACGCGCTCCATCATGGAGCCGTTGTCCAGCATGGCACCGCGGGCTTTCTGGGCGTTCATGATCTTGTCGGTCTCTTCGATCAGGGTCGGGATAAAGCGCAGGGCAATGCTCATCATCATGGCCAGCTCGTGCACCGGGAAGTGCAGCCTGCCCAAAGGCTTGAGCAGCTGCTCGATGGCATCCGTCAGCACGATGGGGCTGGTGGTATAAGTCAGCAGGCTGGTGCCCGCAATCAGTGCCATCACGCGCACCGCCATCAGGATGGCATAGCGCAGGCCCTCGGCGTAGATGTTCAGCACCCAGAAGTGCACCAGCGGCTCACCTTCGCCCGAAACAAAGAAGAGGTTGAGCACCGCGGTAAAGAGGATGATGGGCAAAATGGGCTTCAGGCTCTTTGTGATGAGCTTGAAGGGGATCTTTGCCACGCCGTACATGGCCACAAGGAACACAAGGGACAGCGTCAGGCCCAGCGGGTTGGACGCGGCAAACAGCAGGATGATGTAGACGATGGTCAGCACCAGCTTCATGCGGGGGTCGAACTTATGCACAAGGCTGTCGCCCGGGAAGTGCTGGCCGATGGTGATATCTCTCAGCATGTGGCAGCGCCCCCCTTCTTTGCATCCACACGGGGCAGCACAAGGCTTTCGCCTGCGTCCCGGCGCTTCTTGGCTTCCAAAATCATCTTGACGGCATAGGGCACGGTGTAAACATCCGCCGGGACATCCACCCCCATCTCCCGCAGCTTGAGGAAGATCTTTGTGACCTGCGGCACGCTCAGGCCCAGCGCCAGCAGCTCGGGCGCACGGGCAAACACGTTCTCCACAGTGTCATACATGGCGATTTTCTTGTTGCTCATCACCAGCACACGGTCTGCATACTTGGCAATATCCTCCATGCTGTGGGAGACCAGCAGCACGGTGGTGCCGGTCTTTTTGTGGTACTCCTTGACCTCAGACAGGATCTCGTCCCGGCCCTCGGGGTCCAGACCGGCGGCAGGCTCATCCAGCACCAGAATGCGGGGCTTCATGGCCATCACACCCGCCACGGCCACCCGGCGCTTCTGGCCGCCGGACAGCTCAAAGGGACTGCGCTGCAGCAGCGCCTCATCCAGGCCGACAAAGTCCGCTGCTTCATGCACCCGTCTGTCGATCTCGGTCTCGTCCAGCCCCATGTTTCTGGGGCCAAAGGCGATATCCTTATAGCAGGTCTCCTCAAACAGCTGGTACTCCGGGTACTGAAACACCAACCCGGTGAGGAAACGGAATTCCCGGATCTTTTCCGGCTCTGCCCACAGGTCACGGCCATCGATGATGATGTGGCCGCTGGTGGGCTTGTTCAGGCCGTTCATGTGGGTGATGAGGGTGCTCTTGCCGGAGCCGGTGGCACCGATGATGCCCACAAAATCTCCCTCTTCCACCTCAAAGCTCACGTCATCCAGCGCGGTGACGGCATTGGGCATTCCCGGGTTATAGACATAACTCAGGTGATCTACTTTGATAATGCTTCCCATCTTCCGTCCCCTCCCTTACTTCAAAAGCTCATACAGAGCCTGTGCGCACGCGCCGGTGTCGATGATGCCCTCGGGCATGGGGATGCCGGCCTTGACCAGCTCATCCCGCAGCTCGGCAGCCTGCGGCACATCCAGCCGCAGGGCGCGCACCTTTTCGGTCTGGCTGAATACCTCTTTCGGGGTTCCTTCCATGACCACATTGCCCTTGCTCATCACCAGCACGCGGTCGGCCTGAGCAGCTTCTTCCATATAGTGGGTGATGGACACCACCGTGATGCCCATGTTCTTGTTCAGATGGTGGATGGTCTGCATCACCTGCTCCCGGCCCCGGGGATCAAGCATGGCGGTGGCCTCGTCCAGGATCAGGCAGTCGGGCCGCATGGCGACCACGCCCGCAATGGCAACGCGCTGCTTCTGGCCGCCGGACAGGTTGTGGGGCGCACGCTCCCGGTACTCGTAGATGCCCGCCATCTTCATCGCTTCATCCACGCGGCGGCGCATCTCCTCCGGCGGCACGCCCAGATTTTCCAGCGCAAAGGCGACATCTTCCTCCACCACGGTGGCAACGATCTGGTTGTCCGGGCTCTGGAACACCATGCCCACGGTCTGGCGGATATCGTAGATCTTGTCCTCGTCTTTGGTGTCCATCCCCTCCACCAGCACAGTGCCGCTCTCCGGCAGAAGGATGGCGTTGAAATGCTTGGCCAGCGTGGATTTTCCACAGCCGTTGGCCCCCAGCACCGCCACAAATTCGCCCCGCTTCACCTCAGCCGACACGCCGTTCAGGGCGTAGTCCGGCTGTTCCGGGTCATAGCGGAACTTCAGATCTTTCGCAGTTAAAATCGTTTCTTCCATAGGTTTTCTCTTTCCGGTGGTGCGCCCTTCTCAAAAGGGCTGTACCCCATTCTATTGAAATTGATTGCTTATTTATTTTTAGCGGCCTCGCCCTCTCCGTCATCGCTGCGCGATGCCACCTCTCCCAAAGTGAGAGGCCTTGGCAGTACGGCAAACTTTCCGGTTTTGCCAAGGGCTCCCCCTTTGGGGGAGCTGCTGAGCAACGCGAAGCTGAGAGGGCGAGCCCGTTTACCTCTTTTATTCTTCCCAAATGGCCGTTGCGCCGCAGGGCACAACGCCGCCGGTGGCGGAAACGGGCAGGCCGATCTCATCACAGCTGGTCTTGCCGCCAAAGCGGGGCACCAGCGTGGTCTTGAGCATATACTCCATGACCGCGGGGGACAGGCCGGTGGTGTAGCTGTTGACCGCAAAGAAGAGGGGCGTATCGCTCAACACTTCCTCGCACTGGCTGATGAGCTCGTAGATGCAGTCCTCCAGCTTCCAGATCTCGCCGCCGGGGCCGCGGCCGTAGCTGGGCGGGTCCATGATGATGCCATCGTAGGTGTTGCCCCGGCGCTTTTCCCGGGCCACGAACTTGGCGCAGTCGTCCACCAGCCAGCGGATGGGCCGGTCCGCCAGACCACTGGCCACGGCGTTGTCCTTGCCCCACGCTACGATGCCCTTGGAAGCATCCACATGGCAGACGGTAGCACCCGCAGCGGCACAGGCCAGCGTTGCGCCGCCGGTGTAGCCAAACAGGTTCAGCACCTTGACAGGGCGGCCTGCCGCACGGATCTTTCTGGCGTACCAGGCCCAGTTGACGGCCTGCTCCGGGAACACGCCGGTGTGCTTGAAACCGGTGGGGCTGACGATGAGGGTCAGCTTGTCCTCGCCCTCGCCGCAGGAGATCTTCCACTTCTCAGGCAGACGGCGGCGGTACTCCCACTCTCCGCCGCCCTGATTGGAGCGGTGGTAGATGGCATCGGCCTTGGCCCAGAGCGGGCTCTGCTTCTCGGTTTTCCACACCACCTGCGGGTCGGGCCGGATGAGGATGGTCTCTCCCCAGCGCTCCAGGCGGTTGCCGCCGGTGGCATCCAGCAGCTCGTAATCTTTCCAACTATCTGCAGGGCGCATAAGCGTCCTCCTTTCTCTCTTCAAACGGCTCAGAACAGGCTCTGCTGGCCGTTGTCCTCCGGGCTTCCGGTCTCGGGGGCTTTCAGGCCCAGGTGCTCATAGGCAAGGCGGGTGGCACAGCGGCCCCGGGGGGTGCGGGTCAGAAATCCCATCTGCATCAGGTAGGGCTCACACAGGTCCTCCAGCGTCACGGCCTCCTCGCCCAGCGCCGCCGCCAGCGTTTCCAGGCCCACAGGGCCGCCGTTGTACATCTCAATGATGGCGCGGAGCAGGCTGCGGTCCAGCTCGTCCAGACCCAGCGCGTCCACGTCCATCCGCTTCAGGCTCATCAGGGAAACGTCCCGGTCGATGATGCCATCCCCCAGCACGGTGGCAAAGTCGCGGACACGCTTCAGGAAGCGGTTTGCCACGCGGGGGGTGCCCCGGCTGCATTTGGCCAGCTCGTAAGCGCCCTCCGGGGTGATGGGCTGGTCGAGGATGCCCGCCGAGCGCTGGATGATCCGGCTCAGCTCATCGGGGCTGTACAGCTCCAGCTTGAGCAGCACACCGAAGCGGTCCCGCAGGGGGCCGGTGATCTGGCCCGCACGGGTGGTAGCGCCCACCAGCGTGAAGCGGGGCAGGTTGATCCGGATGCTCTGGGCGCTGGGGCCCTTGCCGATCATAATATCCAGCGCGTAATCCTCCAGCGCCGGGTAGAGCACCTCCTCCACCTGCCGGGACAGGCGGTGGATCTCATCAATGAAGAGCACATCGCCCTCCTGCAGATTGGTCAGCAGGGCGGCAAGGTCGCCGGGCTTCTCAATGGCCGGGCCGCTGGTGATGCGGATCTGCACCCCCATCTCGTTGGCGATGATGCCCGCCAGCGTGGTCTTGCCCAGGCCCGGAGGGCCATAGAGCAGGATGTGATCCATGGGCTCGCCGCGCCGCTTGGCGGCTTCCAGATAGATTTTCAGGTTCTGCTTGACCTTGTCCTGTCCGATGTAGTCCTCCAGGTGCTGCGGACGGAGGCTGTTTTCCTCGTTGTCCGCCGCCGTTAAGCCGGGCTGCATCATTTTTGCGCCATAGAGCGCGGTTTCGTCCTGCATGGATTACCTCCTGCCTGCCATGCCCCGCAGGGCCAGCTTGATGATCTCTTCCACGGGAAGGCTTGCGTCGATTTTGGAAACGGCCAGGGCGGCTTCGCTCTGGCTGTACCCCAGCGACACCAGCGCCGCAATGGCCTGCCCGGCTCCCTGTGCGGCGGGGGCGGCAGTGGCCGCGCCCACATCCTCGAGGTTGATGCCATCCACAAAGCCCTTTGCTACCTTATCCTTCAGCTCCAGCACGATGCGCTGGGCCAGCTTGGGGCCTACGCCGGATGCCGCCTTGAAGGCCTTGTGGTCGCCCGCCGAGATCGCCAGCGCCACCCGGTCAGGCTCCATGACGCTGAGAATGGCCAGGCCCACCTTGGGGCCCACACCGGAAACGGCAGTCAGCAGCTCAAAGCAGCTCTGCTGCTCCTCGGTGGCAAAGCCGTACAGGCTGATGTCATTTTCGGTCACGCTCATCACGGTGTAAAGGGTGGCTTCCCGGCCCACCCCGGGCAGTGCGCCCGCAACGCTGGTCGGGCACTGCACATAGTAGCCCACCCCGCCGCAGCTCACCACCACAGCGTTCAGGGCCTTTTTGATGATTTTTCCAGTTAAAGAGTAGATCATAAAGTGTTTTCCCTTTTCGGTCAGCTCCTCCCCTGTCCAACCTCTCTGCCATTGCTCCGCAATGCCACCTCCCCTAATAGGGGAGGCCTTGGCATAACGGGCAGCTCTTTCTCTTCGCCAGAGGCTCCCCTGCTAGGGCAGCTGTCGAACAAAGTGAGACTGAGAGGTTGTACAAAGGGAAACCTTCCCTTATACACGAATAACAACAACTAAATCGGCCCAACGCCCCTTCTTGCAAAGCGGTTCAGCTGGTTGCCGTTGGTATGGCAAAAGGTGATAGCCATGGCCAGTGCATCGGCGGTATCATCGGGCTTGGGCACAGCAGGCAGATGCAGCAGAATGCGGGTCATCTCCTGCACCTGCTTTTTCACGGCCTTGCCGTAGCCGGTAACAGCCTGTTTCACCTGCATGGGGGTGTACTCGTAGATGGGGATGCCCGCCTGCGCCGCCGCCAGCAGGATGACCCCGCGGGCCTCGGCCACGCCGATCACGGTGGTCTGGTTGTGCTGGTAGAACAGCTTTTCGATGGCAAGCACCTCGGGCTGTGTCCGCTCAATGACCTCCCGGATGCCGGTGTAGACCTCGTCCAGCCGCTGCTCAAACGGCACCCCGGCATCGGTGCACACGGCCCCGAAATCCACCGGTGCAAACCGGTTGCCCGCATAGTCCAAAACGCCCCAGCCCACAATGGCGTAACCCGGGTCGATGCCCAAAACTCTCATTCTGCGATACCTTTCCTATTATAATCAATGTATTATACCACAAACCGGCGTTCAGGGCAACGGAAACACCTTGGGGCGGTTTACAAAATGTGCGCTGGGCGGCTGATTTTCCATTCCCGGCAAACCAGGCATCAAAAAGTTTGCAGAATTTTCAAAAAAGGGCTTGCTTTTTGCCCGGCGGTATGATATCATAATCAAGCTGATTGCGGCACAAACAGAATATGGACGGTTAGCTCAGCTGGTAGAGCATCTGCTTGACGTGCAGGAGGTCACAGGTTCGAGTCCTGTACCGTCCACCATACAGTTCGTACTCGAACCCGATTCTTTACGAGAAAGGGTTCGGGTACGTTTTTTGTTTATCGGAAGAAAGAATATTCGAAATGGTAAGAGAAAGCGAACAGCGGCAGAATATCAACGTGAAGCGGCATCCTGCCTTTTGCTTTTTCGAGAATTTTGATTTATTAGCGAAAATTTCAATTTACATATTGAAGCCAATTACTCTTTATGTTACAATCATTATGGATAATTGTAAAATCTTCAGATAAAGATATGGAGGTGAAGCTATGGCTGCTATGCCAAGTACCGGGCAACTAATCTATCATATGACATCTATCGATAATCTATCTTCGATTTTGAAGTTTGGTCTGCTTTCCCGAAATCATTTGTTGCAGAACAGCAACATACAATTTACCGATATTGCTGATCCGGAGATTTTAAGCAAACGTGAACGATATAAAAAAGCCCTTTCTCAATATGTGTTATTTCATTTCTTTGCAAAAAATCCATTTGACGGCGCAGTGTGTAGAAAATACGGATCGGAGAACATGGTGATTATCACTGTATGGAGAAGTATCTGTATACGCAATAATTATCAAATAATTCCATCGCATCCGTTGGATAGTGACACTCCGGACATTTATACTTACAGGGAAGGCTTTAAGAAAGTTCCATGGAATATATTAGACGATAGAGCACATCGCGATTATCAAAATGCTGAAATTCGGAAAGCATGTATGGCGGAGTGTGTTGTGGAGGATTGTGTTCCAGTATCAGATTTTGCATATATTTACGTTTATAGCGAAAGAGCAAAAGAAAAAATCTTGAGAATGGAAAATTCTGCTGCCATTAAGGACAAGATACGGGTCATGCCCGAAATGTTTCCAAAGGGCCAATAACAATAAATTAAATTGGAGGTGATTTAAGTGTTTTTCTATACAACAGGAGATTTGCTTCAGTCTGATGCTGAGGCTCTTGTCAACACAGTAAACTGTGAAGGTTATATGGGAAAGGGAATCGCCTATCAATTTAAACTTAAATTTCCAAATAATAACAAAGACTATGTCAAGGCGTGTAAAAATGGCACACTCCGTCCAGGAAATCTTCATGTCTATGAAGAAAGCGGTAAAATTATCATCAATTTTCCGACTAAAGATAAATGGCGTGAGAAATCCCAGATGAAATATATTGAGGATGGGCTAGATTCACTTGTTTCACTGATAAAAGAACTCAATATAAGGAGTATTGCTATTCCACCGTTGGGAAGCGGCAACGGCGGTCTTGTTTGGAATGACGTTAAGCAAGTTCTGGTCCAAAAACTAGAGGATACAGCAAAACAGGTGACGATTTATGTTTATGAGCCCTCTCGAAACTTTGCAACAACGCCAACACAAGAACCGAAACTAAGTACCTCAGCACTCGTGTTAATGGAATTAAAAGGTCATTTGAAAAAGTTTAATAGTCTTCGTTTGCAAAAAGCGGCTTATTTCATGGATTTATTTTCTTCCAAGAAATATTTTCGATTTGTTGCACATAAATACGGTCCTTATGATCACTCCATTGATATAATCAGTAAGGGAATTCGTGAATTTCAACAGTTTCATGGAACATCTTCTACAAAAGAGGCCGAAAAAATTCTATTTAATAAGCTTACGAGTGAATCAGTAAATAATACTCTACAAGCTTTGCTTCCTTGGATTGTAAAGTCTTGTAATTTTGTGAACTCTATTGAAACCGATCATGAATTAGAATGTTTGGCAACAATTTGCTTTCTGATTGAAAATTCTGGCGGGCTAACAACAGATAAAATTGTTTCTGGATTCAAGAATTGGTCTGAGGAAAAGGCAAAGAAGTTTACTGAGCAGGAAATTATCGAGGGAATCCAAAAACTGTATATGCTCGGAATTGTTGAAAAAAACCTTGTAGGTTATAATCTTGCTGCATAAGGCCCATGCAATGCGTACCTCGGAGGCTCTCTCCGTCAAAGATCACTGATAATAACGTTATGAACAGCCGGACTTTTTCCCTGCGGGAACTTCCGGTTGTTTTTTGGCAAAATAACTCACCTTCAATTTTAGAAAGTGAGCTATGTAAATCCAAAATAGTAACAGTAAGTGTCAGGTTTCGTACCCGAAAATTCTTGGGTACGGTTCTGGGTACAAAGAGCCGTTTTAGAGACTAAAAGATACCAAAAGTTACGTCAAAGTACACAAAGGC
>ERZ1673746.1248-NODE-1248-length-19133-cov-6.868225_pt1 | contig 19133 bp, 16 predicted proteins | sample MGYA00580205_ERZ1673746 | MGnify/ENA primary metagenome ERZ1673746 (study PRJEB41218, sample SAMN15661771) | gut metagenome | host: Homo sapiens | place: Canada: London | collected 2015-08-20/2019-03-30 | study: EMG produced TPA metagenomics assembly of...
CGGAGGGCAGGGTGGTCACCAGATCCAGGTCGAACTCCCGCTCCAGCCGCTCCTGGATCACCTCCATGTGGAGCATGCCCAAAAAGCCGCACCGGAAGCCGAAGCCCAGGGCTACGGAGCTCTCCGGCTCAAAGCTCAACGAGGCGTCGTTCAGCTGGAGCTTTTCCAGCGCGTCCCGCAAGTCCGGATACTTGGAGCCGTCCTCCGTGTAGATACCGCAGTAGACCATGGGCTGCACGGGCCGGTAGCCGGGCAGGGCCTCGGCCGTGGGGCTGGCGGCATCTGTGACGGTGTCGCCCACACGGGTGTCCTTCACGTTCTTGATGGAGGCGGTGAAGTAGCCCACCTCGCCGGCCCGGAGGCTGTCGCAGGACTCCATGCCCAGGGGCAGCAGATGGCCGCATTCGATGACCTGATAAGTGGCTCCCGAGGCCATCATCTTCACCTGCTGGCCCGTGCGGAGGGTCCCCTCCATGATGCGGAAGTAGACGATGACGCCCCGATACGAGTCATACTGACTGTCGAAGATCAGCGCCTTCAGAGGCGCATTCGGGTCCCCCTTGGGGGGCGGCACGTTCTTTACGATATCCTCCAGCACCGCCTCGATGTTGGTGCCCATCTTAGCGGAGATTTCCGGCGCGTCCATGGCCGGCAGGCCGATGATGTCCTCCACCTCCTGCTTGGCCTTGGCGGGGTCCGCCGCCGGCAGGTCGATCTTGTTGAACACAGGCAGAATCTCCAGGTCGTGCTCCATGGCCAGATATGTGTTGGCCAGAGTCTGGGCCTCCACGCCCTGGGTGGAGTCCACCACCAGCACGGCGCCCTCGCAGGCGGCCAGAGAGCGGGACACCTCGTAGTTGAAGTCCACGTGGCCCGGGGTGTCGATCAGATTCAGTTCATAGTCCTCCCCGTCCTGGGCATGGTAGGTCAGCCGGACGGCCCGGGCCTTGATGGTGATGCCCCGCTCCCGCTCCAGGTCCATGTTGTCCAGCAGCTGGCTCTCCATCTCCCGGGCGGAGACGGCGTTGCACTTCTCCAGCAGCCGGTCCGCCAGCGTGGACTTGCCGTGGTCGATATGGGCAATGATGCTGAAATTTCGGATGTTGCTCTGTTTTGTCATATTCGGATATTCCTCCATCGGCCGGTCCACGCAAGGCCCGCATCAAGGGCCCGGCGCGCATCGCCGTTCTTTCAATCGGAATGGGGGCCCCATAAAATCCGAGATTCCATGGGGTGGTGAGGCGCAAGGGAGCGGATGCGGCATTCGCCGCCGGGCGGCTCTGCTCCGCCTGGGAGTCTCCTGTCACAGGGTTCCTCCCCGGGCCGCCGCTTTATGGGGCCGCGGCATGTTCTGCGTTCCACTGAATCCAGAAGCGCTCGTCCCAGAACTGGTCATAGTCATAGTGTACCACAAATTCCCGCCAGTTGGCGAGGGTCTCCTCCAGATTTTCCTCTGTCAGGCGGCCCTCCTCCCTTTGAAGCATGGCGAGAATCTCCCGGCAGACGCCGCCGGAGTGGTGGATATAGTCGCAGTAGTTGTCCAGATTCGTGACGATCTCCGGGTCCATGAGATAGCCGTAGAACTTCACATTGTCATACTGCAGCAGCGTCTGCCCTGCCTGGCGGATGGCCGCAAACACCGCCTCCGTCCTCCCCTCCCGGATGACCTTGTCCCAGAAGAGGATGCTGTACGGGGGCAGGAAGAAATCGAATTCCGTGTCCGGATGCTCTGTGACCCACCGTTCCGCCACCGCCAGATTGGCGGCCACATCGTCCCGATAGGCATCTGCGGGCAGCTCCTCCGCCGCAATCTCCGGCCGGTCATAGTTCTCCAGGGCGGAGATATGGTTCCACCACTCATTCCGGTCCCAGGTGAATCCCTCGTCGATGGTGTCGCCCTCTCCCCAGTGGTTGGAGAGCAGGGTGTAGGCGCTGTAATACAGCGTATCCTTGTTCAGCAGATATTGGATGTCATCCAGCGGATTGGCGTTGTAGAGATAGTCCGGCATGGCCGCAGTCACACCGCTCTCATCCCGGATCAGGGTGTTCACATCCAGGCCGAAGATCACCCGCTCCGGCTCCTGGGTCCGAAAGAGGACGTTCATCACCTGGTCGAACTCGCTGTAATACCCGTCCGGGATGGTGAGCCGCACCGCGGAGGTGCCGAAGGTCTCCTGAATCCAGCTGGAGCGGTAGTTGGCCGCCATGGAGGTGCCCACCAGCACGGTGTCCGCCTCCACATTCTTCGCCAGGCCCGCCATCTGGTACCGCTCATTGAACAGCACCGGCTGCCACTTGTCCGGCACCCGATAATACAGGCAGGGATCCACCACGTACACAACGGCTCCGCAGACCGCCAGCAGCGCCAGAATACACGCCAGAAGGCCGCAGACCCAGCGTCGATATGCTTGCTTCATACGGCCCTCCTCAGAAGTTGGAATAGATGAAGGTGGTGACGCCGGTAAAGGACAGCACACACCAAAGCGTCAGCACTGTGAGGGCCGCGCCCCGCCAGAGCGTAGGCCGGAAGTCCTCCATCCGACGGATGGTGTTCCGGGGCCAGAGGACGGCGACCATCCCCGCCCCATACAGCAGCACCACCCGCAGGATGTTTTTCCAGGGCGTGAAGGCGGGAATCAGCATCTGCACCGCGCTGGTCTCCTCGGCGAAAAGGCCCTCCAGCAGCCAGGCCGCCGGTTTTGCAAAGCCGCCGGTGACGGCCCGGCCCAGCAGCTCCAGGGCCCCGGTACAGTCCGGTGCCCGGAAGAACACCCAGGCGATGTTGACAAAGAGAAAGGTCAGCCCCCACCGGAGGACAAAGGGCAGCCGATCCCGGCCCCTGCCCCAAACCCGTTCCACCACCTGGGCCAGGCCGTGGAGGGCGCCCCACACCAGGAAGGTCCACCCGGCCCCGTGCCAGAAGCCGCTGACCAGGAAGACGATGAGAATATTGCAATACGTCCGGATCGCGCCCCGGCGGCTGCCGCCCAGGGGGAAATACAGGCACTCCCGCAGGAAGGTGGTGAGCGTGATGTGCCACCGCTTCCAGAATTCCGTCACAGAGGCGCTGCGATACGGGGAGTCAAAGTTCATCGGCAGGCGGAGCCCGAAGAGCCGGGCCACACCGGCTGCGATGTCGCAGTAGCCGGAGAAGTCAAAGTACAGCTGGAGCGTATACCCCAAAATCACCAGCCAGGCCGCCGGAGCGCTGAGCTCTTCCAGATGTACCCAGCCGTTGTTCACCACAGTGCCGAAGGCGTCCGCCAGCAGCACCTTTTTGATGGTGCCACAACAGATGGCGTAGATACCCGCCGCGGCGTCGGACCAGTCCGGATGGAGGAATCCCTTTTCCCGCAGCTGGGGGAAAAAGATTCCGGGCCGCAGAATGGGGCCGGAGGTAACGGTGGGGAAAAACAGCCCGTAGAGCAGAAGGGAATCCCCCGGCGCGGGGACATATTCCCCGGTATAGACCTCCTTCAGCAACCACAGCTGCTGGAAGGTAAAAAAGCTCAGCCCCAGCGGAGCCCAGCCCACCTCCACCGCGCCGCCGGTGAGGAACTCCGTATACTTGAATCCCACCAGTATGGCGATGTGATAGACGCAGGCAAGAACCATTGTCCGGCGGCGGCCGCCGGACCGGGCCATCCGGCGGATAGCGCATGCTGTCACGCAGATGCCCGCCAGCAGGCAGGCAATGCCCCCCAGCACCACCGTCCATCCTCCGGGGCCCAGAAGGTAGAATACCGCGGAGGCCGCCGTCAGCATCGCCGCACCCGCTCGGGGGCTGCGCCGCCCCGCTGTCAGGCACACCGCCAGCGCTGCGGCCAGAAAGCCGAAAAAGGCCAGAGACTGAAAGCTCATCTGGTCTTCTCCGTCAGGCCGCTGAGACGGGCATCCGCGGTGCTCAGCACCTGGGTCAGGCTCTGGCACCGTCCGGGGTATGCGGCGGTCAGGGCCTCGTTGGACAGGTCCGGGAACGCCGCCTTTTTTGCCGCCAGGGACCGCAGGCTCCGGGTGTACTGGATCTCCGAGAGCTTCATGTCCGCCTCCGCTGTGCCCATGGTGCAGGCGGCCGGGTCCAGAGAGAAGTACGCCTCGTTGGCGCCGGCGGTGCGGTACAGATGGCGGTACAGCTGGTACACCGCGCTGCCCAGATATCCGGCAGCGGCGTTGATGGCCGCCTTGTCGTTCAGCTTGCCCAGCAGGCCGAACAGCACCCCCACAGCGCCGGAGAGCAGCTTGCTCTGGAGCGTGGCCAGCACGCTGCCCTGGAGGATGTTGCCCGGTTCCGCAGCGTTCAGGATCTCCTGCTCCGTCAGCATGTTCCCCTCCCGGGACAGGGTCCTGCCCAGGATGAAGTCCGCGGAGACGTGGTAGTAATCACAGGCCTTCACCACAAAGGCCAGGCCCGGTTCCCGGATGCCGTTTTCATAGTGGCTCAACAGGGCCTGGGAGATTCCCAGATCCCCTGCGGCAGTTCGCTGGGAGACGCCCCGCTCCTGCCGCAGCAGGGACAGGGTCCGTGAAAATTCAGTTGTGGAAGCCATCGTTCTCTCTCCTTCAGAGTTAAATACATAACGTATAGTTTAACAAATACGATACGGATTGTAAAGAAAAATCCCACGGATTCAGACATTTTTCGGGGGAAGGCGCTGCGGCGCCTTCCCCCGCTGTTTCCTTGCCGTCCAGCTCAGAACAGGCCCACCTGCCCCAGCAGCACGTCTCCCCCGATGCTGCGCACCTGGCGGGCATTCTCCTCCCACAAGCGGTCCGTCACCGCCATTTTGCGGATGATGTCCTGCACCGTGGCCTCCAGCGCAGACCCGGCCCGGTAGTCCGCCTGGAAGATATAATCCACCCGGCCCTTTGCCAGCAGGTCCTCCACACCGGCGCGGTTGCTGGCCTGGTACACGGCGATGGCCTGGCCGCCGTAGGCCCGCATCATCTTCATGCAGGGCACGTCGGAAAGGCCGTCCCCCATGTAGATCATACTGGTGAAGGGCACCCGCTTGCTGTCGTCAGGCATGGAGGCGTTCAGATCCCGGTCGTTGGACACGTCCAGCACGCCCTTGTTGATCCGGTAGACGAACTGGGTCTTGGCGGTGAAGTTCACCGCCAGCTTGGGCCACACGGGCACACCGCTCTCATCGTAGTAAAACTCGCTGGCATAGATCTCCTTGAATTCCCCGCTGATGGACGAGCCTTCAATGATCTCCCGCAGGCCGGAAGAGATGATGTAGTGCTCCACCTGGACACCCTGGCCGGCGCCGAAGTCGTTGATCCGCCGGAACCAGTCCTCCACACCGGGGAACAGCACGATGCTCCGCCCCTTCTCCACCAGGTCCGTCCGGGTGAAAGGACGGTTCCGCCGCGCCGCCTCCCGCAGCATGGTGTACATATAGGCCAGGATGCCGTCCATCCGGTTCCTGCGGCCGAAGCCGTTGGCCTCCGCCCAGAACTCTGCGGGGGTCATCCCCAGGGAGGGGATGAAGGCGTAGTCCTGCATATCGGTGGTGCAGAGGGTCTTGTCAAAGTCGTACAGAAAGGCCACGATGGGCTGTTGCTTCATGGCTGACTCCTCCAATCAAAAGACGTTGAGCGCCGGGACCGGGAAAGAAAAAAGCGGCTCCTGCGAGCCGCTTTGATCGTTCAGTCATCGCCGCCGGAGTAATTGCGGCCGAACTTCAGATCGTTGAGATTGATGCGGCGGGTAGGCTCATCCACAGGATCAGCCGCAAAGGGGTCCCCCTCCGGATAGTCATCCTCCGCCGCCGGAGACGCCTCTTCCGCTTCCGCCGGGGCCGCTTCCTCCTCCACGCTCTGCTCGCTGAAAGCGGCCAGCACCTTTTCCTCGATCTGCTGGACGGCCTCCTCCGGCTCCTGCTGGGAAATCGGCTCCGCCGCCTCCACCGGCAGCTCGGGCAGCTGCTCCAGGAATTTCAGCTCCTTCTCACAGATCTCCCTGCTGGCGGCAATGAACTGGGCCAGATCCCGCTGGCCCTGGTGCAGCCGCTCCTCGGCGGCCTCCACCTCCTGGCGCAGCTGGCCGATCTTCTCCCGGGCGCTGGTCTCCGCTTGGGCCAGGATCTCGTCCCGCTTGGCCTCTGCCTCGTGGACGATGGAGTCCGCCATCTTCTGGGCGGTCAGCAGGGTGGCGCGCATGGAGTCCTCGGTGGCACGGTAGTCCTCCACCTTTTCCACCAGGACCTTCAGCTTGGCCTTCAGCGCCGCGTTCTCCTTGTAGAGCGCGGTGTAATCATCGGTGAGCTCGTCCAGAAACTCATCGACCATGGCCATGTTATATCCGCCCATCACTGCCTTGGAAAAGGCGTGGGTGGAAACTTCCTGTGGTGTCAGCATAGTGCGATGTTACCCCCTCGTGTCCGCTCAGAAATAGAGGCCGTTGTTCTCCAGCTCGTCGATCAGGTCGCCCTCGATATCCACATGATAGGGCGTGATGATGTATGTATTGGCAGCCACCTTCTTGATCTTGCCCTCGCCGGCATAGGCCACGCCGGACAGAAAGTCGATCAGCCGCCGGGCGATATCCTTGTTGGTGGACTCCAGGTTCAGCACCACGGTCCGCTTGTCCTTCAGGTGGTCCGCGATTTCGGAGGCGTTCTCGAACCGCTCCGGCTTCACCAGCACCACTTTCAGCTGGGTGGTGGCGTGGATATTCACCACCTTGTTGCGGCGGTCCTCCACCTTGAGCTTCCGGTCCTCAAAGGCGTTTTGCCGCACCGGCTCCTCAAAGTCATCATACTCCTCGTCCTCATCCTCGTAGGGGTGGGTCCACTTTTTCAGTTCGTCCAATAAGCTCATAATAGCCTCCCATCGGAGCCGCGCTCCGGTCTTTTTCAGTTGTAATGGCGGGCGCCGAAGATGGCGCTGCCCACCCGCACCATGGTGGCGCCGGCACGGATCGCATCCTCATAGTCGCCGCTCATGCCCATGGACAGATATTCTAATTCATTATGAAACAATTTTTGGTTCATGTCAACATAAAGTGCCTGAACTTCCTGAAAATACCGGAAATTGGCATCCCTCTGCGCGTCTGCCGGGGGAATCGTCATCAGTCCCCGCACCCGGACATGGGTCCGCTCCAGGGCGGCCTCCGCTGCGGGGAGGACTTTCTCCGGTGCAAAGCCGCTCTTGGCAGCCTCCCGGCCGATGTTCACCTCCAGCAGGATGTCCTGCACCAGCCCCCGGGCCGCGGCCACTTTCTCGATCTCGTCCAGCAGCTCCAGAGAGCCCACGGACTGGATCAGGGCCACATGGCCCACCACCTGCTTGACTTTGTTGCGCTGCAGGTGGCCGATGAAGTGCAGGGGGGCGCCGTCGTAGGCGTGCTGCTCCAGCTTCTGTACCATCTCCTGCACCCGGTTCTCCCCCAGGGCGTCGATGCCGGCTGCCACGGCCTCCCGGCAGGCGGCGGCATCGTTCATCTTGCTGGCGCCCACCAGCAGGATCTCCTTCGGGTCCCGGCCGGCCTCCCGGGCCGCCGCGGCCATGTTCGCCCGGATCCGGGCAATGTTCTCCGCAATTGTCATCAGCGTTCCAATACTCCTTTCCAGCGGCCGCCCTGCGGCCATCTCTCTGTCAGCTGCCAATCACCTTTCCATCATACAGGTCATAGGCGGTGATGATCACCTCGTCCCCCGCCCGGAGGCGAATCTGCTCCTGGGTCTTGCTGACCTCCTCTGCCGTGTCCAGCGTGGAGCGCACCAGGGCGAAGTCATCTCCGCTGTACAGCACGTCCACCGGCTTGAAGCGGGCCTTCATGCCCACCATGCAGTAGACGCCGGTCTCGCTCACCACGGACTCGTTCCCGTCCTCGTCCGTAACCGTTCGCTCCCGCACCCGCAGGGCCTCCTTGGGCACCCGGATGCCCGTGGTGGTCTGCCGGATGACCTCGGCGCTCTGCTGGCGCAGCAGCGTCAGCTCCGATAAATAGGTGTCCCCCTGGAACACCGCCACCACCCGGCCGCCTTCCGCCTCGCTGATATGGGTCAGCTTCACGCTCAAGTCCCGGCCCACGCCCTTGGCAAAGCGCAGCTTCAGTCTCCCGCTCTCCTGCAGGGTCTGGGCCTCGCTCTCCTCCAGGGCCGTCACATAGTACCAGGTGTCCCCCAGCACCAGTTTGCCCACCCGGTTGGAGCGCAGGGACTCGTCCGGCTCCAGGGCCGCCAGGGTCCTGGGCGTCAGCGTCTCCAGGCTCTCCGGCGTTAGAATGTTCTCATATCCGTCCACCACGGCGGAATAGAGCCCCGCCTGCGGCGCGGTGATCTGCCGGACAGAGCTTCCCGCCTGGGCCCGCAGGCTGCTCAACTGGCTCTGGAGCTCCGCCATCTGGGCGGACAGGTCCTCCGTATCGGAATACGTGTAGTCCCGCTTCATCACCAGGCTCCGCAGCTCGGCTCCGCAGTCCTCCGCCGTGTCCAGCCGGTCCGCCGCCAGAGCGCCCCGGTAGTCGCGGATCGTCTGGAGGATCTGGGCGTCCAGTCGCAGAGAGACCTCCGCCCCCAGCGCCGCCTCCTCCGCGTACTGCAACTGTTCGATCTGGGTATGGAGGGATTGGATCTCCTTCTGGCGGTCCAGCGTCGCCTGGTCCGCGTAGACCAGCGCCACCACGCCGCCGTCGCTGATCCGCTCGCCCTCCGCCCGCTGCAGCTGCAGCAGGCCGCTGGTGTCGTCCGTCAGGATCGCCTCGTCCCGCACCACATAGCCGGACAGCACCGTGGACATCTCCACCTGATACTGGTAGGCGATGGTGGTGGTCAGCGGGTCGCCGAAATAGCGCACCGCCTGAATCGAGAAATAGGCCAGCACGCCCAGCGTGACCGCTGCCAGCAAAAGTTTTGTGCCAAGGGTTTTCTCTTTCATGGTTACCTCTTTGTCTCTGTCCGCGAAGCCTTCCCGGCCCCATGCGGGACCCTCTGCGGAGGCGCAGGCCTCCGCAGCCTCCAGCTCCACCGCCGGACGCACCTGCGCGATGGCGGAGGTCGTGTGCTTGAAATGATTTTCTGCCCGCCAGTTCTCATTTCCCCAGGCACGGCGGGCTTTGCCCGCCGTGCTCAAGGTTTTGGTCCGCAAAACGTGATCCCGGCCTAAGTGCCGCCCTTTAGGCGGCGGGCCTCAAAACGGGTCCGCAGGCCGCTCATGCGCCCGCGACGGCCGGTTCCTCACCCTCCAGATCCACCGGCCGCACCGGCGCGATGGTGGAGATCGCGTGTTTGTAAATGATCTGCTGCCGGCCGTCGCTGTCCAGCACCACCACAAAGGCGTCAAACCCCGCGATGGTGCCCCGCATCTGGAAGCCGTTCATCAGAAACATGGTGACGGGCAGCTTGTCCCGTCTGGCCCGGAGGAGAAACAGGTCCTGTAAATTCGCTTTTGTCTGCATATATGTCCGCTCCTTTTTTCTGTATGAGTCGGACGATTTCCCTGTCTCCCGTCCGCTCACCGCTAGAATACGCCAGCGGCGGCCAGGATTTCCGTCGAAACCTGGAGGGCCCGGGCAAAATCCCGGTCTTTTTCCCACCAGATCCAGTGAATGTCCGGATTTCGCCGCAGCCAAGTCAGCTGGCGCTTGGCGTATTGCCGGGAGCGGAGCTTCACCTCCGCCACGGCCTCCTCCACCGTGGCGGTGCCGTCCAGAACCCCCAGGAACTCCTTGTATCCGATGGCCTGGAGAGCCGTGGCCTCCCGGGGCAGGCCGCTTTCCAGCAGCTGCCCCACCTCCTCCAGCAGGCCCGCCGCCACCATGGCGTCCACCCGGCGGTCGATCAGGGTCTTCATGTCCGCCCGGTCCCGGAACTGGAGGCCGATCCACACGGCGTCGTACCGGGGCGGCAGGTCCCTTGTCTCCGCGTTGTGGGCGGAGATGGTCTTTCCCGTCTCCCGGTAGACCTCCAGCGCCCGGAGGATGCGCTTCTCATCCGCCGGATGGAGGCGTTCCGCCGCCTCCGGGTCCACCTGCCGCAGCTCCTCCAGAAGCGGGCCGATGCCCTCCCGGGCCAGCTGGGCCTGGAGCTCCCTGCGGACAGCGCCGCCGGCGTGGCCGCCGGCGAAGGTCCGGCCCTGCACCACCGCATCCAGCCACAGCCCGGTGCCGCCCACCAGGATGGGCCGCTTTCCCCGCCGCAGAATGTCGTCCACGATGGGGACGGCCGCCCGGGCGTACCGGGCGGCGGACCACTGTTCCGCCGGGTCTGCCACGGCAATCATGTGATGGGGCACGCCCTCCATCTCCTCGGCGGTGGGGGCGGCGGTGCCGATGGTCATGCCCTTGTAAATCTGCATGGAGTCGGCGGAAACCACTTCCCCGTCATACCGCTTTGCCAGCAGGACACCCAGCTTCGTTTTGCCGCAGGCCGTCGGCCCCACCACACAGATGATCTTCTCAGCCATCGCCGTCTCTCCTCTCGCCTGTCAAGGCTGTTCCGCTTCTGATGCATCGATATACTCACTGTATACGATCCGCTCCCGGATGTAAAGGGGGCCCTCCGCAAGCGGACAGCAGAAGCACCAGTGCCAGCGCAGCCGGCAATCTCCCCCTTACGGCAGCCGCCTCCTTTTCAGAAGTCCTCCGCCAGCCTGCGGGCCTTCTCACAGGCCTCCGTCAAAATCTCCTCCGTCTTGGCGGGATCCAGGTCCAGTCCGCCGGCAAACACATAGCTGAACGCCGGGATGCCGAACATGGCGCACAGCTGCTTCCAGTACAGGACACCCAGACTCTCGGGCTGCTCCAGATCCCCGCCGGAGGTGAGATAAGCCAGCTTCTCTGCCCGGCAATCCCCGTGGCAGCCGTCGGCCTCGTAGTGATAGGTCAGGCCATTGGCGGAGATGTACTCAATATACGTCCGCAGGGCCGCCGGGAAGGTCAGGTCCCAGAAGGGTGCCGCCACCACCACCCGGTCCGCGGCCCGGAACTGGCGGGCCAGATCATACACCGGCGCATCGAAGCACCGGATCCCCGCCAGGGCGTCCCGGTCGTTCAGCATCTCCGGCGCAAAGGGCTTCAGCGCCAGCAGGGCCTCTGGTTCCACAGTCTCCACCTCGGCCTCCGGATGCCTGGCCTGCCATGCGTCCAAAAACGATCTCGCCAGCACCAGTGTGCGGGATTCCTCCCCTCGCTGGCTGATGCAGCCGTTGACAAACAGCAGTTTCATGCAAATCACTCCTTCTCCTCCAAAAGGGTGGTAATGATGGGCTTCCCCTCCCGGTCCAGCAGGGGCGTCATCCCGCCGGCATGGCCGGTGGAATGCCACAGGTAGTTGACCCCGGTCTCCCGGTCCACCCAGACAGAGTTTTCCTCAAAGCCGGTGCTCTCCACACTGGTCCGCACAAACCGTTTTTCCTTTTTTGCCATATAGGAAACCTCCTGAAAAATTCGTCACTCCCAACTCCGCCAGGAAAAAGGGCTGGGGAAAACCCTGCGGTTTTTCCCAGTTCGTTCGCCGCGGGCGAACAAAGAAATCTCAATCATTTTCGGCAGGGCGTGTACCTGCCGAAAATCCGTTGACCTGTGCGCCTCGGGCGCACACACCAGTGACCGACGTCACTGGTGAGGGGGGACGCAGTCCCCCTTCGAAGTCTCACGCCCGCTTGAACATCTTCTCCAGCTCGTACTTCGTCAGCTTCACCGCCACCGGGCGGCCGTGGGGGCAGTATTTGATCTCTCCGCTCTGCACCCGGTCCACCAGCACCCGCAGCTCCGCCGGATCGCTGACCCAGCCGCCCTTGATGGCCGCCTTGCAGGCCATGGTATGCAGCAGCGCCTCCCGCTTTTCATCCGGGGATCTTCCGGTCCGCAGGCGCTCGGCAAACTCCTCCAGAGTGGGCACCGTGTCGGCGGCGTCGATGTCCGCCGGCACCTCCCGCACCAGCAGGGCGCCGGCCCCGAAGTCCTCGCAGGCAAAACCGAACTGCTCCAGCAGGGGCAGGTTCTCCAGCAGCAGCGCCCCGTCCTCCCGGCTTAACTCCGCCGCGATGGGGGCCAGCAGCGTCTGTCGCATGGGGGGCTCCTGAGCATTTTTCAGCTTGTCAAAATTCATCCGCTCGTGGGCGGCGTGCTTGTCGATGAGCCAGACGCTGCCGTCCTCGCTCTCGCAGATGATATAGGTCCGCAGCACCTCTCCGGCAATCCGCCAGGGTGCCTCTTTCGTCTCCAGAACAGTCGTCTGGCCCAGTAGATCCTCCGTCAGCTTCAGCCGCTCCGGCGGGATGGCGGGCACAAAGGGGCGGGGAGCAGATTCCGGCGAGGTCGTCTTTTCTGCAGGGACGGACACTGGGGCAGAGGTCCAGGGGGCGGAGGGAGCCGTCCGCTCCGCCCGTGGGGCGGTCACGGAGACAGGCGGTCTGCCCAGCACACCTTTGTTGCAGGAGGGCGCAGGCGGGCTGCTTTGCTGCGTGTCTGGCGGCGACGTCACAGAGGCGGGCGCCCTTCCCAGAGCGCCCTGGGCCGCGGACTCTGAGCGCTTGGTCTGGTAAAAAGAGGTCTGCCCGCTGTCCGCCACCCGGGCGGGCGCCCGCAGCTCGGTGTTCCAGACGGGCCGGGCCGGAGCCGCGGGCTGGGGAGCGGGCTTTGCACCGCCCTGCCGGAACGTCTTGGCGTCCATGGTCTGGAAGAAGTCCTGCCGGGAGGCCGCCGGGAGCCGCGTCTCCTGCGCGGGAGCGGCGGCGGGAGCGCCGGTCTTGCCCAGGGCATCTAGCACCGTGTGGTAGACCGCGTCGAACACATCGTGCTCCCGGGCGAACTTCACTTGAGTCTTCGCGGGGTGGACGTTCACGTCCACCGCCGTCACCGGCAGGGTGACGGACAGGACGCAGCCGGGGAACTTACCCTTCATGATCTGGTTGCGGTAGCCCTCCTCCAGCGCCGCCGTCAGCAGCTGGGACTTGATGAACCGGCCGTTGACGAAGAACACCTGCATGGACCGGGAGCCCCGGCCCATCAGCGGCGCGGTGACAAAACCGGAGACCGTGATGTCCCCTCCGCTGCCGGACACCGGCACCAGCCCCCGGGCGAAGTCCCGGCCCAGGGCAGCGTAGACGGCGGAGTCCAGCTTTCCGTCGCCGGGGGTCAGCAGGGCCTCCACCCCGTCCTTGATGAACTTGAAGGAGATGTCCGGATGGGACAGGGCCAGATGCTGCATGAGGCCGTTCACCGCCGCAGTCTCCGCACTGTCCTTGCGCATAAACTTCAGCCGGGCGGGGGTGTTGTAAAACAGGTCCCGGACCGTGATGGTGGTGCCCTCCGGCGCACCGGCGGGCTCCACTGCGCCGGGCACACCGCCCTCCAGATGGAGGGCGGCTCCCTCCGTCGTGCCGGTTTGGCGGGTGAGGATGTCCACCCGGCTGACGGCGGAGATGGCGGCCAGGGCCTCGCCCCGGAACCCCAGAGTGCCGATCTTCCCCAGGTCCTCCTCCGTCCGCAGCTTGGAGGTGGCGTGGCGCAGGAAGGCGGTGGGGAGTTCCTCCGGCGCGATGCCGCAGCCGTTGTCCGTCACCCGGATCATGCCCATGCCGCCCCGGCGGATCTCCACCACCACGGCAGAGCTGCCGGCGTCGACGGCGTTTTCCACCAGCTCCTTCACCACGCTGGCGGGCCGCTCCACGACCTCACCAGCGGCGATCAGGTCCGCTACGTGGGACTCCAGTTGTTGAATGTGAGGCATATTGGTTTCCTTTCTAAGCTCAGAGCAGCAGCACGGCGACGATGGGAATGGTCACGATGGACGCCGCCGTGGTCAGGAAGGTGATCTGTGCCATGCACTCGGTGTCTCCGCCGTACTCCATGCTCAGCAGCGTCCCGTTCACTGCTACGGGCATGGCCATCTGGGTGACAGCGATCCCCAGTACCAGGGAGTCGATCCCCAGCGCCCGGAGGACCAGGCACAGGGCCACCGGCAGCAACAGCAGGCGGATGGCCGTCAGCAGCCACAGCTTGGGAGAGCGCAGCACCTGTCCGGCTGACATGCCCGCCAGCAGGGAGCCCACCACCAGCAGGGACAGCGGCACGGTGATGTCTCCCACAAAGTCCAGCATCTCGCCCACCAGGGCCGGCGGCCGCAGCCGGGTCAGCGCCAGCACCAATCCCAGGACAGAGGCCACGATGCAGGGGGTGAACAGCTGCTTCCAGCGGAAGCGGGCGGCCCCTGCCAGCAGCAGCGGGCCCAGACTGTAAGACAAGAGATTGAAGGGCAGCGCCAGAATGGCGGCATAGAACAGTGCGCCGTCTCCAAACAGGGCCACCGCTACGGGATAGCCAATGAACCCCACGTTGGGGAAGGCCAGGGCATACCGCCACACGCCCTTCTGGCCCCTGTGTGCCCGGCAGGAACCGGGGCACCACCAGGGCAAAGACCGCCTCCAGCAGGTAGAACACCACGCCAACCTCCAGGATGGAGAGGATGGTCCCCAGCTCCGGCAGCTCCTCGCCGGTGATCACCGCCGCCACGATCATGGCGGGCATGGTGATGTTCAGCAGCAGCTTGGAGACCTTCTGGTCCGTCTCCCCGCCCAGGTACCCCAGCCGGTTGGCCGCATAGCCCGCCGCAATGGCGAACAGGATGACCAGCATCTCGCCAAATACGTCCCAAAAATTCATCTGTCCCTTTCTCCCCTCATCATTCCGGAATTCGGTTCTTACGCCACAAGGGTCCAAGCGGAGAGGGCGTTGGCCGCCGCATGGAGACCGATGGACGTCCACAGGGTGCCGGTGCGGTCATAGACCCACGCCAGCACCAGCCCGGGCACCAGATACTGGAGCATCAGCAGGAAATACGTGATGTCCCGGTTCACCACCGCGAACTGCCACACATGCAGCAGGGCGAACAGCAGGCAGCTGACCAGGTATCCCACCGCCGCGCTCTTGCGCCGGAGATTCCCGAACACCAGTCCCCGGAAGAGCACCTCCTCCACAAAGGGCGCCAGGAAAATGACGATCAGCAGCGTCATGTGGGGCGCGTCCTCGATCTGGGCGGAGATGGTGGTGTCGTTCAGGTTGGTCTGGTTGGATACCACCAGTCTTGTCAGGCGGTACACCAGCTCGTTCAGGCCGTACAGGGCCACCAGTCCGATGGCCATGAACTTGCAGGCCCCGCCCAGGTTCTCTGCAAAGTGCCGGGAGGTCCGACCCAGAAAGCCGTGGAAAATGATGACCGTGGCGGCGAAGAGGATGTAGTAATACAGGATATTCTGCAATCCGGTGCTGATGGTCACTCCCAGCAGTCCGCCGATCAGGCGGAACAGCGGGGCTGTGACAAAGGGCAGCACCAGCAGGTAGATCACAAAGAGCACCGTGCCCGCGATCTGTTCCCCCGCCGACATATAGGCGGCGCTCTTTCTTCTTGGCATCTCGTTCCCTCCCGGTTTTCGTCCGGCTTCTGTTTCAGCTCGTTTTCCCCGGCGGGCGGATCCGCCGGGGTCTTCTTTTGATCCGCTGGGCTTGGGCGGCGCGTGTCCGCCCGCCGCCAGGCCCCTCATTTCCGCGGAATCCCCTGTCCCGGCCTGAAGGCCGCTCTCCGGGCGCCGTCAGCGCGTCCGGTCCCCCGCGGCAGAGGGCGCATCCCGCCGTGCCTGCCCGGCCGGGTGCTCAGTTGAGCTTCTGCTTCCACTCGTAGATCAGGCTCATCGCCTCAATGGGCGTCAGCGTGTCCGGCTGGCAGCGGCGGAGGGCGTCCAGCACCTCCCCCTCGCCGATGGCGGTGAGGGACACCTGGTCCTCCTCTTTCCGGGCCGCTACGTACTGAACGCCGTTCTCCTCCTCCAGCTCTTTCAGGACCGTTTTGGCCCGCTGGACCACCTTGTCCGGCAGCCCCGCCAGCTTGGCCACCTCGATGCCGTAGCTGCGGTCCGCCCCGCCGGGGAGGATCTTCCGCAGGAAGATGATGTCCTCCCCCCGGGTCTTGACGGCGATGTTGTAGTTGACCGTGCCGGGCAGGGTGTTCTCCAGCTCCGTCAGCTCGTGGTAGTGGGTGGCGAACAGGGTCTTGGCCCCCAGCAGCTTCTTGTCCGCGCAGTACTCCAGCACCGCCCGGGCGATGGACATGCCGTCAAAGGTGCTGGTGCCCCGGCCGATCTCGTCCAGAATCAGCAGGGAGTGCTTCGTGGCGTGGCGCAGAATGTCCGCCACCTCCGTCATCTCCACCATGAAGGTGGACTGGCCGGCGGACAGGTCATCGCTGGCGCCGATGCGGGTGAAGATCCGGTCCACCACACCGATGCGGGCGCTGGCCGCCGGGACGAAGGAGCCCATCTGGGCCATGAGGACGATCAGCGCCACCTGGCGCATGTAGGTGGACTTGCCCGCCATGTTGGGGCCGGTGATGATGGCCACCCGGTCCTCCTTCTCCCCCATGAAGGTGTCGTTGGGGACGAAGAGGCTGTCCTTGAGCATCTGCTCCACCACCGGATGGCGGCCGTCGTGGATCTCGGTGGCCCCAGACTCGTCCACCGTGGGGCGGCAGTAGTGGTTCCGCACCGCCACCGCCGCGAAGGACACCAGGGCGTCCACCTCCGCCACCGCGGCGGCAGTCCGCTGGATGCGGGCGCTCTGGGCGGAGATCTCCTGCCGCAGCGCCGTGAAGAGCTCATACTCCAATGCCACCACCCGGTCCGAGGCGGTGAGGATCTCGTGTTCCAAGTCCTTCAGCTCCTGGGTGATGTACCGCTCCCCGTTCACCAGGGTCTGCTTGCGGATGTAGGTGTCCGGCACCTGGTCCTTGAAGGAGTTGGACACCTCGATGTAATAGCCGAAGACCTTGTTGTAGCCGATCTTCAGGGTCCGGATGCCGGTGCGCTCCTTCTCCTTGGCCTCGATCTCCGCCAGGACGCCCTTGCCGCCGTTCATGATGTGCCGCAGGCGGTCCACCTCCTCGTGGTAGCCGTCCCGGATGAAGCCGCCCTCCCGGACGGAGAACGGCGGCTCGTCGCAGATGGCCGCGCCGATGTGTGCCCCGATCTCCGTCAGGTCGTCCAGCTCCCCGGCCAGCTCCGCCAGCCGTCCGCCGGAGAAGGCCGCCAGCTGGGCCCGGAGGGCGGGCAGCCGCTCGATGGCGGAGCGGAGGGACACCATGTCCCGTCCCCCGGCGGTGCCGTAGACGATGCGGCCGATGAGCCGCTCCATATCTCCCAGGCCCGTCAGGGCGGCGATGAGCTCCTCCCGCGCCATGGTGCTCTCCACCAGGGCGGCCACGGCGGCATTGCGCTTGGCGATGGCGGTGACGGACAGCAGCGGCCGCTCCAGCCAGCTGCGGAGCAGCCGCCCGCCCATGGGCGTCCTGGTCTTGTCCAGCACCCACAGGAGGGAGCCTCTCTTCTCCCGGTCCCGGAGGGTCTCCGTCAGCTCCAGGTTCCGCCGGGCGGTCAGGTCCAACTCCATAAACCGGCCCTGCTCGTAGTAGTCCAGGTCGTTGATGTGAGAGAGGTCCGTCTTCTGGGTCTCGTACAGGTAGTGCAGCAATCCCCCCAGGGCCATGGCCGCGGCCGGGTTGGTCCTGGGCAGGCGGTCAAACGCCTCCTCCCCGAACTGGCGGCGGATGTTTCGCTCCGCCTCCGCCAGGCGGAAGCGGCCCTCGCCGCCGTTTTCCACCCGGCAGCGGAACTTCTCCGTCAGGGCGTCGGTCAGGGCTTTTTCCGAGGCGGCCCCGTCGTTCACCACCGCCTCTGCCGGGGAAAAGCGGCCCAGCTCGTTGACGACGTGCTCCACCCGGTCCGGGCCGGAGAAGGCCGTCAGGTGGGTCTTGCCGGTGGAGATGTCGCAGAAGGCCGCGCCGGCGTTCTGGCTGTCGATGTAGATGCCGCAGAGGAAGTTGCTGGCCTTCTCCTCCAGGCAGGCGGCGTCAATCACCGTGCCGGGGGTCACCACCCGGATGATATCCCGCTTCACCAGCCCCTTGGCCGTTGCCGGGTCCTCCATCTGCTCACAGATGGCCACCTTGTAGCCCTTGGCGATGAGCCGGGCGATGTAGGCCTCACTGGCGTGGTAGGGGATGCCGCACATGGGCACCCGCTCCTCCTCGGGCTTGGCGTGCTTGCCGTGGTCCCGGGAGGTGAGGGTCAGGTCCAGCTCCCGGGAGGCCAGCTTCGCGTCGTCAGCGAACATCTCATAGAAGTCGCCCAGCCGGAAGAACAGGATGGAGTCCGGATTGTCCTTCTTGATCTCCAGGTACTGCTTCATCATGGGGGTGAGTTCGGCCAAAAGGGTCACCTCATTCTCTTTCTATCAAAGGATTTGGATTCGTTTTATGGGGGTGCGTCCCATGGGACGCGGGAAATCAGCCATGTGGATGGCTGGGCTGGGCAGGCCGCCGAACGGCGGCCACAGGGGTCTGGCTCCCGCCGGGGGGCATTGTCCATGCGGGATGCGCCCCCCATTTTCTTTTTGAGACATCAAAAAGAAAATGCGCCGCGCCCGGTGGAAAAGAAAAAATGTCTCGGCGGGTCGGTCTGCGCAGGCGCAGACCTCCTGCCGCCGGCGGGGGAAGGTTGGCAATCCCGCGCGGCGGTCAGAGACGGAAACGCCCGGCCCTTGGGGAACCCTTCAGCCCAGGGATGTCCGGGATACACGCTGCGCTGATTTTCGCTGCCGCTGGCCGGTGGTTGATGAAAGCCTCCGCAGCGGGCCGATGAGGGCATCGGCCTCTACGAATGCCCGGGCAGCGCGTAGCGAAGCGGAACGCGCGGAAAGAGAAGCTGGTCAAATGCGTTCTTGCACCCCGACAACTTCCGCACCATCCGCCACGGGACGGCAGTCGGGGAAATCGCAGAAGAGCATAGCGTGCCCGAAGGCAAGGCCAAATCGGAGCAGGCACTGGTACGCCGACCCCCGTACGCGCGGAGGGCCACTGCACCGGAGCGCGCCCGGCGCCTTTTTCTCTTACACCGGGCGCGGCGCGTTCTCTTTTTGGCGCAACCAAAAAGAGAATGGGGGGCGCATTGCCCAGCTGGCACCCCAGCTGAATCCCCCGGGCGGTTGATAACCGCCCCTACGGTCCTGCAGGGGTCCGGCGGAAATCCGGCGGGCGGACACACAGTTCCGCCCCTACCGCTCCCGGCAGACCAGCTCATCCAGCGACAGGCCGTAGAAATCCGCCAGGGCAATCAGTGTGGACAGGGTCGGTTCCCGC
>ERZ1673746.1258-NODE-1258-length-18998-cov-4.104366_pt1 | contig 18998 bp, 34 predicted proteins | sample MGYA00580205_ERZ1673746 | MGnify/ENA primary metagenome ERZ1673746 (study PRJEB41218, sample SAMN15661771) | gut metagenome | host: Homo sapiens | place: Canada: London | collected 2015-08-20/2019-03-30 | study: EMG produced TPA metagenomics assembly of...
GGGAGAAGGTAGCCGAGCGCCAGCGGCAGTACCGTGAGTCCAACCGGGAGAAGGTGGCCGAGAACCAGCGGCGGTACTATGAGTCCCACAAGGATGAGCGGGCCGAGTACCAGCGGCAGTACTATGAGGCCAACCGGGAGAAGGTAGCCGAGCGCCAGCGGCGGTACCGCCGCAGGAAGCGCATGGAAGCGGAGGGCAACGTAAATGATCTGCAAGATTGACCGCATCACGGACCGCACAGACCACCCGGTCAAGCCCCGCAACTACCTGACAGGGCGCACAGGCCGCCTGGTGGAGCTGGACGAGGGACATCCGCTGGTCATTGACTTCGGCGGGACGAGCCTGGTTACCAGCCCTGTGGCGGATATCCGGCAGAGCCGGAGGGTGATCCGGGTGCAGACCCGGAGGACCGTGTACTGGCTGCGCAGAGCATAAAAAGAGCCGCACACAGGAGTAGCAGTCCCGTGAGCGGCAAAGGAAGAAATACACCACCATTATGGGTGAATGGAGGCGATTTGTCAATGGGCATCGCAAAAGAAGCCAAGCTAGAAGCCTACTATGAGAGCAGAGAGACGGCCCATACCCGCAGGGATCAGATATACCAGCGATTGCGCGACTACGGGCCCATGACAGCCGACACACTAATGGCGTCCATGGGGCTTATGGACCCGAATAATGTAAGGCCACGGCTCACTGAACTCCGAGACGCCGGCCTCGTGCGAGAGGCGGCAAAGGTCAAAAACCGCCGAGGAAAGTCGGTCACACTTTGGGAGGCGGTGGTGCCGAATGAAAGTATATGCCGGCATCGATGACGCCCAATGCCGCCCGCCTACAGGCACCTGCATGCGCTGCGGCAGCGAGTTATGGGGTCAGGAGGCAGACCCGGATGAATATGGCTGCGTGTATTGCCCGGAGTGCTATGAAGAAATGGAGGAAGCTATGAAATACGATAGCGACACGGTGCAGGCCGTCATGGAGGCGTATGACTCCATACTGGCCAAGTATCTGTCCGAAGAACTGAGGAATGTAGTGTGGAACGCCGTGGACGAGAAGTTCCCGGCGGCGTGAGGTGGAAATGTGAATATCTATGAAAAATTGGCTGCGATCACAGCGGAACTGAACGCCGTCGCAAAAAATCTAAAGGTTGGCGAGGGGCGTAGCGCTTACAAAGCGGTTGGCGAGGCTGATGTGCTGGCGGCGGTGAAGCCTCTGGAGGCAAAGTACAAGGTTTACTCCTATCCCTGCTCCCGCCGGATCGTAGACAGCGACGTGATCACCACAAAGAAGTGTTACAACGGTCAGGAGAGCGAGTCGTCCAAGTTTTACATGCGGCTTGAGACAGTATACAGGTTTGTAAACGCCGAGGACCCAGAGGATTATGCGGAGATCACGACCTACGGCGATGGAGTGGACAGTGGCGACAAGGCGCCCGGGAAGGCAATGACCTACGGCGACAAGTACGCATTACTTAAGGCATACAAGATTATCACAGGGGACGATCCCGATCAGGCCGCAAGCGATGACGGCAGGGTAACAAGACGTGGCGCCGGAGTCGCGTGCGAGTCATGCGGCGCTCCTATCGAGGACTACTTCGACGGGCGCGACACCATCCCGGCGGTGGCATTAGCAAAGCGATCCAAGGAAAAGTATGGGAAAGTGCTTTGCATTAAGTGCGGTAACGCCGCAAAGAAGGGCTACGCATGAACCTGACCGCCGATAAGGCCAGATGGTATGAGGACCACGAAGGGTTCTGGCTGGCAGTCCGAACAAAGGACCGGGCCGCCGCGGCCCAAATCGCCCAGAAGATGGACGAGCCCTGGACCATCGAGGCCAAGAAAAAGCACAAGCGCCGGAGTCTGGATGCAAACGCCTACTGCTGGGTGCTGCTGGATAAGCTGGCGGCCTTTCTTGGAGTGGCAAAGACAGACCTATACCGACAGTACGTCCGGGATATAGGCGGCAACAGCGAGACCGTTTGCGTGGTGGACGCAGCCGTTGGAAAGCTGAGGGACGGATGGGAGCACAACGGGCTTGGCTGGACCACGGAGGTCATCCCGTCCAAAATCAAAGGATGCACAAACGTAATCCTCTATTACGGGTCATCCACCTACGATGCCAAACAGATGTCGAGGCTCATCTCCCTTGTCGTGGATGACTGCAAAGAGCACGGTATAGAGACTATGACTCCATCCGAGCTGGACGCGCTGATGTCGAGGTGGGGAGATGCATAGGCGCACCAAAGCATTGGCAATCCCGCCAATGGTAAAGGCGGAGGTGTGGGAGCGGGACAACGGGCATTGCGTCCTGTGCGGCAACCCGCAGGCCGCCCCATGTGCGCACTTTATCAGCCGGGCACAGGGAGGGCTAGGCATCCCTGAAAACATCGTGACGCTCTGCGGCGATTGCCACAGGAGGTACGATCAAACGGTGGAGCGGGACGAGATTAGGCGGAGGCTTAAATCCTATCTCTCGGCCTGCTACCACGGCTGGGATGAAGAAAATTTGATTTACAGGAAGTGGAACCATGTTAAATAGAATCTGCATTGGTGGCCGCCTCACCAGAGACCCAGAGCTGCGGCACACTCAATCCGGCACATCGGTCGCATCGTTTACAATCGCATGCGAACGAGACTTCAAGGACAAGCAGACCGGTGAAAAGGTCACGGATTTTGTTGATGTTGTTGCCTGGCGGTCTACAGCCGAGTTTGTATCCAGATTCTTCACCAAGGGCCGTATGGCCGTGGTGGAAGGGCGGCTGCAAGTCAGAAACTGGACCGACAAAGAGGGCAATAAGCGCCGCAGCGCCGAGATTCTGGCCGACAGCATCTACTTCGGGGCCTCGAAAAAGGATGACGGCGCGGAATCCGACGAGAACGAGACCGTGGATGATGACGACCCAGATCTGCCCTTTTAAGGGGGAGTGTCCTACATGAAGAACAGCTCCATCCTCTACCATGATTGGGAGGGCGCGGTTTCCTCCATGCCGGATGCGCAGGCAGGGCAGCTCTTCAAGGCGTTGTTCGCGTATGAAAAACGAGGGGAGCTGCCGCAGGGGGCCCCGGAGGTACAGGTCGCGTTCAACTTCATGCGAACTGCCTTAGATGCTAACCGCGACAAGTACGATGAGCAAATCGAGAAGAACCGGCAAAACGGGTCTCTGGGAGGCAGGCCCAAAAAGCCCAAAAAGCCAAGTGGTATTCACGAAAACCCAAAAAACCCAGGTGGTTTTTCTGAAAACCCAAGTAAAGCGAAAAAAGCCGTATATGAATATGATTATGATTCTGATTATGATACTACCCCACCTAACGGTGGTGTAGTAAAACGCGCGGGCAAGCCGCGCTTCACCCCGCCGACCCTGGACGAGGTAGCGGCTTACGTCGCAGAGCGCGGTAGCTTCGTAGACCCGCAGGGATTCATTGACTTCTACGCATCAAAAGGCTGGATGGTTGGCAAGACCCCCATGAAAGACTGGAAAGCGGCTTGTCGTAACGCCGAGAAATGGGAACGCTTCAAGCGGCCCACGGCCTCTGAAAGACCAGTGACACAACGTCAGAGCTTTGCTGACGTTGCAGCCAGAATGAAGCAGGAGGGTAAGCTATGACGATCGAAGAGACTGCGCAGGTGATGGATATCCTGACGACGGCATACCCGCGGTTTTACAGCGGGAAGGACGCGCCTGACCCGGAAAAGGCGCTGATGCTGTGGGCCTCAATGTTCGAGGCCGATGACGTTGGCGTGGTGATGGCGGCGGTCAAGGCGCTGATCGCCTGTGACGGGAAGGGGTACCCCCCGCACATCGGGGCGGTAAAGGCGAGAATCCGGCAGATCACGATCCCGCAGGAAATGACGGAAGCGGAGGCGTGGGCCCTCGTTTCGAGGGCGATCAAAAACGCCAATTACGGCAGCCGGGAGGAGTTTGAGCGGCTCCCGCCGTTGCTGCAACGCCTGGTTGGAAGCCCGAGCCAGCTCAAAGAATGGGCCGCGCTGGAACCGGATGCAGTACAGACGGTGGTGTCGTCAAACTTCCAGCGATCCTATCGAGCAAGGGCGAAGGCACAACGCGAGTATGATGCTCTGCCCGGTGATGTGAGAGCGCTGACGGACAGCCTGGCCGGAAAATTGGCGCTGGGGGGTACATAAGTGGGAAAAATGAGCCGAGAAAAAGGCAAGCGAGGGGAGCTAGAATGGGCGTCCTTTTGTCGGGGCCAAGGGTACGACTGCCGCCGGACAAGCCAATACTGCGGCAAGACTGGGGATGCCTCCGACGTTGTAGGGCTACCCGGAATCCACCAGGAGGTCAAACGGGTGGAGCGGCTGGACCTGTACGGGGCACTGTCACAGGCGCAGCGGGACGCAAAGCTGGGGGAGATGCCAATTGTCGCCCACCGAAAGAACTACCACCCGTGGGTCGTCATCATCGGCGCAGAGGATTTTTTTACAATCTATCGAGAGTGGGAGGCCGGACGGGATGTATAGCACAATGTCACCCGGGTACTGCAAGGGATGTGTCGATTGCGTCAGGCTCGGCGGTTACTGGACTTGTGATTACATTGGACACACGGGGAAGCCCAGGTCACTAATCTGCCCTCCTGGGAGACGATGCACGGTAAAATCGACCCGGCCGAGGGACCTTGACGGTGAGCCTGGCCCCCACCGGTGGGACGTCAAGGCTGCGCTGGAACTGCATAAAGCCGGGGCGAATGATGTGGAGATCGCTGCCGCGCTGAATGTGGCAAAGGAAGCCGTGTTCCGGTGGCGCAAGGGGCAGGGCCTACCTGCAAACCGGAAGCAAAAAAATCCGACATCCCGAATAAAATGGGCGGCAGCGGCAAAGAAGCTGTACGACATGGGATGGTCGGACTACAGAATCGGACGGGAGATCGGGATTTCGCACCAGAGCGTCAGCAGGTGGAGGCGGATAAACGGGATTCCGGCCAACGGGAGGTGTAGGCCATGACCACCAAAACACTCTTGGAGATCGACCGTCTCTGCGACGCATGTACGCCCGTCCCCGTGATTGCAAGCACGGTCGGGTGCTCCAAAAACATGGTTTACAACCGCATGCGGGAGACCGGGCGGAAAGCAAAGCACATCCACCCGAGAGCCGTGTACCGGGTGACGCGCATCAAAACTGGCAGGACCGTGGTCGGGACCCTGGAAGAGTGTGCGGAACAGCTCGGGGTGAAAAAAGCGACACTGGAAAGCGCCAGGTGGCGCTGGTTGAACCAGAACGGCCACAAGCGGACCAAGTGGAAAATCGAGAAGCTGGGAGAGCGCCGGTGGAAAGGTTGGGAGGACGCCACCACAGGGCCGCAGGGGGGTAGCTAAGAAGTGAGCATTAGCAAAAGCATGTTTACGAGCGATAAGAAATTTTGGGAGACGCCACAACAGTTTTTTGACGATCTTGACAATGAATTTCACTTCACACTTGACGCAGCGGCGTCTCACGAGAACCACAAATGCGCAAAGTACTACACGGAAGAAGATGACGGGTTGGAGCAGGACTGGCGTGGAGAAACAGTGTTTTGCAACCCACCATATGGGAGCGCGGAGACCGGCATTTGGACAAAAAAGTGCTACGAAGAGGCCAAGAAACCGGGAACGACTGTTGTTTTGCTTATCCCAGCCCGGACCGATAGGAGAAGTTTCCATCAATACATATTAGGGCGGGCAGAAATACGATTTGTTCAGGGACGGCTAAAATTTGAGCTGGGAGGAAAGCCAATTTTAGACTCCAACGGAAGGGCAGTTGGTGCGCCGTTCCCGAGCATGGTTGCAATATTTAGGCCGCAGGAGGGAGCGAACGATGACTGACCAGGAATTGATACGGGCGCTGCGGTGCTGCGTCAGCAGCCAAAGAGCGGAAGAAGACGCCGTAAGGCAAACACGTGGTATCGTCTGAAGAACGAGAAGTTAATTGAGGAGGGATAACGTGCCTCTGCAAATGACGTGCCCCCATTGCAAGAAAGAGTTCCCGTACAACAACGGGAAGCTGGACTACGAAATATCAAAGCTGGGGCAAGAAATGAATGAAATAACCGCCGAAATCGTCCGTATCAAGGCCCTGTCCCCCACTGAACGCAAAAAGCGGGAGCGGACAAGGAAGCTACTTAACGTTGAGCTCGCGAAAAAGCGAGTGCGAATCGGAGAGCTGAAAACGATAAGAAAGGCCTGCGACCAGCAAATAAAATTCTTCGAGTATGAAACATTTAAGGAATTTGTGAGGGAACGACACGGAGAAGAAGAGTATAGAAAAATTCTGGATTTGACACTGGAAGAAATGAAGGCATATCAAATCAGCGGACTTATGCACCACGAGTACACCCGTTCCAAGGCAAAAGCGAACGTAACGAGCATAAACAAGCTGTGAAAGAGAGGATTGAGGATGAGCAGGAAAATGGCGGAACAAATGAAACCGATCCTGTTTAACACCGAAATGGTGCGGGCGATATTGGAGGGGCGGAAGACCGTCACCCGGCGAGTAGTAAAGTCTGGGCATTTGCGGGTGCTGGATAGTCCATACCATAAAGAACATCCGGACGTGCCTGACAAAACGCTATTGGGAAAACTTTGTCTGCCGCCCTACCAGCCCGGCGACACCCTATGGGTGCGAGAGACCTGGGCAAAGTCCATGGCCGGAACATTCATGTACCAGGCAGATGACAAGGCCATCATGGTGGAACGCTGGCGCCCATCCATCCACATGCCACGAGTGGCCGCCCGGCTGTTCCTCCGGGTGACGGGGGTGCGGGTGGAGCTGTTGCAGGACATTGACGATGATGGCGCGAAGGCCGAGGGAGCAAATTATCAAGATGGGAAAAATGTGGGCTGGGAAGAAAAAATGCGCCGGACTGCCATAGACCGTTTTGCAGAGATTTGGGACAACACCATCAAGCTTGCTGACCGGCTCCGATACGGGTGGGAGGCCAACCCGTGGGTATGGGTGATCGAGTTCGAGCGGATCAGCAAGGATGAGGCCCTTGGAGGTGGCATGGATGACTGAACGAAAAATTTTTGGTTTCCCCAGTTACAACGTATCTCTTTCGGATGCAATTGAAATTGTGAAGTTTCGGCTGGATGACCCAGACATTGCCATGCAGTCAAAGGTTATGGCGATTGAGCAGGTGGCCGATATGGAAACACACAACAGTATCTCGAAGGATGACCTTGTTGGTGCGCTTAAATGGATTTATAAACACTATGACCTTTTGTGGGTTTTGTGAGGTGGCGGGGATGGCTATGCGAAGAATGCACTGCTGCCTGGACATTGAGGGCGGTATCCGCCACGCAAAAGACCTCAAGGGGGTGTATCACAGTTGATGGCCGCTGATTGTGTCAAAGCAGAGCCCGCCGCCGACGTGGCCCCGGTGCGGCACGAAAAATGGGAATGGCGGGAAGAATGGCATAGCCACCCAGAAAAGCATAGCTATGACCTGCTTAGTTGCGGCTGGTATTGTACAGGGTGCGGAATCGAACTGGGCGAATATTTGTCGAAAAAGACAAATCATTACATTTGTCTTGATGACGATTACTGCGAGCCGAATCTGACGTTCTGCCCCAACTGCGGAGCGAAGATGGATTTGGAGGACAACCAATGAGGAACGTTGAAAAGTACCTATTTGAAAAGGCCCTGGCCTACTATGGCCCGGAGGCGCAGATCAAGATGCTGTACGAAGAGATGGCCGAGCTCCAACTTGCCGTCTGCAAGAATGGCCGCGGAGCCGACAACCTCGATAACATCGCCGAAGAGATCGCGGACGTTGGCATCATGCTCGACCAGATGCGCCTGTTGTTTAACGTAGAGGAGCGGTCAGAGGAGATCCGGCTCGAGAAGGTGGCCCGGCTGGCGGGGAGGATGAGCGCAGGGTGAACGTCGCATACAACATTGACTGCATGGAGTATATGAAAGCGCTACCAGACAAATCCATTGACCTCTGTTTGGCCGATCCACCCTATTTTTCCGGGCCTGAACGGCGCGGGTATTATGGGAGCAAAGTCAGCAAAATTGGTGTCCATAGAGACTATCCGATTTCGCCGCGTTGGGAAATCCCAGGAGAAGAGTTATTCAAAGAGATCGGCAGAGTGGCTAAAAGGTGGATTGTGTGGGGTTGCAATTATTTTGAGTTTGTTTTCCCGCCGGGAAGAATTATATGGGATAAATGCAACCAAGGGAGCAGTTTTTCGGACTGCGAAATTGCGGCGACGAATTGCCACGAAAGCGTTAGGCTGGTCCGCTACATGTGGAACGGCATGATGCAGGGGAAGAGCATTACAGAGGGACATATCATGCAGGGCGACAAATCGCTGAACGAAAAACGCATACACCCGACACAAAAACCCGTATCCCTCTACACGTGGCTACTAATGAAATACGCCAAACCTGGAGACCAAATCCTGGATACGCACCTCGGCTCTGGATCGTCTCGCATTGCCGCCTATGAGCTTGGATACGACTTTATGGGATGCGAAATCGACAAGTATTACTTTGACGCGCAAGAAAAACGATACGGAGACTATACTGCCCAGATCAGTCTATTTAGACAGGGGGATCAGAGATGAAACAAGACCTGTGCGGGGCCTGCCTGGCCCAAGTGCGAGCCGATCACGCAATTAAGCTGCTCACCCGAGGCGTGGATAACAAGATCACATGCGCACACTGCGGGAGACGAAAATACGGCGGGACATATGAGGTGACGGCGCGTGACGCTGATAAGCGCAAATGACCTCCACGCCCTCTCAGCGGCCCACAGAGCTCACAAACCGCTGACCCTTACTCGGACGCTCAGAGATGTCACCGTGACCGCCAGGACGCTCCAGGCGAGCGAGGCGTGGGGCGTGAGCTATCTGGTGCAGATCATGGTCGAGAGAGGGCATAGGACGGATATACAGACGTTTGAGAGCGTAGAGGCGATCAGGAGGATTTATGACGAGCCAGGAAAAGAAAGCGGAACTGCTGAAATACAGGGAGGCCGAGATGGAGGCTACTCGTCTGGAGGGGGAGATCACCAGATGGTACTCCCGGTCGGAAAAGATGACGACCATGGTAAAGTTGGTTCCAGGCGGATCAAGCGGCGGAAGAAGCATCGAGACAGCGGTGGAGGCCATAGACGATTTGGCTGGTCAGCTTGGTGCGCAGCGGGCAAAGCTCGTAAGTATGCGCAAGGCAATCGGGGCGGCCATTGAGGACGTAGACGACGAAAAATTGCGGAAGGTCCTGCGCCTAAAATACATAGAGGGGATGACGTGGGAGAAAGTTGCAGAGAGTATGGATATGTCTGTGCGCGGCGTTACTAAAATGCACGGGAGAGCCTTGGCGAAAATTAACGTGAGTTCCTTGTAGTTCCCATATTTTCTGTGTTACAACTATGATGGGATTAATCCCAAGCGCTTCCTTGGGCTCCACTTTTTTCTCCTTTCTTTTCCCTTCTGGGACCGGGCCTCCCACCCGGTCCCACCTACATGCCGAGTGCAAGAGCAGAAACCCAACCCGCAGCCATGGGAACAGCGGCGAGGGCGTGGCGGCTCAATACCGCCTCTCGGCTCCAACCGGGAGACCGGAAAACGACGTGAGCAGTTGTTTGTTGAACCCTGAGTTGCGGCAGGTGGCCCGCAACAGAGAGTCGTCCGAGAGGGCGGCTCTTTTTATTGGTCGCTGATTTAAGGTGAATTTCATGAAAAAAGAAGATAAATTTAATGATTACGACGGATTTGTCGAGAAATTTAAGCCGAAAAAGACAACGGACGATTGCTACACGCCACCCGCTATTTTCGAAGCAGTAAAAGGATGGGCGTGCGATAAATACGATATCGACCCAGACGGTATCGTCCGTCCATTTTATCCTGGTATGGATTATGAGAATTTTGATTATCCAGATGGATGTGTAGTCCTAGACAATCCTCCGTTCTCGATATTATCAAAAATATGCGCATTCTACTTGGACCGCGGAATTAGCTTCTTCCTCTTTGCGCCATCCCTCACCTGTTTTAGCGGTAGAGGAAACGCAATGCGGATGAATCACATCATTTGCGATTGCAGCATCGAGTACGAAAATGGAGCGATAGTACGAACGTCGTTCGTGTCCAGCTTTGGCGGGGATATTGTGGCGCAGACCGCACCCGATTTGACGAAAAAGGTAAACGATGCCGTAGCTGCGCTGCACAAAGAAAGGGTACGAGAGCCCCCGAAGTACACGTACCCGGACAATATATTAACGTCGGCCATGATGCAACGGTACTCAAAGTATGGCGTAGATATGGAAGTAAGGCGACACGAATGCACGCCGATATATAAACTAGACGCACAGGCGGAGCAAAAGAAAGCCATTTTCGGAGGCGGCCTGCTGCTTTCCAAACGCGCTGCGGCTGAACGCGCTGCGGCGCACATTTGGGCACTGTCGGACCGGGAGAGAGCAATTGTTGATGGCTTAGGGTAATACGTATTACCGATTGGTCATTGTGGGTAAGTACACCGCGTAAAGCAAGTGGGTGGGTGCGGCGGTGTTTAGAGCAAAAGAGATCCGCCGGAGGATAACCTTCCGGCGGAATGCTGCTGATCTATTGTCTGGATGCCTCTCCGAGGTATGTCTTTAGGCCGTCTTGCAACACCTGGGAGAAGTTCACATGAGCCGCTTCGGCTTCTCTGTTGAGCCATGCGGGGATGGTAAGGGTTTTCTTTACGACACGATTGTTGATTCGGTCCCTGACGGACGGCATGAATACGTCAACCATCGTTATCACGCCGCCATCGTCCGGGCACAGGTCTTTTACTGGGGTGGGGGAAGGGATTACATCACCGTCCTGCTCCATGCCGTACAGGTGCAGGCCAAGCGCTTCCTTCGCGTTACGAAACGCCTCTTCGGAAGAGCTGGCGCAGGGCAGGCAGCCTGGAAGGTCCGGAAACTCGATAGAGATGCCATCATCGTCGTAGTAAAAGAAAGCGGGATAGGCGTAGAAGTTGGGGTACATATAAGCTCCTTTCTGTATGGGGTGGCGGGGCTTACTTGAATTTCAGCCCCGCTTGCTTCCCGATGCTGATGAGAGTCCTGATTGGTATGTCCTTGACTGGGTGCGTTACCGTGACCTTACCAGGTTTTGTTGGGTGCTTAAACTGGTGGTGGTCTCCATCACAGGCAACCTCGCACCAACCGTCTGCATTGAGGATTTGAATGACCTCGCGAGATGAGTAGCTCTTCATTTGACCACCTCTCTTAACTGTCTATATTATAGCACGTATTATAACACGTGTCAATAGGCGATAAGCAAAAAGCAAAAAACTTTTATGAGGTGGCGGCGGTGAGCAAGAATCCGTTCTATGACTCCAGGGCTTGGCGGAGGGTGAGGAGCCGAGTTTTACGCGAAGATAACAACGAGTGCCAGATACACAAGGCGCAGCATAAGCACAGGCGGGCAGAGATCGTTCATCACATATACCATTTGGATGAGTATCCGCAGTATGGGTTGATGAGGTTTATTCAAGATCCAATAACCGGAGAAGAAAGGCGGAACCTGATATCTGTATGTCGGGAGTGTCACGAAACAGTATGCCACCCAGAGAGGATGCGGTCAGCGGAGTACAGGCCGCCGTTGACGCTGGAGCGTTGGTAATACCCCGGGTCGAAAAAACGGAGATTAAGATCGGGGTGACCTACTCGGGTGTGTTCTAGACAAGAGAGATTTCTTCGCGCACACGATATGGATTTTGGAGGTGAGAGGGATGGCGAAGGTGAAGAGGGGCGCAAGCGCAGAGCGCGAAAAGATTCGCCGGGACTTGTTAGACCAGATGGAGCGCAACGGGACCGTCGGTGAGCACTACGCTGATCTTGTGGACGACTACATGCGATTGTACGATGTGAAGAATGAATTGCTGACCGACATCGCTTCCAGGGGGGCGAAGGTAGAGGTCGTAACGGCAAGCGGATCGAGAAATATCAAGACCAATGATTCTGTCGGCGATTTACTGAAGGTCAGCATGCAGATGCTCAAGATCGCGGACAGCTTGGGCCTCGACCCCGCCCAAACGGACTGCGGTGCCGGATATGACGACCGGTTGTAAGTACATCGATGACTACTCCGCAGCCATACGAACCGGAACGATCCAAGCTTCAAAGGAAATGCGCCTAGCCGTGGAATATATTGAGGACAAGCTTGCGCAGCCGGGCGTGGTTGTAGATCAGACAAAAACTGAACGAGCCAAGGAACTAATCGAGCGCTATTTCGAGATTACGCTGATGGACTGGGAGCTTTTCGTTTTAGCTCTGGTCCATTGCTATTATGCAGACGACACACTGGTCTTCACTGAGTTTTTGATTATGATGGGCCGCGGAAACGGGAAGAACGGTTTCATTTCTGGTCTGGCGTGGTATTTGACCACCCCGGACCATGGAGTGCAGGGATACAACGTGGACATTATTGCCAACAGTGAGGACCAGGCGAAGACTTCTTTTGATGATGTCTATGAGATGCTAGACCGGAATTGGGGAAAGCTGAAGCGGACTTTCTATAAGTCTAAGGAGCTAATCAAATCTCTCAAAACCGGAAGCTATATCAAGTTCAATACTTCGAACGCCCGCACTAAGGACGGAAAACGCTCCGCCTGTCTGATTTTTGACGAAGAGCACGAGTACGAAAACGATGACAGTATCCGGGTGTTCAAATCGGGATTTGGCAAGCGAAAGCATAGCCGAGTCTTCAAGATTACCACAAACGGCTACGTCCGGGATGGCGTGTTGGACAAGGACCTGGAGATCGCCAAGGCAGTGCTCAACGGGGAGATTAAAAACAGCCGTCTTTGCCCGTTGCTGTACAAAGCGGATGGCGAAGATGATGTGCGGAATACCGCAGCATGGGTTAAGGCGTGCCCGTCGCTCCCATATCTGGAAACACTTCGGTTACAAATGCAGCAGGAGTTTAGCGAGATGTCCTACGACAAAAGTGTCGAATTGGACTTTTATACCAAACGAATGAACCTGCCACGCTCTAATATGGAGATTGCTGTAACGGACTGGGAAAACATCGCTGCAAGCAATCGGCCACTTCCGGATATGGATGGATGGGAATGCACTGCTGGGTTGGATTACGCCAGCGTAACAGACTTCGCTAGTGTTGACCTCCACTTTCGAAGAGGAGATGAAAGATATGATATCAACCACTCTTGGCTATGCCTCAGGTCACGTGACCTGGAACGAATTAAGGCACCATGGCGCGAATGGGCAGAAGCAGGACTATTGACCGTGGTGGACGACGTCGAAATACACCCGGATTTAATTGCTGGGTACATACAGAGAATGGCACAGCGGTACTACATTAAGAGACTCGCGCTGGACAACAACCGCTTTGCCCTGGTATCAAGATCGTTAAAGCAAATAGGATTTGACGCAACCGACCACAAGAATGTACACCTGGTGCGCCCGTCGGACATCATGAAGGCCGTCCCTGTTATTGAGAGCGTATTTGTTAATCGGAAATTTACCTGGGGTGACAACCCCACGCTTCGCTGGGCCGTGAACAACACGAAGCTCGTTCGCTCTAGCCGAAACATAGGGTGTGATACTGGAAATTTTGTATACGCCAAGATTGAAGCGAAGAGCAGAAAGACAGATCCATTCATGGCGCTTGTGGCTGCAATGACGATTGAAGACGTTCTGCAGGATGTGGATTATAGCGCCTTGCCAAATATGGACGTTATCATTGGATGATAGGGGGTGATTAAAGTGGCATTCAATTTTTTTAGATGGCTGTCCGGAAAAACGGCACAGGAACCCGAGCCCGTAACATTTGCCGAGTTTTTTGATCTATCTACAGACCTGTACATCCGAGAACTGGCCTTCCAATCCTGTGTAAACCTGGTCGGAAATGCCTTGAGCAAGTGTGAGTTCAAAACCTATGACGGCAACGTGGAGAAAAAGGGAGACGAATATTACCTGTGGAATGTCGAGCCAAATCAAAACCAGAACAGCTCTGCGTTTCTGCACAAGCTAGTACACCAGCTTTTCAACGACCGAACTGCGCTCGTTGTTCAGTACGGGGGGAAGTTGCACGTGGCAGATAGCTTCACGCGAAGGGAGTATGCCTTGTACGATGATCTGTTTGAACAGGTTACCGTAGGTGACTTTACATTCAACCAAACGTTCCGGCAGTCCGACGTGCTTTTCTTTGAAGTAGCCAGCGAGGACATGAGAAGGCTTACAAATGGGTTATACCTGTCGTACGGGAAACTGATCGCTTATGGTATCCAGAGCTACCAGAAATCCCGCGGCACAAAGGGCGCGATGTCGGTGAATGTCCAGATGATGGGAAACGATGAATTTAAGCGCCGGTATGAAGCGATACAAAACGAGGGGTTCAGGCGATTTGCCAACGCCGATAACGCCGTCCTCCCGCTGTACGAAGGGATGAACTTTACCGAATTGGCCCATAAGACATACAGTCAGGAAAACACCAGGGACATCCGAAGCATGATCGATGATGTGACGGACTTCACAGCACGTGCGTTTGGAATCCCGCCGGCATTGCTTGACGGGTCAGTGCAGGACGTTGGTGCGGCTACAGATCAGTTCCTGACGTTCTGCGTGGACCCGCTAGTTGACAACATCCAAGAGGAGATCATGCGAAAGCGATATGGCCGGCAGGCCCTCGCACGCGGAGACTACATCCGCGTTGACACCTCGTTGATCAGGCATATTGACCTTCTGTCTGCTTCGGCCAACATCGACAAGTTGGTTTCCTCCGGCGTGGTGTGCACCAATGACATCCGAGCCTTACTTGGACAACCATTGATCCTGGAGCCGTGGGCCTACGCACATTTCATGACAAAAAACTACGCCACTGTGGCCGAGCTATTGAAGGCACTGGAAGGAGGTGAAACAGCATGAGAAAATTTTACCAACTGGCCGTCAATCAGGAAACGAGGGAAGCTGACGTGACCATCTTTGGCGACATCACCTCTTGGGAGTGGCTGGAGAGCGACGTATCCAGCTACACGCTATCAAAGGAGCTGGGCGGTCTTGATGTGGATGTCATCAATGTCCATATCAACAGCTATGGCGGCGAGGTTGCAGAGGGCCTCGCTATCTACAACGTCTTGAAGCAGCATAAGGCGAAAGTCAAGACCTATTGTGACGGATTCGCCTGTTCGGCGGCCTCCGTGGTGTTCATGGCTGGCGATGAACGAATTATGTCAGCAGCGTCTCTCCTGATGATCCACAACGCATGGACGTACACCCAGGGGAACGCCTCTGAACTGCGTAAAGCGGCGGACGATCTGGATACCATCACAGGGGCATCGGTCGCAGCTTATATGGCATGCGTCAACATCGATAAGGACCGAGTGGTCGAGCTGATGGATGCCGAGTCCTGGATCGCACCGCCCGATGCGCTGGAAATGGGATTCGCGACATCCGTCGTCGGAGATGGCGCAAAAGCTCCAAGCCAGTCCGCCAGAAAGATTGTATTTGACAGGCTGACGAGTCAGGTGAGCCCCGCACCGAAGGCCCCACCCGCACAACCTAAGCCAAAAGAAAAGAACCTATCCACATTTTTGAACGCGCTATGCGCGAAGAAAGGAGACCAACATGAAAAGTCTTGACCTGCTCCAGAAGGAGCGCAATGAAATCCTACAGCGCATGGCTGATGCCGTGAAGGAGAATGACACCGATAAGTTCCAGCAGGCCTTTGGGGACCTTGCGAACGCCATCCAGGAAAGTATCCTTGGCGACGTCCGTGAAGTACAGGCACAGCAGGACAACACCATTCTAGCCGCTCGAGGCTGCCGGGTGCTGACTTCTTCTGAGAAGCAGTATTATGAAAAGGTCATTGAGGCCATGAAGACCGACCTGCCCAAGCAGGCCCTGACCAACATCAATACCGTGCTCCCCGAAACGGTCATCGACGCAGTGTTTGAAAATCTGAAGGACAATCACCCCCTGCTGTCCGCGATTAACTTCCAGAATACCGGCGCGCTGGTCAAAATCATCATGTCCACCACCGGGGGGGCCGCAGTGTGGGGCTCTATTGACCACACCATTACGTCCGAGCTGTCTGCAAACTTTACTGAGGTGGACCTGTCCCTCGCTAAGTTGACCGCTTTTATGCCGGTAAACCGCTATATGCTGGACCTCGGTCCTGCTTGGCTGGATCGCTATGTGCGCGAGGTTCTCTCTGAGGCTCTCGCCGTTCAGTTGGAAGTCGGAATCGTTGCCGGAACCGGCAAGAACCAGCCCATCGGCATGCAGAAGAAGCTTACCGGGGCGGTCGATGGCGTATATCCTGATAAGACTGCTGTGAGCGTTAACGACCTGTCTCCGGCCACCATTGGTGGCATCTTGAACACGCTGACCGTGGGCCCGAACGGTAAGCGCCGGGCGGTGTCTGGCATCATCATGGTTGTCAACCCCTCGGACTACTTCACAAAGGTTTTTCCGGCTACGACCCCCAGGGCGACCGATGGAACCTATAACCATGATGTGCTTCCCTATCCCGCTACCATCATTCAGTCCCCTGCCGTGACCCAAGGTAAGGCCATCTTCGGCATTGCGAGTAAATACTTCATGGGGATCGGCACTCAGAGCGGCGGCAAGATCGAATACTCCGATGAGTACAAATTCCTGGAGCAGGTTCGTACTTACGCCATCTTCCTCTACGGCTATGGCCGCGCCATGGACGAGAACGCCTTTGTTCTGGCCGATATCAACGGCATGAAGGAGTATGCACTCCCCGTCACTGTTGTTGACGCCGAGGAGGTCCGTTTGTCTTCGCTTTCCGTTGGCTCGCTGACCCTGTCTCCTGCTTTTGATAAAAACGTGACCGTTTATACGGCTACCACCACCAATGCCACCAACGCCATCTCCGCTGTGGCAAAGGATGGAGACGCCACTATCGCCATCAAGAACGGCGGCACAGACGTGACAAACGGAGGCTCCGCCACCTGGGCGTCCGGAGAAAACACCGTGAAGGTAACCGTGACGAACGGCGCATCTAGCAAGGTCTACACCGTTACGGTGACTAAATCCTGATGTGAGGTGCTGAAATGAGCTTGCCAGCCCAACTCTTAGAGGATGCGAAAAACTACCTGGACATGACTTGGGCTGATGATGCCGGAGAGCAAAAACTCTCCGGCATCTTAGCTCGTGGAATGGCTTATCTAAACCGCATCGCCGGGGAGAACTTGAACTATGGGACCGAAGGACAGCCGCGAAAGCTGCTGTTTGATTATGCCAGGTATGATTTATCTGGAGCCACACAGGATTTCGCATCAGACTTTCTGCTTGAGCTTAATACCCTAAATGCTGAATGCGAGGTGATGCGCCATGCCGAAGAAAACCCAGACTTTCAATGACGGCTTGGTTTACATCTATTCGGTCGGAAACTCGGCCGGAGAAGGAGACATGCCACAATCTATGCTGGAACTGAAGGAGACCCTGAGATTCCACCGGAGAATGGTGGGGCTGACCAGGAGCACTCTTGCCCTTCAGACGGGGGTGGCTGTGGATGGGCTTATTCGGTGCCATTTCAGGCCAAGCGTGTCACCTCAGGATGTGGCAGTCATAGAGGGGGAGCAGTACAGGGTCAGTAAGGTGCAAAGACCCGATGATATTACTCCACCTGTAATGGACCTTGAACTGGCCAGACTGGAGCACGAGTATGAGATTTGACGCATTGAAGGCGGCGCTGCTAACCGTCGGCGTTCCGGTGAGTCACTACGTGGCGCACAAGCAGACGGACAAGTACATCGTCTGGGCGGAGGGCGGCCAGGCCGGCAGCCAATGCGGCGATGATGGCGCGACTAATCAAATTGTTCAGGGCACTGTGGATTATTTCACAAAAGCTGAATACGACGAAAATGTGGGGGCCATCCAGACTGTTATGAACGGTGTAGTGTCTTGGCGGCTCAATTCTGTCCAGTACGAAGACGACACGGGATATATCCACTATGAGTGGGTGTGGGAGAGCGTCCATGGAGTTTAAAGTAGACGTTAGCCATGCAATGCAGGGGTTGGACGACTTCACCATGCGTCTTTCGTCGCTACTCGTAGAGTCGGATGAGGCGGCGAAGGAGGCTGTTTATGTTGGAGCGGGCATTCTGGCCGATGAGGTGCGAAAGAACCTAAAAGCGAACATCGAGGACCCAGCATCAGCAGCAAAAAATGGGAAGTCAGCATTCAAGAGGCTCCACCAGAAATCAACAGGAGACCTAGAGAAGGGCTTTGGCATCACGCCCATCAAAATCGGTCGTGATGGGAACTGGAACGCCAAAATCGGCTTTAGTGGGTACGACTCTAAGGGTGTGCCAAATCAATTGAAGGCAAGGGCCATGGAGAGCGGAACTACGAAACTTAGAAAACGTCCCTTTGTCCGACCGGCGCTCAACGCAAAGAGAGCTGCCGCGATGGACGCCATGCGCGAAAAAGTATCAGACCGAATCAAAGGTATCACAGAATAACGGAGGTATAAAAAATGTCCAAATACGGTGCAAAATATTTGCAGTGGGCTCCCTTTGCTTCAAGTAATCCAGAGCCCGAAAGCTCCCTTCCCAATTACGGAACACCAATTAACCTCGGGAAACTGGTAAGCGTTTCCGATTCGCCCACTTACAATGAAGCAAAGGCCTACGGAGATGACGCGCTGGCTGAGTACATCAACGAGTTCAAGGAGGTTGGGATTGACGTTGAGGTAAGCGAATTATCCGCAGCCAATGCGTCCGCCATTTTTGGGGCTACCCTGGGCAGTGGGTCCAGCGACACAGATCTAAAGTTCTCCGGAAATGACAACGCCCCTTATGGCGGGCTTGGCTTCTATATCCGCAAGATGGTGGACAATGTGGTCAAGTACCAAGGTGTCTATTACCCGAAGGTAAAGGCATCCATGCAGGGCGAAAGCTACGCTACGAAGGGCGACAGCATCACCCTTACCGGCAGTAAGATCAAAATGACCGGCGCGGCCGCAAAGAATGGTCAGTGGAAGGTCGTGTCCGCCGACTTAGAGTCTGACAGCGCCGCAAAGAC
>ERZ1673746.1264-NODE-1264-length-18877-cov-6.489321_pt1 | contig 18877 bp, 10 predicted proteins | sample MGYA00580205_ERZ1673746 | MGnify/ENA primary metagenome ERZ1673746 (study PRJEB41218, sample SAMN15661771) | gut metagenome | host: Homo sapiens | place: Canada: London | collected 2015-08-20/2019-03-30 | study: EMG produced TPA metagenomics assembly of...
AAAGCCTGCTGATACCTGAAACTATTAACTTTGAAACTTATTATACGAGGAGGATACACCATGAGACATCAAAAAAAACGGTGGTTTCCCGCATTATTATCCTTATGTATGTTACTATCTATTCTTCCTTCAACTTCTCTAGCTTTTAGTGAAAGCGAAGAGACCTGGAGTGGGAACAGGAGGAATCAGACCATTGATGGCGGAACCCATACAATTACGCTTAGTAATCTTACTATTGACTCACCGGGCGTTGAGAAATCTGCTATTGATATAACTGGTAACGCAGATGTCACCTTTATATTGGAGGGCAACAACACTCTCAGAGGTTACCGGAATCATCCTGCCATCTGGGTGGAGTCCGGTTCCTCCGTTACCTTTGAAGGAAACGGATTACTCGAGGCCTCCGCCGGGGGGGCATCCATCGGTTTGGGGGCGGCCGGAATCGGCGGTGGATATGGCGCCAGCAGTAATTTTGGCAATATCACCATCAACGGTGGTACCATCATTGCCCGAGGCTCCGGAGGCGGCGCGGGCATCGGCGGCGGCTACGAGGTCGGCAGCGGGACTGTAACCGGCAATGTTACCATCAACGGCGGATACGTCACGGCCATCGGTGGGTCAAGCGGCAGTACCGGCGGCGCGGGCATCGGCTCCGGTGAGAACGCAAACTATAGCGGAACCGTCACCATCAACGGCGGTGTGGTATACGCCGAGGGCGGTGCGGACTCCACCAGCATCGGCAGCGGCAACCGTGCTATCGGTACAAGCGACAACGGAGCCTTCACCACCGGCACGGGCGGAAACGCCGTCATCGTGGCCCCGGACGGCATTGGGGACCCCTCCGGCTTCGCTGACTGGGACGGTATTTTTATCAGCTATGAGGGCAGTAATACGAGCGCGACGGTGGGTGAGGACGGTACGGTTCACCTGAATGACACAGAGGCCAATATCCAGGTCTGGGGCGAGCCGGTGATTGACTATCCGCTTGTGGTGGAAAGCGGCACCGAGCTGCTGGTCGTCCAGAATGACCGAAACTACGCCTACGCCACTCTGGAAATCGGCCAGGACGGCAAACTGACCAATAACGGCACCGTCACCGTAGACGAGGGAAGCACCCTGATTCTGCTGGAAGGTCTTGACCAGACAGATGGCAGCGGTACACTGGAATGCACCGGCACCGTCAAACTACCCCCGGAGGAAAAGCTGATTGCCCTGTCCGGCGCGGAGGACCTGACCTACAACGGCACGGAGCAGAGCCCCGAGGTAAGCGTTACATTAAATCTGTGGGGCTATTCCCATACCTATGGGAATCCGGCGGACTATACCGTAACTTACACAGATGCCACAAACGCCGGAGAGACCGCCAAGGCCGTTGTTACCTCCACTGGTGCCGGCGACCTGCTGGAGGGCAGCGCCTCCAGGACCTTTACCATTCAACCCGCCGATTATACCATTAACGTGTCCGACGGGAATTGGACAGTGGCGCATGGTGAAACGCAGCTCCTGTCCAAGCTGCCCCCTGCCACCATTTCCATTGACCCGTCGATTCAAGATGACCTGACCGGCCTGAGGGCTGGGAACCTGACTTGGTATATGGATGAGCAACATTCGCAAGCGGTGACCGATACCTCCCTTCAGAATACATCCGCCGGCGAAGAGGTACCCCTCTATTGGGTTTTCAGCCACAGTGATTCCAATTTTGCGCCAGAGTCCAAGTCCGGGACACTGACCATCACGATTACCAATCTGCCCATTTATCCGGTTGTGATCCGGCAGGGAGATGAGGTTGTTACAAATGGTACCATCAACAAGACCTATGGGGATGAAAACTTCACTCTAACTGTCGAACTTCAAAAGGATGATAGTCCTATTTCTCCTGATAGTCTAGTTACCTTTACTAGCAACAATGAAGATGTGGTAACGGTAGCCCAGAATGGTGAGGTTACCATCACCGGCAGCGGAACCGCTGTCATTACCGCCAGCGTGGCGGAAAAAGGCGGAGACGATGGCTATGCCGCCGCCAGCGGTACCGTCACCGTATCTGTGGCTCAAAAGCCGATTTCCGTGGATGACAGCACCGTGAAGCTGAACGGTCACTCCAGTCCGTATACGTGGCCCTATGATGGACATGCGTCGGTTACAGTCGATGCCGAACTGACCCAAGCTGACATTGTAGGCAGCGATGATGTGGATGTGACCGCCACCGGAACACTGAGCAATGCAAACGCCGGCAATCGGTCGGTCACCCTTTCTTACGAGCTGACCGGCGACCGGGCCATGCACTACGTTCTGCGTCCAGCCCAAGCAAGTAAGCCGGTGGTCGTTGCCAAAGCTGATCCCGGCCAGAATCAGATTTCTGCCAATCCCGGCGCCTTGACCATCGCCAACCGGGCAGCCAGGACGTATACCTATTCCCTCTCCCAGTTGACTGCTGGACTGGATGGCTTGGGAAACATCTCCTATAAGTTGGGTAATATTACAATAGCCAAAGAGGGATACTTTACCACTGACGCTGTCAAGGTAAATGCCGGTGTCCTGCGCCTGCCCGTCAACGCCGTGGAGTCTGATGAAGAAACAAAGGTTGCAGACATAGCAATTACAATTTCCAGCACCAACTACGAAGACTTCACCGGCACCATTACGGTCAACAGCAAAAATCTCCATGTTCTGACCTATGATCCCAACGGCGGCAGCGGCGGCCCCGGAACGGAGCTGCTGGACACCCAGACCGGCTACCCCTTGAAGCAGTCCCCCGCCCCCACTCACGATCAGCAGGACGGCGTGGATGTGTTGTTTATTGGATGGACAGCGGACACCACTGGAAACAAGATCTACACCGCCAGCGATACAGCGCCCACCACTGTTGCCAACGTAGACATCAACGGCGACACGACGGTTTACGCCGCCTGGGGCGTGGATACCAATGGCGACGGCGTGCCGGACGTGAACGAGACCGGCAAGTACACGCTGACCTACGCCGAAAACGAGCTGGAGAGCGGCACCTTGCAGGGGGTTCTGCCCACCGACAGCGGCACTTATGTCAAGGGCAATACGGTTGCCCTGGCCGATGGAAGCGGCCTCAGCCTCACCGGAACTACAACCAGCGACAAGGGAACGGCCCGTTTCGTGGGCTGGTCCAAGACACAGATTGACCGCATTCTCTCGCAGGGTGACACCATGCCCGCCGGTGTTGTGGAGCAGTTGACCTTCACCAACTCTGATATCACTGTTTACGCCGTCTGGGGCTGGGATACCAATGACGACGGCAAGCCCGACATCACTCAGAATCCCTCCATCACCTCCTCCGCGGGTGAGAACGGCTCCATCGCCCCGGAGGGCAAGGTCTATGTCCCGGCCGGGAACAGCCAGAAGTTTGATTTTACTCCGGACACCGGCTATGCCGTGGACCGGGTCACCATCGACGGCAATGCCTATGTGAACAACGGGGTCAACCTGCTGCCCGGCATGGACACCTGGGAAAAGTGGGAATCCTACACCTTCGCCGATGTCCGGGAAGATCACACCATTTCCGTGACCTTCGGTGAGGATACCAACAATAACAACGTCCCCGACGCCAACGAGGGCACCGTCACCCTGACCTATAACGCCAACGGCGGCGAGGGCTCGGCCCCTGCCGGCCAGAGCGCCGACAAGTGGAGCACCGTCACCGTGGCGGAAAACACCTTCACCCGCTCCGGTTACAGCTTTGCCGGGTGGAACACCCAGGCGGACGGCAGCGGCGAGGATTATGCCGCCGGCGACGCCTTCCAGCTCACCGGCCAGGATGCCGTCCTCTATGCGCAGTGGAGCTATAACGGCGGCGGCAGCACCGGCACGGCCCGGTACACCATTGAGGCCAGCGCGGGCCATGGCGGCGGGATCAGCCCGGACGGCAGGGTGCGGGTGAGCCGCGGCAGCGACAAGACCTTCCGCATCACCCCCGATGCCGGGTATGAGATTGCCGACGTGCTGGTGGACGGCGAAAGTGTGGGCGCGGTCAGCCGTTACACCTTTGAAACCGTGCGTAAGAACCACACCATTGAGGCGGAGTTCCGCGCCGTGGAGAAGGCCCCGGATACGGGCGTGGACCGCTGGCTCAACACCACCGACCATATGGCCTACCTCAATGGCTACGGAACCGGCCTCTTCGGCCCCGACGACCACATGACCCGCGCCGAGGCCGCGCAGATGTTCTATAATCTCCTGCTGGATCAGGACGTCTCCAGTACGGTCCGCTTCACCGACGTGCCCGCCGACGCCTGGTACGCCCGCGCGGTGGAGACCCTGGCCTCCCTGGGCATGGTGGAAGGCGTAGGCGGCGGGAAATTCGCCCCGGAGCGCACCATCACCCGGGCGGAGTTCACGGTGATGGCCATGCGCTTTGCCCGCCTGCCCGAGGGCGGGGAGAATCCCTTCTCCGATGTGACCTCCTCCGACTGGTTCTACGACCAGGTGGTGGGGGCGGTGCAGTACGGGTGGATCACCGGCTACACCGACGGCACCTTCCGGCCGGAGGCCACCATCACCCGGGCGGAGGTGACGGCCATCACCAACCGCCTGCTGGACCGGGCGGCGGACGAGGACTACGTGGACGACCACGCCGGCGAGCTGCGCCAGTTCCCCGATGTGAGCGCCTCCTGCTGGGCCTACCACGACATTGTGGAGGCCACCAACGCCCACAGCTACCGTGTCTATGACGGCGAGGAGCACTGGATGTAAGTACCTCCTGATCTTCCTCTTCCATACAAAAGCGTCCCCCGGAACCGATTGGTTCCGGGGGACATCTTTTATTCCCGCTTGTCCAGGGGAAACAGGATTTTCAGGAACAGCTTTTCGGCCGGGCCGCCGCGGATCAGATCGAAGCTGCGGGCCGAGCCGTCCGGCCCGGTGACGGTAAACCGGCCTGCCCCGTTGACCACCGCGAAGCCCAGGGCCTCCAGGGTGAGCTGGAGGGTGAGCTCCCACTCCAGCAGGGAGCCCACCGCCCCCTCCCGGTAGGCGTCCCACAGCCACTGGAATTCCATAGGCTGGGTCCCGTCCTGGAGGAAGCCGCGCCACAGCGCCTCCTTCTGCCGGGCCGAGAGGGCCTCCAGCGCGTCCAGCACACCGGCGTCCTCCTCCCAGGCCAGATATGCGTAGCGGCTTCCCGTGGGGCGGCGGACCGGAAGGCCATCCCCCAGGGCGGCGGCCTGAGCGGGCTCCAGGGCGGCGCTGGACCGGGTACGGGCGCTCCCGGCGCACAGGGCGGCCCAGGCGGCGGCCCGGGCCGGAGTGTCCATCTCCACCCGCAGGCACAGGCCGGTGAGCTGGTCGAAGGGCCGGCCGGACACCGAGCGCAGGCGGATGACTGCGGTGCCGTCCGCACGCACGGCGGCCCGCAGCTCGCCGGTCTCCCGCCGGGCGGTGGTGCCGTACACCGTCACGGGCCAGAACCCCGCCAGCCCCGCCAGCGCCCCGCCGCACACCTCCGCCAGATCCCGCCACGGGAACACCGTGTCCGGGTAGAACAGCAGCAGCGCCGGGCTGTCCGGCCGCTGGAGCACCACAGGCTCACAGTCAAAGAGCTGTCCCACATCCCGCATCAGGCCCAGCAGCGCCCCAGGGCCTGCCGCGCACCCAGGCCGCAGTCCGGGGAGCCGGTGCTCCCCGGCGGGGCGGTAGGGATACAGCATGGCCTCTCCTCCCCCGCTCATGCCTCGCTCTCCGCCCCGGCCTCCTCGTCGGGCTGGCGGATCATCCGGTAGCCCACGCCGATGTGGGTCTGGATGTACCGGGGGTGGCTGGGATCGGGCTCGATCTTCTTGCGCAGCGTGGCCATAAACACCCGCAGGGAGGGGGTGTCGGAGGGCAGGGCGCTGCTCCAGATCTTGTTGAGAATGTAGTTGTGGGTGAGCACCTTGCCGGTGTTCTGGGCCAGCAGACACAGCAGCTTGTACTCGATGGGGGTCAGGTGGATCTCCTTCCCGTTCTGGTAGGTGCAGCCGGCGGCGTAGTCGATTTTCAGCCCGCCGTTCTGGTAGATGCTGGCCGCCTCGTCCACCTTCTCGCTGTCGTAGCGCACCCGGCGCAGGGACACCCGCAGCCGGGCCAGCAGCTCCTCCACCGAGAAGGGCTTGGTCAGATAGTCGTCCGCCCCGGCGTCCAGGGCCTCCACCTTGTCGTGATCCTCGCTGCGGGCAGAGATGACAATGATGGGGGTGTTGCTCCAGGTGCGCACCTTCTTGATGATGTCCACGCCGTCCATGTCGGGCAGGCCCAGATCCAGCAGGATCACGTCGGGCCGGCAGGAGGCCGCCTCCAGCACGCCGGAGGCGCCGTTTTTGGCCCGCCGGTACTGGTAGTGCTGGGTCTCCAGGGTGGTGGAAATCAGGTTGCCGATGGCGTTGTCGTCTTCAATGATCAAGATTTGAGGTCTGTTCATCGGTGTTCACCTCCGCAAGTGGTAGTGTAAAGCTGAAGATAGCGCCCTTGGGATAGTTGTCCTCCACGGTGATGGAGCCGCCGTGGGCCTGCACAATGGAGCGGCACAGGGACAGGCCCAGCCCCAGGCCCCGCCGCCCGTCGCCCCGGGCGTTGTTGGCTGTGTAAAACATGTCGAACAGCTTGGCCTTGGCCTCGTCCGAGATGCCGGGGCCGTCGTCGGCGATGCGCACCTCCACGCTCTCACCCCGCTTCCGGGCGGACACCTGGACGTGGGAGCCGGGGGGCGTGTATTTGATGGCGTTGTTGACGATGTTGATGACCACCTGCACGATCAGGCGGGCGTCCATTTTGGCCATGAGCATGTCGTCAGGCAGCTCCACGGTGATGGTGTGCTCCTTGGCCTTCCGGTCCAGGTGGGTCAGGGCCTCCTGGAACACCTCCTCCAGCAGCTCCGGCTCCATCTTCAGACGGATGGTGCCGTTCTCAATGCGGGAGACGGAGAGCAGGTTCTCCACCAGGTTGGCCAGCCACATGGAGTCGTCGTAGATGGAGGTGTAGAGCTGCCGCCGCTTGGCCGCGTCCAGCACGGAGGCGTTCTCCATGAGGATGCCCGCGTTGCCCGAAATGGCGGTCAGCGGGGTGCGCAGATCGTGGGAGATGGCCCGCAGCAGATTGGCCCGCAGGGCCTCCTGCTGGGCCTGCTCCTCCACCCGGTGCTTCTCCTGGCCCAGCAGCTCCTTCTCCAGCACCAGGCCGCACTCGTCCACGATGGCCAGCATCAGGTTTTTCTCAAAGGCGTCGGGCTCCCGGCCCTCCTCGATGGCAATGCCCGCCACCGCCAGGGCGCTGCCCTCCCCCCGCACCGCCAGATAGAGGCACTTGGCGTTGGGCAGGGTGTTGGTGGTGGCGCCGGCGTGCTTGTTGTTCTTCTGCACCCAGGAGGCCACTGCCGTCTCGTCGGGGGTCAGGTATGCCCTGGTGTCCACGGTGGGCTCCACGGGGAAGAACCGGGGCTGGCCCAGGGTGCCGTCGGGCAGCACCGGGTAGTACAGGGCCGTCCGCTCCAGCAGCTTGCGCAGTTGTACCGCCATGGCCTCCAGAATGGCCTCCTGCCCCTCCGCCTTCTGGAGGGTCTGGCTGGCCTCCAGAAGCACCTGGGTGCGGTAGGCCTGCCGGGAGGCCAGCCGCGCCTGCCGCTTGATGCGGGTGGTCAGCGAGCTGCTCAGGAAGGCCACCAGGAACATCACCAGGAAGGTGGCCAGATAGCTCTTGTCGTTGAAGTGGAGCGTGAACAGCGGGACGGTAAAGAAGAAATTGAAGATAAGAATGGACAGGATGGAGGCCGCCAGGCTATAGAGCCGCCCGCTGGTGACCATGGCCACCACCAGCACGCCCAACTGGTAGATCATGATGATGTTGGCCTCGCTGAAGTCCAGATAGGCGAAGGCCAGGCCCACCATCGTGCACACCGCCAGGATCACCAGGGTGCGCAGCGCGTCCTTGACGGTGAACCGCTCGCTGAGGTTCCAGCTCTTCCGCGGCGCCCGGTAGGCGGGGTAGGTGTCCGGGATGATGTGGATGTCCAGATCGGGGGCCAGGGCGTTGAGCCGATCCACCAGGTTTTTGCTCCGCTCCCAAAAGAAGCGCTTGTTATTGCTCCGGCCCAGGACGATTTTAGTCACGCCGCTGGCCCGGGCGTACTCGGCGATCTGGAGGGGGGTGTCGTCGCCGTACACCGTGGCGATGCGGGCCCCCAGCTCCTCCGCCAGGCGCAGGTTGGCCCGCAGGCGGCTGCGGTTGTCGTCGCTCATGTCCTTGAAGTCGGAGGTCTCCACGAACAGGGCGGTGAAGCTGCTGCGGAAGGCCTCCGCCATGCGGGCCGCCGTGCGGATGACATTGGCGTTGGACGGCGCGCCGGACAGGCAGACCAGGATGTGCTCGCTGCTCTTGGCCTTGGTGCCCACCCCGGTGTCCGCCGCCCGGTTGAGCCGGTCTGCGGTGCGCCGCAGGGCGATCTCGCGCAGGGCGGCCAGATTCTTCAGGGTGAAGAAGTGGTCCATGGCCCGGGCCGCCTGGTTGGGCCGGTAGATCTTGCCCTCCTTGAGCCGCTCCAGCAGATCCGCCGGCTCGATGTCCACTACCTCAACCTGGTCGGCGCGGTCAAAGATCCGGTCGGGCAGCCGCTCCGCCACCGCAATGCCGGTGATGGAGGCCACCACGTCATTGAGGCTCTCCAGGTGCTGCACGTTGACGGTGGTGTAGACGCTGATGCCTGCCCGCAGCAGCTCCTCGATATCCTGGTAGCGCTTGCGGTGCCGGCTCCCAGCGGCGTTGGTGTGGGCCAGCTCATCCACCAGGATGAGCTGGGGCTTCCGCGCCAGGGCCCCGTCCAGATCAAACTCCCGCAGCGTGATATTCTTATAGGGGATCTCCTTGTTGGGGAGCTGCTCCAGCCCGTCCAGCAGAGCCAGGGTTTCCGGCCGGACGTGCGGCTCGATGTACCCGGCCACCACGTCCACGCCCATCTCCTTGGCGTGGTGGGCGGCCTCCAGCATGGCGTAGGTCTTGCCCACACCCGCCGCATAACCGAAGAATATCTTCAGCTTTCCCGTTCTGGTCTCCTCTTTCAGCTTGAGCTCCCGCAGCAGTGCGTCCGGATCCGGCCGCTGGTCCGTCATGGTTCCCGCCTCCCCTGCATAAAATTTTACATTATATTATATCACAGCTTTTGTTGGAATTTCGCTGCCTTTTTCACTTTCATATAAAGATTGCATTAAGATTTCGCCAGGGCATGCGCTCACGCTCCTTTACATATAAATGAAAAAACGGCCTATTTGAGAAGGGAGCGGATTTTTGTATGAAGTGTTTGATCCTGCGGCGCCGGACCCTGACCGTGCTGGCGTGTGCCCTGCTGGCGGCGGCAATGTTTGCCCTGGTCAACGCCCCGGCTGTGGCGGAGGCCTCCGCCACCGACCGGCAGCTTCCCATCTACTGCGTTCAGCGGGACCAGAAGATGCTGGCCATCTCCTTTGACGCCGCCTGGGGCAACGAGGACACCCAGCAGCTCATCGACATCCTGGGAAAATACAACGTAAAGGCCACCTTCTTCGTGGTGGGGGACTGGGTGGACAAATACCCGGAGTCCGTCAAGGCCCTCCACGACGCCGGCCACGAGGTGATGAACCACTCCAACTCCCACGCCCACATGTCTCAGCTCTCCAGCGAGGCGATCGTCGCCGATGTGGAGGCCTGCAACGACAAAATCGAGGCCGTCACCGGCGTGCGCCCCACCCTGATCCGCCCGCCCTACGGAGAATACGACAACAATGTAATTACGTCCATCCGCTCCATCGGGATGGAGCCCATCCAGTGGGACGTGGACAGTCTGGACTGGAAGGATCTCCCCGCCGGGGAGATCACGGAGCGGGTGGTGAGCCGGGTCCAGCCCGGGTCCATCGTTCTCTTCCACAACGCCGCCCTCCATACCCCCGAGGCCCTGCCCGCCATCCTCGAAACCCTGCTACAGGAGGGCTACACCTTCGTCCCCATCTCCGAGTTGATTCTCCCCGGGGAATACAACGTGGACTACACCATCGACCACACCGGCCGCCAGCTTCCGGCGCAGCCATCGTCATCCCCCCGATAAGGGTCCGCTGCCCGGACCTTCACCTGTGCAGCCCCAGCAGAGCCTGGTGCCGCAGATGAGCTATTGATTGCTTCGGGAGCAATGATGCCGTCTTACTCATCGGCCCCAGGATTCCCCGCTGAATGTATGGCGCGCTTTCAGGCGAAAATCGGCCGGCGGGAACGGGCGGGCCCTTTTATACTGCTGATAAACATACGGTTTTTTACATCTCTCAAACCAGGCCCCCGGAGCGTTTTGCTCCGGGGGCCTGGCTTTCGCTCGGGCATACGCCGGAGCGAAAGCCCTCCATAACTTTTCTGAAGGTAACCCTTTTGTTTTGGAATTTCTCTCACATGATAAGCTTTGGTATAATGAAATTGCACAAAACAAATCGTATATATTCTTATAAAGATTGGGAGTGTGCCTGCCATGGAAAAGAGAATTGCCGTTTTGCGCGGGGATGGAATTGGTCCGGAAGTCGTCAACGAAAGTATCAAGGTATTGGAGCGGGTCGCACAGAAATTTGGGCACACGTTCCATTATTATGATATAATCGGCGGTGTCGCCGGTCTGGAGGCCTACGGCGATGCCCTGCGTCCGCAGGATTATGAGCTGGGGCGTTCCTGCGACAGCATCCTGTTCGGCTCGGTGGGTGATCCCCGCAAATACACCTTCACCGGCGCCAACGGCACCAAAAAATACCCAAGCCGTAAGGAGGCCGCAGTGAAGGCCCTGGCTTCGTTCCGGCGCGGCATGGAGCTCTTTGCCAATATCCGTCCGGCCAAGGTCTATCCCCAACTGATCCAGGCCTCTCCGCTCAAGGATACGGTGGCCCGGGAACTGGATCTCATTGTTCTGCGGGAGAATACCGCGGGTATCTTCTATGCGGGCAAGTATAGGAAGGAGATCGGCGGCGAACTGACCGCCTGCGATGAGTGCGTCTACACCTGGTCACAGATCGAGCGGCACGCCCGCTGCGCGTTTGACCTGGCCATGGGCCGCAAAAAGCACGTCACGATGGTAAACAAGCCCAACGCCATGGAGACCGGCGTGCTGTGGCAGACGGTATATGAAAAGGTGGCCGAGGAATACCCTGAGGTTCACTATGAGACCATGCTGATTGACGGCTGCGCCGCCCGCCTGGTGAGCAGGCCGGGGTATTTTGACGTAATCGCGGCAGAAAATATGTTCGGCGATATCCTGTCCGACCTGGCCAACAGTGCCGCCGGCTCCATGGGTATTGCCGGCTCCGGCGACATTGGGAGCGAGGGCAAGGGATTATACGAGTGCGCCGGCGGCTCAGCGCCGGACATTGCCGGCCAGAACATTGCCAATCCCATTGCCGAGATCCTCTCTGCGGCACTGATGCTCCGCCTCTCCTTCCATATGACCGTTGAGGCCGACGCGATTGAGGCGGCCATTGTCAAGGTTTTGGACGACGGATACCGCACCGGCGACATTATGACTCCGGGAGGCAAGCGGCTCTCCTGCAGCGACATGGGGGATGCCATATCCGAGGCGATCTGACTGTGGGCCCCGGTGCGGCCTGAAAAAGGGAGGTTCCGCTATGCGCATCGAACAGCTTATCGCATTCGATAAAGTAGTGCAGCACAGCTCCTTCACAAAAGCGGCTAACGAGCTCTACACCACCCAGCCCTCTGTCAGTAAGATGATCGACGCCCTGGAGGACGAGCTGGGGCACCAGCTGCTGCGGCGGACGAGCCGCGGCATCGAGCTCACCGCCTATGGCAAGTGGGTTTACGGGGACGTAAAGATCATTCTTCAAATGGTGAACGGCTGGCAGGAATCCACCCCTCTGGAGGAGGTTCCCCGGGAGGTACACATACAGAGCACCACCACCATGTGCAATTTTCTCTCCGCGGGGTTTATCCCCTGCCTGAAGGACCGGCACCCCGACATCAATCTGCTGCTCCACGAATGTCGGCGCAGCGAGATCATTCACAAAATGGAGGAGAACGGGGTCCACATCGGCCTGCTCCCGATCCGCAAGGAAAATCAGGCGGACTCGACCGCCACCCTGGAGCGGATCCGCAAAAACGGCTGGGACTGCTACGAGGTGATTGAAGACCCGGAATACCTGTTTCTCGGCTCCGGCCATCCCCTGGCTCTGACAGGGGAAATCACGCCTCAGATGCTTGCGCAGGTGCCCCTTGGCACCTATTCCCACGTAAACGACGACAACTGGCTTCTGTTCGGACACTATTTCAGTGGAGAGGCCGGATTCCGCTGCCACAGCAAGGACGCCATCTTGCAGTATGTGGCGCAGAACAGGTGCGCCGCTATCTTTCCCAGGTTTACCTCCCAGTACGAGTATTTTGTCAGCCAGGGAGCGGTGCAGCCCGTCATGGTTCATGGACTGGATTTCGGACATGCCACCTTCCTGCTGGTCCACCAATCAGGAAAGTCCCTGCTTCGGGAGGAACAGTCAGTGGTGTGTGCGCTGAAGCGATACTTCAAGGATTGCACCTGCAAATAAAAAGGTTGAAAAGCCCCGCCGGTATCCTGTTGGGATACCGGCGGGGCTTTTCACGTATGCTCCAGACCCTGCTGCATCAGAACATGACGTTTGCCATGGGGAAGATCACGGCCAGAATAAGAACCAGGGTGATGCTGCAGCAGACAAGGCCGTATTTCACGGCGTCACTTCCGGGAATCCACTCCTTTTCGCCGTGGACAATGGCCGCAGGAGCACTGGCGGGCGGGGTTGCCATACCCATATTGGTGGCCTGCAGCACACAGACCGCCAGTGCCGCCGGATTGGCGCCGCAGGCGATGCCCACACTGTAGGCGATGGGCGTCAGCATGGCTGCGGTGGCGATGTTATTAGCCACGTTGGTGAGGGCCATACCGACGACACACATTACTGCGGTGAGGACGAGAGGGCTCTTGCCCTGGACCACCGGCGTGATCAGCTCCACCAGCCAGGCCGAGATTCCGGTGGACTCGGCGGCCATGGCATCGGCGATACTCAGAGCGGCGGCCAGGATGAAGATGATGGACCAGCCAATATTCTTGGAGAACAGTTGGACGGCAGGCATGCCCTCCTTCAGACTGACCATAATATAGACGCCGACAGCGCCCAGCAGGATGCCGGTGGCGCCCACATTGTTCAGCACCGTACTGACAATAAAGGTCTTGGGCACGAAGGAGGGGAACAGCAGCAGGACGATCACGGTCACAAAGAAGACCATGATAAATTTCTGATACCGGCTCAGCTTGGGCAGCTCTTCCATGGATTTGTTGCTGGAGGCAATTACGCTGACATCGCACCGGAGGACAAATTTCATCAGCACCAGCAGCAGGGCCATGGTAATAGCGGTGATGACGACCACGATCGCCAGATAGGGGACAAGCGCGATGGAGTCGCCGCCGGACATCTGGGTATAGCTGGAGAACACCACAGCGGGCAGAGACTTGAACGGCAGCAGCATGTAGAAGGAGCAGCCCACACAGATTGTGCCCACCAGGGTGATAGAGGCCCACTTGCTGCCGGGCTTAACGCCGTAGAGGCGGCAGATCTCCTTGATCAGGGGGAAAATTACCATGGTGGCCGCAGCGCAGGAAACCATGATGACCAGCGCGCACATGGCCAGGAAGATCATCAGGGTCAGCAGATATGGCCTGCCCTGCACAACCTTGCGGCTGACGATCCAGCGCGCGATATACTCGGTGATACCGGCGGCGCTGATGATGTTGGTAAAGGCGAAGAAGAAGAACAGCAGCAGGACGGTGGAATTGCCGAAGCCATCCCTCAGGACGGCGGGTACGGTGGAGTAGCTGCTCAGGCCCAGGAAAAGCAGGCCGAAAATGCTGGGCCAGAAGGAGTCGTTGGCGATCAGCCAGCCATAGAGCATCCCCAGGAAGATACCGATCACCTCCACCCCGAGAGGGGTCAGCGGCTCCGCGGCGGGGACAAACTTGAAACAGACCATGATTGCCAGGGATATCAGGATGTGGATCACCTTGATCGGAGTGAGATTGGTCAATCCTTGCTGTGCTTTCAGTTGCGTACTCACATTTGAGACCTCCCTTGAAAGTTGTATTTATCTCAGGCTGGACTCACACACGCTCCAGCTCCAAGATTCTGCGGGCGTTGCCGGCCAGGAAAGCGGGCTGGGCCTCGGGTCTCAGGCGCCCCTCCAGGAAGTAGTCCACCGCCTCCCGCAGGGAGACATAGGGGTAGGCGGAACCAAAGAGCATCTGATCCCGCAGGATATAGTTCGCCGCAGCCAGGTACTCTCCGCTTCCCGGGCCGTTGAACTGGTACAAATCCGGCAGCAGATAGACATTTTTATAGCGATACGCCACGTGAATGGCCTCCGTCACCCAGGGCCAGCCTCCGTGGGAGAGGATGATGTTCAATTTGGGAAACGCCTTGGCCACCCGCTCGGCGTGCTCCGGCTTGGAGTACTCGATGTCCGGGCCGCAGTTGGAGCCCACCATGAGCATGACGGGGACACCCAGCGCCTGGCAGCGCTCATAGAGCGGGAAAATCCGTTCATCCTCCACGAACATGGGGGTCTTGGTCAGTCCCGGTTCCATGACGATGCCCCGCAGGCCCTCGCCCACGACGTACCGCTCCAGTTCCTCCATGGCCTCCGGCCCGTCGCTGGGGTCCACCCCCGCCATGCCGGTAAACCGCCCGGGGTAGGCGTGGATCAGGTCCACGATATCCTGATTGTCCACAATGCCGATGTGAGGGAGTACCTTGCGCCCGGCCAGCACCGCCATGCCGATGCCCGCCCGGTCCATTTCCGTTAAAGATGCCTCCATATCCCTGGCAGCCACAGCCGGGGACTGGGTCATGCCGAACGCCTCGGAACAGCGCCTTGCCCGCTCCAGATCCCGGTACATGATGGTCTCCCGGTAGCTGCCATAGGGCGGACGGTAACGAAAATCAATGATATCCATGAAAATCACTCCTGTCCCGGCCGCAGGCCCAACTCAGCCCGCAGCTCGTCGTTGAGGCGCCTTACCGCCCCCCTGTCCGGCGGCTCCAGTCCGGCCAGTGGATAGCTCCGGCCCAGTTGGCGGTACTTTCCCTCCCCCCAGTTGTGATAGGGGAGCAGCTCGTAGTCGGCCAGCGATGGGAGCCTCCGCAGGAACTGCACGATTTCGGACAACTGTTCCCGGCCGTCGTTGACGCCGGGGATCAGAGGGGTGCGCACCTGGAGGGGCAAATCAGGGAATTCCCGGGAGAGCGCCATCAGGTTGTCCAGAATCCGCCGGTTGTCCACCCCGGTGTACCGCCTGTGTACCTCCGAAGCCATACATTTGAGATCAAAAAAGATAAGCTGGCAAAAGGGCGCGGCCTTCTGGAACGCCTCAAAGGGCACGTATCCACAGGTCTCCAGGGCCGTCCCCACCCCCTCCTCCCGGAACCGTTGCAGCAGCTCGGCAGCAAAATCGGGTTGGGCCAGAGGCTCACCCCCGCTAAGCGTCACGCCGCCTTCGGCGCGCCAGCTCATGTGCTGGGCCATCACCCGCTCCACCAGGGTCCTGGCGTCAAGCTCTTCACCGATCCGGCTCAGCGCGCCGGAGCAGCAGGCCCGGACACAGGCAAAGCAGCTCCGGCAGGCGGCGCGGTCCACCTGAATCCGGCCGCCGGCCGCCACGGCGGCGGCCCCGGTGGGGCACGCAGCCGTGCAGGCCCGGCAGCCGATGCATTTAGCCGGGCGGCAGCTCAACTCAGGCTCCCCATGCTGTGACTCCGGGTTGGCGCACCACTCACACCGGAGCGGGCAGCCCTTTAGAAAAATCAGGTCCCGCATGCCGGGGCCGTCGTGAAGGCTGAAGCGCTGCACATTGAAGATGGTTCCCACTGCGGATTGGCTCATGCCGCCCCACCTCCCTCCTGCGGATGGTTTATTCGGTGCACATGCTGGTGTGCTCGGTACGGTTGATAATCTCCGTCTGCAGCTTCTCACTCAGGTCGGTGAAGTAGGCGCAGTAACCTGCCACACGCACCACCAGGTTGCGGTATTTGTCCGGGTCCTTCTGCGCGGCCAGCAGGGTCTCCCGGTTGACGACATTAAACTGAATGTGCCACAGTTTCAGATCCACAAAGGTGCGGATGATCTGGATAAAGTTCTGAATACCGCTCTCCCCCTCCAGGAATGCGGGAGACAGCTTGATGTTCAGCAGGCGCTGCATCGTCAGGTCGTGGGCATGGCTGTTGATGGCCGCCACAGCGTTAAGCGTGGTGATGGGGCCGTTCTCATCGGTGCCCTGGGTGGGGGAGATTCCCTCGGACAGGGCGACGCCCGCCCTGCGTCCGTTGGGTGTGGCAATGGTCTTGCCGCCCAGGGCCACGTGGGAGGCCACCGGCACAAACTTCAGGTGCTTCTGTCCGCCGTGCATGGTGCGGTGGCGGACAATGACGTTCTGCATCATGGCGTCAAACCGGCGGGCCAGCTCCAGGGCGTGCTGGTCGCCGTTGGCAAACTTGGGTGCCCTGAGCAGCTTCTGGCGCATGGGCTCATAGCCCTCAAAGTTGGCATTTACCGCCTGGCGGACCTGCTCCAGGGTGAATTCCCTGCCCCGGAATACGAACTCATCCAGGGCGGAGAGCGATTCGATCAGGGTGCCGATGCCAATGACATTTACCGCACCGTTGTCGATATACAGGCCGTAGTCCCTGTCACAGGGCTGGTGCAGATCCTTCATGTTGATCCGGCCCGCCTCGCTGAGGGCGGAGGTAAAGGGGCAGGCCAGCTTCAGGGCGTTGCTCTGCTCCAGGGTGCCGGTGCGCTTCATGATGTGGCGCACAAAGAAGGTGAACGCCGCCTCCAGGTTGACCATCAGATCGTCCATGTTCTGAATCTGTCCGGCGGGGATGGGCGTATCCAGGAATTTCTCGTACTTCCCGTCCCCGAAGTGAACCCAGCCGTCGCTCATGGCCATCTCCAGGACGGCGGTGATGTTCAGGTTGCACACCGCGGCCAGGTAAGTCTCATAGTCGGGCAGGCGGCCCCCGCAGCAGCCACAGGCGGCATAGTCGCGGGCAATGTGCAGCGGCACGCCGGCGGCGATGTAGTGGGTGATAAACTCCTCGTCGTTGAAGAACTTGGGGCAGCCGTATCCCACCTTCACCACCTCGGCGGCGGCCCGGAGCAGCTTATCCGGGGTATTGGCGTGAACCCGCAGGCTGACATCGGGATACTGGAAGGGGAACTCCTTCTTGGAGCGGAGGATGAGGTAGGTCAGTGGATTGGTGGCGTCCCGGCCGTCGGGGGTCAGGCCGCCCAGGGAAAGGGCCTCAAAGTGGGTGTAGCCCTCGTGGCCGCCCGCCGTGCTCTTGCCCTGGTAGGGAACCACCTCGCCCACCTTGATGAACATGCATTCCAGAATCTCCATGGCCCGCTCCTCCGTGAGGGTGCCGTCCTCCAGGCCCGTCTTGTAGAGGGGGTAGAGATACTGGTCCAGTCGGCCCAGACCCACGCCGCCGCCGTTCATGTTCTCCAGCCGGTAGCCCACCTGAAGGAACCACTGGGCCTGCACCGCCTCATAGAAGTTCCGGGCGGGATGCTCGGGCACATGGCGGCAGATCTCCGCGATGGTCTCCAGCTCGGCCCGGCGTACCGGGTCGCTCTCCTCCGCGGCCATCGCCTCGGCCCTGTCCGCATAGCGGTGGGCATATGTAATCATGGCCTTGCAGGAGAGAATTGCGGCGTCCAGATAGTAGATCTTGTCCATCTGGTTGTGCAGCAGGTTGCCCTCGATGCCCGCCTTCTTCTCCTCCAGCTCGCGGATGATGCTCTCCAGGCCCTCCCTGATTACCTTTTCATAGGAGCCGGTCCAGCTCAGTGTGTGGGCGTTGTTGGCCTCGTCGAAGATGAGGCCCTGGGTGGCATACTCCTCGTCGCCGTAGATCACCCTGCGGGTCTCCCTGGGGAGCATGTTCAGATAGAGCTCATGGGAGGTCTTGCCCTTCCAGTACGGAACCACCTCGTTGAGAACGGTATCCACCTCCGCCTGGGTCATGGCGTAGCCCGCCTTGCCCTCCGCCTTGAGGATCTTGGGCAGATCACGCGGGAACTGGCCGCCCCGGGTCTCAGGATATAGCACACAGTAGCGGCCCGGACCGCCGGCCGTGCCGACAATGAGCTCATGGGGCTGGATCACCACTTCTATGTGCTCCATCATGTACTGGATGGCCAGCGCGGTGCGGAGCACCTGGGGATAGGCCTCCGTCTGCATCATGGACTGCGTAAAGAGCACCGCTCGCTGGATATCCACCCGGGGCTTCCGGCCGTAAAAGCGGTCCTCCATGATCCTGTTGATGCGCGACCGCGGAGCGGAGAGCTGCCGGCCATCCTGAATCCGCTGCTCCAAGTCGGTCATTACGGCGGTGTGTGCGTTTGCACTCATAGAACGTCCCTCCTATGTGGCTGCCATACTGTCTAAATTCTCCAGTTTTACAGCGCTGAACAGCCCTATTTCTGTACTTATCATAAACGACATGGCTCTCAGAAACAAATTCACAGTTTTCACCGCCCCATTCCAGAAGGTTATCCTTTATTTGCATACCTTTTGCATGGAAACCATTGGACGCATATCAGTTCTCCAGAATGCAAAAAGGGCGTGTGCCGCAGCTTAGCTGCGGCACACGCCCAGTTGGCCGGAGCCGTTCCGCCGGGAACTCTCAACAGGAATTTGCCAGCGATAAAGGCCCCTCTGGAGCCCGACCGCTGTCCGGTCTCCAGAGGGGCTTCTGTTCGTCTTCTCTCCGCTCAAACACCACTCAGGTCGCCGTCCTTCATGCAGAGGTGGACGGCGGCGGTGGTGAAGGTGCGGGGCAGGGCCAGG
>ERZ1673746.1278-NODE-1278-length-18666-cov-8.982161_pt1 | contig 18666 bp, 13 predicted proteins | sample MGYA00580205_ERZ1673746 | MGnify/ENA primary metagenome ERZ1673746 (study PRJEB41218, sample SAMN15661771) | gut metagenome | host: Homo sapiens | place: Canada: London | collected 2015-08-20/2019-03-30 | study: EMG produced TPA metagenomics assembly of...
CAGCTGGAGCACACGATAGGCACCTGCGTGGGGCCGACGGGAAGGCCGATGCCGCGGCTCTCGAGCTCGCGGGCGACGCCGCTTGCGGCCTCCAGACCAAAGGCCGATCCGCCCGAAAGGCAGACGGCGTGGACCTTGTCGACGGTGTTCTCGGGTCGCAGCAGATCGGTTTCGCGCGATGCCGGGGCACCGCCGCGAACGTCAACGCCGCCGGTGGCGCCCTCGGGTGCCACGATTACGGTGCAACCGGTGCCGGCCTCCTCGTCCGTATAGTTGCCATAGCAAAAGCCATCGACATCGCAGACGTCAATGGCCTCGAGCAGTGTATCCATGATTAACTCCTATCGGTTTTCCGCCGCGCCTTGTGCCCGGTCGGGATCCGTACGGTACGCCAAAATTGTAGGCGCTGGGGAATACCCAGCGCCAGATGCAATTACGAGAGTTTTTGAATCGCGCGCGCGACGCGGGCGATGGGTAGGCCCACCACGTTATAGAAGTCGCCCGATATATCATGCACGAGCATGCGTCCTCCCGTGCCCTGAATGCCGTAGGCGCCGGCCTTGTCCATGGGCTCATCCGAGGCGACGTAGTGCTCGATCTGCTCGTCGGTGAGCTCGTAGAACGTCACGTCGGTCACATCGACAAAGGACAGGCTCTCGGCGGCATGCGGGGCGGCCGTATCGCCTGCCTTAACGATGCAGACGCCGGTTGCGACCTGGTGCGTGCGGCCCGAAAGCTCACGGAGCATGGTACGCGCCTCGTCCTCGGTTGCCGGCTTGCCCAGAATCTTGCCGTCAAAGGTGACGATGGTGTCGGCCGCGACCGTCAGCTCATTGGGCTCGGCATGCTCGGCGGCAACGGCGGCGGCTTTGGCGCGTGCTAAGCGTTCAACGAGCGTAAGCGGGGCCTCGCCATCAAACGGCGTTTCGTCGATATCGGCAGGAATGATGCGAATGTCATAGCCCGTCTCGCGCATCAACTCGATGCGGCGCGGTGATTGCGAAGCCAAAATCATAGCTGAATGCCCTCGGCGACCTTCTCGACGGCCTTGTCGCCGGCGAGCGTGCGCAGCAGCTCAAGCGCAAAGGGGAGCGACTGGGCCATGCCGCTGGCGGTGATGATGTTGCCGTCTTGCGTAACCTTCTCGCCGGTATAGGCGCCTTCGGGGAAGCTTTTCTCAAAGCCAGGGAAGCACGTGGCGTGGCGCCCCTCGAGCAGGTCGAGCTCACCCAGGATAAACGGGGCGGCGCAGATGGCGGCGACGTGCTTGGTCGCGGCGAACTCGCAGACCACGTCGCAGACGCGCTGATCGGCGCGCAGGTTGGTGGCACCGGGTAGGCCGCCGGGCAGCACGACGCAGTCGTACTCGTCAAAGTCGATCTCATCAAAGAGCGCATCGCAGGTCACGGGGATCTGCAGCGAGCTTACGACCTCACGCGTGGGCATGATCGAGACGAGCGTGGCGCGCACGCCGCCGCGACGCATGACATCGACCATGGTCAAGCATTCAATAGTTTCAAAGCCATCGGCGGCGAGAACTGCAACGCTGGGCATAAGGGTTCCTTTCATAGGCGGCATACAATTAGACGTCTTATACCCCGAAGACCTCCGCTTGCCACGCTCGATTTCCCAATGTTTAAAATAGCCCCGTCCGAATTAGCTACCCTCACCCATCCTCAACAATCTCAATCTGTAACATCCATCGACCAAAACTAGCCGCAACTGTTACAGATCGAGACAGTCCCCAACAGCACCGCCCCGTTCGGGGAACGACCGCCACAGGTACGGCGGGCAGAGGCTCACTTTTTTCCTCGGTTTTTTCTTGACGGAATCTCATCTGTTGTAGTACTTTGTCCCAGTCTAAAAACGCGTGGACTTTTCTGGGCGCTAGCCACCTTTTTGCCACGCAACCGAGCAGTCGGTTGCGTGGCTTTTTTCGTCTTGGCAGCAGGTACCACATGCACCGCCAGAAGACCGCACGAGCCCACCTTCCGACTGCAGGGAACAGACGCACGAGACGTGCATCTGCAAGACAGCAGACGGAAGGGAGCCTAATGGCAGGAACAAACACAATCAAGCAACAGGCCGCCGGGGCAGGAGCCACGGGCGCGGGACAGGCCAAGGCGGCGCTCCAGGTCTTTGCGGGCGGCGCCTGCTACGGCGCGATGGCCACGACCTACAAGCTCGCCTACGCCGCGGGCTTCACCTCGGCACAGGTGGTGGCGAGCCAGGCGTGGTTCGGCTGTCTCTTCTTCGCTCTCGCCACGCTCGCAGGGCGCGCACTCGGGCACCGCTGGCAGCGCGTGGGCTGGAAGCTCGCCCTCAAGCTCATGGGCCTGGGAGCCCTCACCTGCCTCACCTCAATCCTCTACTGCTACGCCATGAGCGTGCTGCCCGCCCCGGTGGCGCTCACGCTCCTCTTCCAGTTCACGTGGCTGGGGCTCGTGTGGCAGACCGTCATGACGCGCCGACCGCCGAGGCCCCTCCAAGTGGCCTCCGCCCTGGTCATCGTCTTCGGGACGGTGTTCGCCAGCGGCGTCTACAAGACCGGCATCACCGGGTACGACCCCGTGGCCCTGCTCTGCGCGCTGGGGGCGGCCGTGTCTTGCTCCCTCTTTGTCACCCTCTCCGGCAAGGTCGAGGCCCCCTGCTCGTCCGAGCAGCGTGGCGTCATCGTGTGCGCGGGCTCCGTGGTCATGTCGCTCACGGTATGCCCGGACTACGTCGTCTCGGGCGTCCTCGCCCAGGGCATCCTGCCCTTTGCCGTCATCGCCGGCTTCTTTGGCATGCTCTGCCCGGTCCTGCTCTTCGGCATGGGCTCTCCGCACCTGCCCGCAGGCCTCTCCACTGTCATGGCCGCCGCGGAACTCCCCGCCGGCCTGCTCATCGCCATGATCGTCCTCGGCGAGCCGCTCGGCGTCGTCGAGTGGCTGGGCGTCGCCATCATCCTCGCCGGCGTGTGCCTGGCACAGGTCCCCTCCCTGCTTGGAGGCCGGGAGGCACGTCGCGCCGCCGCAGGACAAGCCGTCAGCTAGTCATCCCTTCACAGGCGGCCCGCGCGCATCAGGGAAAGGGCCACGGGCCCGGCGCGCGAGGCCGCAAGGACGTTATAAAGCGTCCCCCGCAGAGATGGGGGCGCCAGAGAGAAGGAGGCACCATGCCATTTCCAAAAGGGTTCCTTTGGGGAGGAGCCACCGCCGCCAACCAATGCGAGGGAGGTTATGACGAGGGCGGCCGCGGCCTTGCCAACGTCGACGTCATCCCACACGGGCCGGAGCGCAACGACGTAAGCCGCGGCCTGAGGCGCATGCTCGACTTTGAGCCCGGGTACTACTACCCGGCCCAGACGGGCATCGACTTCTACCACCACTACCGCGAGGACATAGCCCTCTTCGCGGAGATGGGCTTTAAGGTCTTTCGCCTCTCCATCGCCTGGAGCCGCATCTTCCCCAATGGCGACGAGGAGGAGCCCAACGAGGCCGGGCTCGCCTTCTACGAGGACGTGTTCCGCTGCTGCCGCGAGCACGGGATCGAGCCCCTCGTGACCATCACGCACTTCGACTGCCCCATCCACCTCGTCAAGAAGTACGGCGCCTGGCGAAACCGCACCCTTATCGAGCTCTACAAGCGGCTTGTGACGGTGCTCTTCAACCGCTACCGCGGCCTCGTGCGCTGGTGGATCACGTTCAACGAGATGAACATGATCTTGCACCGTCCCTTCATGGGTGCCGGTATCGTCCTCGAGCCCGGGGAGAATGCCCGCGAGGCCGAGTACCGCGCCGCGCACAACGAGCTCGTGGCGAGCGCCTGGGCCACCAAGATCGCCCACGAGGTCGATCCGGAGAACAAGGTGGGCTGCATGCTCGCCGCGGGAAGCTACTACCCCTACTCCTGCCGCCCCGAGGACGTCCGCGCGGCGCAGGTCAAAAACCAGGAGGACCTCTTCTTCGTGGACGTGCAGGCACGCGGGCGCTACCCCGGCTACGCGCTCAAGATGCTCGAGCGCGAGGGCATCGACGTGGGCATGACCGCCGAGGACGAGCGCATCCTTGCGGAGAACACCGTCGACTTCATCTCGTTTAGCTACTACTCCTCGCGCTGCACCGCGGGCGACCCCGATTCCGTGGGCGGCGTCGCCGAGGGCAACGCCTTCGCCGGCGTGGAGAACCCCTACGTGCGCACGAGCGACTGGGGCTGGGTCATCGACCCGCTGGGGTTCCGCATCACGATCAACGACCTCTGGGACCGCTACCAGAAGCCGCTCTTTGTGGTGGAGAACGGCCTCGGCGCCTATGACGAGGTGCTTCCCGACGGCACGATCGAGGACGACTACCGCATCGCCTACCTGCGCGAGCACATCGAGGCCATGCGCGACGCCATCGAGCAGGACGGCGTCGAGATGCTCGGCTACACCACCTGGGGGCCGATCGACCTCGTGAGCGCGGGCTCCGGCGAGATGGAGAAGCGCTACGGCTTCATCTACGTGGACCGCGACAACCTGGGCAACGGCACGCTCGAGCGCAGGCGCAAGAAGAGCTTCTACTGGTACCAACAGGCCATCGCCACCAACGGAGGCGACCTGGGCTAGCCGCCCGGGCAATATCGCTAAGGAGAAAATAATGGCTGAAAAATACGACGATCTGGCCAGATCCATACTCGAGAACGTAGGCGGCGCCGAGAACGTCGCCAGCGTCGCGCACTGCATCACGCGCGTGCGCTTCAAGCTCAAGGACGAGTCCCGCGCCAACACTGCCAAGATCGAGGCCCTCAAGGGCGTTATCCAGGTCATCCAGGCCAACGGCCAGTACCAGGTGGTCGTGGGTAACATCGTCGAGGACGTCTACGACGCGGTCCTGGAGGCCGGCAACTTCTCGGGCGGCGCAAGCGCCGACGACGAGCCCCAGGGCGATAAGACCCTTGCCTCCGTCGTCATCGACCTCATCTCTGGCATCTTCCAGCCCATCCTGGGACCGCTTGCCGCCGCAGGCATCATGAAGGGACTGCTTGCCCTCATCACCTACTTCGTCCCGGCCTTTGCAAACGACGGCCTCTACACGCTGCTCTACACCGTGGCTGACGGCTTCTTCTACTTCCTCCCCGTCGCCCTGGCGTTCAGTGCCGCGCGCAAGTTCCGCATGAACGAGTTCACCGGCGTGGCAATCGGCGTGGCGCTCCTCTACCCGACGATGGTCGCCCTGACCTCGGGTGAGGCGCTCGGCAGCATCGACCTCGGCGTGGCCGGCACGTTCTCGTGGTACGCCACCGCCCTCGGGCTCCCCATCATCATGCCCGTGTCCGGCTACGTGAGCTCGGTGATCCCCGTCCTTCTCATGGTGTGGTTCGGCTCTATCCTTGAGCGCTGGCTCAAGAGCTGGATGCCGACTGCGCTCAAGATGTTCCTCGTCCCGCTCGCCACGATGACGGTCTCCATCGTCTTGGGCTACCTCGTCATCGGCCCGGTGGCCACCCTCATCACCAACCTGCTGAGCGCGGCGTTCTCGTTCATCTTCCAGCTCCCCGTGGTTGGTTCCGTCCTGGGCAGCGCCCTGGTCGGCGGACTGTGGATGTGCCTCGTCATCTTTGGCTTCCACTGGAGCCTCATCCCCATCTCCATCATGAACCTGAACACCCTCGGCCACGACAGCGTGCTCGCCGCCACCATCGGCCACGGGTTCGCGCTCGGAGCGGTCATCTTTGCCATGTACCTCAGAAACAAGGACGAGCGCTTCCGCGGCATCGCCCTTCCCGCGATGATCTCCGCCTTCTTCTTCGGCGTCACCGAGCCTGGCATCTACGGCATCGCTCTGCCCAACAAGCGCGCGTTCGTCGTGGCATGCCTGAGTTCCGCCGTGGGCGGCGCCATCGTGGGAATGACGGGCGCTCTCATGTACATCTCGGGCGGCCTCGGCGTCTTCAACCTGCTCAACTTCATCGACGGGACCCCTGGTGGCGCCGGGATCTCCCACATGATCTACGCGATCATCGCCGCACTCGTCTCTGCCGTCCTGGCCTTTGTTATCGAGTTCATCGCCTACCGACCCAACGACGACGAGGAAGGCGCCCGCTAGCTTGCGCCCTTTTCGACCAGCTCTATGTAATTGAGGAGCAGTTGAGGTGGGCGAGGGCCGAGGTCGGTCGAGGCGGCCGCCCCGTGTCCGGGATAACCTGCCCGAAGGCGTCTAGCTTTCTCAAACGGCGCTGAAATGAACTTCGCCCCGATACTTGGACGGGTCAATTAGCGACCTATGTCGCACATGGGGACTGATTCCGGAACTCCTCCGGGGTCAGTCCCTTTTGCTTAACCCGCCTCCTCTTGTTCCAGTGAACGGTATAGGCTTCGAGGTCCCGCTTGAACTCCTCGAAGCTCTGCCACGTCCGGTTCCTGTAGAACTCGTCCTTCAGGCGCCCGGGCAGCAGCTCCGTCGCATGAGCTTGCCCTCGCACGCCGCTGGCCCCGGCCGGGTCCGGGCACCCTTCGGCCTCCCGCCGGCCTTCGGCGCGCCCGTACCCCCTGTCGCAAAGCTCTGCTGCAAGAGTCCTCAGCGTGGCGTCGTGCCTGACTCTCCCGTCCATAAAGAAGCCCCCATTTCTAATGTTCAAGAAATGAGGGGGCGGTTCAATTTCGGGACGGGGATTAAATAATCATTCGGAGCAAATTTATTTTTATCCCCGTCTCAGAAAAATCATCGGGCGTGGTCTTGGCCAAACAGTCTAGTTGCGCTTAAGGTGGACGACGGTCTCGCAGTGGAAGGTTTGCGGGAACAGGTCGACTGGCGTGATCTTTACGGGGGAGAAGGTGCCTTCTTCGACAAAGCGTTTGAGATCGCGCGCCAGGGTGGCCGGGTCGCAGCTCACGTAGGCGACGTCGCGGGCACTCGTGCTGGCGATAAGGTCGATCGCCTCGGGGGCGAGGCCTGCGCGCGGCGGGTCGACCACCAAGATGTCGGCATCCTGGTCGGGGAACTCGCGCACCGCGTCTCCGCCAATGACGTCGACGTTATCAAGCTTGTTGATTTCCAGGTTACGGCGTAGATCGCGCACGGCGGGGCCGTAGGCCTCGACGGCAGCGACAAAGTCGCAGCGGCGGGCGAGCGGCAGGGTAAAGGTGCCGGCACCGCAGTACAGGTCCACGGCAAGCTCGTCTTCCTGCGGGTCGAGCGCTTCCATGACAAGATCGATCAAAATCTCGGCACCCTTGGTGTTGACCTGGAAAAAAGACGGGGCAGACAAGCGCATCTGACCCTCGGCGATATTCTCGGTCCATGAGCCCTCTCCGGCGAGCATTTCGACCTTGGAGACACGGCGGGCCTTCTTTTCGCCCTTGCTCATCACGCGCACGATGCTCGTGGGATGAGCGGCGTCCGCCAGCACGCGGGAGACCTGCGAGCGCGGAAAAGAGCCTGTGGGCGTCCAGAGTGCGACCTCGAGTGCCTTGGTGCGGCGCGATGCACGAATGCCCACGCGTTCGAGCCCCAAGTCATGGCTGCCGCTTAGATAGTTGAGTGCGCCGACGACCGATTTGAGCGCCTTCGGGAAGCGCTTATCGAACAGCGGACACGTATCGACAGTCACGATTTTGCTGGGGTCGACACCGTGCATGCCAAGGCGCACGCGACCGTTGACGACGGTCGGTTCGAGCTCGATTTTATTGCGGTAGCCCCAGTCGTCCTTGGTGTGGCAGATGGGCTGTACCAACTCATCGACCTGCTCAGGAGCGAACTTGCCGATGCGCTCGAGCGTGGAGCGCAGATTTTGCTCCTTGGCGGCGAGCTGTGCCGTGCGTGAGAGATTGCCCCACGAGCAGCCGCCGCAAATGCCCACGAAGGGGCAGGGAGGCTGAATGCGATCGGGGCTTGGCTCCAGAATCTCGGTGGTGCGGGCGCGCATGAACGACTTGCCGTCCTGTACGACCTCGGCCTCGACGGTGTCGCCTGCCACGGCGCCCTGCACAAAGACGGCCTTGCCGTTGTCGGCGTGCGCCAGCCCGTCGGCGCCGTAGGTCATCGATTCTATAGTGAGCTTCATATCCCTGCCTGTCATTCGCGTTGTTATTCGCACCATGGTAGCAGGGAAAAGCGCCCCGCATCCGAGGCTTTCCTCAAATGCGGGGCGCTTCTACAAACTGCTTCTACAAACGACTATTTCGTCTTGCCGGTAATGAGCGTCTTAAGACCCAGGCCAATCAGGCCCAGGCCCATGCGCACGCGGCCGGGGCGATGGCGCTCGATGGCCTTGGTCTTGCCGGCGGGCTTATCGCGACGGGCGCTCGTTTCGGGTGCGGGTTTGGTGACCTGCGGCTCGGGCTGAGGTGCAGGTGCGGGCTCGGGCTCAATGACGGTCGCCTGGACCTTCTGAACCTCGGTTGTGGACGGCTGCGGTTCAGGAGCAGGGGCGTGCCTTGCCTCGGCGGACTCGGCATTGCGATAGGCACGCTCCAGCAGAGCTTCCTGCGAGTTGAAGGGTTTTTCGTCCTCTGCACGCTCCACGGGGACCCAGGTGCCGTCGCTCGTGAGGCTGCGGGCCTTCACGTTGTCGCGCAGCTGCATGCCCATATACTCGTGTACCAGGGCGCGGCAGGTGGGGTCGAGCACGGGGAAGGCGATCTCCACGCGGTGCTCGGTGTTGCGCGTCATCATGTCTGCCGAGCTCAGGTAAATCATGTCCGAGTCCACGCCAAAAGCGTAAACACGGGCGTGCTCCAAAAAGCGTCCGACGATGGAGCGGACATGCACGTTTTCGGTCTTGCCCGGAACACCGGGCTTGAGGCACGAGATGCCGCGGATGATCATGTCCACGCGGACTCCAGCGCACGATGCCTCGGCGATCTTGTCGATGACCTCACGGTCGGTGAGCGAGTTGAGTTTAAAGAACACGCGGGCGGGATCGCCAGCGAGGGCGCGCTGAATCTCGCGATCCAGACCGCGCATGATGAGCGGCTTGAGGCCTACGGGCGCCACACCCAGGAAGCGGTAGTCGCCGCGCAGGTTGCCCAGCGACAGATTGCGGAAGAACAGGTTGGCGTCCTCGCCGATGCCGGGATGGGCGGTCATGAGCATAAAGTCGCTGTAGAGCTTGGCCGTCTTCTCGTTAAAGTTGCCGGTGCCCAAAAGCGTGAGGCGGGTGAGCGCCATGCCCTCGCGATAGGTGAGCTGGCAGATCTTGGAGTGGCATTTAAAGCCCTCGGAACCATAGATGACGGTGCAGCCTGCCTCTTCCAGACGCTCGGCCCACTCGATGTTGTTCTGCTCGTCAAAGCGGGCACGAAGTTCCATGAGCACCGTGACTTCTTTGCCGTTCTCGGCGGCATCGATCAACGACTCGCATAGGCGGCTCTGCTTGGCCACGCGGTAGAGCGTGATGCGCAACGAGATGCACTCGGGGTCATAGGCGGCCTCGTGCACCAGATCCAAGAACGGGTTCATGGCCTCATAGGGATAAAAGAGCAACTTGTCGTGCTGCAGCACCTGCTCGCGGATGGAGCGGGTCATGTCGATGTTGGGGTTGGACTGCGGCTTAAACGGCGTAAAGAGCAGCTCGTTGCGCAGGTGCTCGGGAATCTTGCCCTCAATGCCAAAGACGTAGCCCAGGTCGAGTGGGATATCGCAGGTAAAGACAGAGCGGCGCGAAAGCTCGAGCGCCTTGCGGATGGTCTTGAGCGTCGCCTTCTCGAGCGACCCCGAGACCGCGAGCACTACCGGTTGCAGACGCAGGCGCTTCTTAAGAATACGCTTCATGTGCTGGCGGTAGTCCTCTTCCTCTTCGACGCCCTCGCCGTCCGGATCGATGTCGGCGTTGCGGGTGACTCGGATGAGCGCGCGGTCGAGTGGCTTGTAGGAGCCAAAGCAACTGTCCAGGCAGGCGAGGATGACGTCCTCGAGCAAGATGTAGGAGTAGGTGCCGGTGGGCGAGGGGATCTCGACCACGCGGTTCATCGAGGCGGGAATCTCGATAAGGCCCAGCAGGCTTTCCTCGTCGGTGGCGCCGTCCAGACCACAGGCCAGATAGAGCGCGCCATTGCGCAGGTTGGGGAAGGGGTGGCGCGGATCGATGACCAACGGCGAAATGACCGGCGACACGTAGGCCTGGAAGTAGCGGGTTACAAAGGTGCGCTCCTCGGGTGTAAGCGAATCGATGCGGGCGCGGTGAACGCCCAGGGTGTCGAGCTTGCCCTCGATGCTCTTAAAGATGGACTCCCAACGGGTAAGGAGCCCGGGCATTTCGGCCATGACAGCATCGACCTGTTCAGAGGCGGTCATATTGCTTTTGTTGTCGACAGGCTGTTTTTTGAGCTCGGCCAGGTCGGACAGACCGCCTACACGGACCATAAGGAACTCGTCGAGGTTGGACTCGAAGATCGAGACGAACTTAAGGCGCTCGAACAGCGGCACGGACTCATCGAAGGCTTCGTCGAGCACGCGGTTGTCAAAGCGTAGCCAGCTGAGCTCTCGATTTTGCGTGTACGAGAAGTCACGCGGCGGTTTGCGCAGCTTTGCGGCGGCTTGCTTCTTTTCGATTTTGCTCGGCATATGCATCTGTCCGTTCAGTCCCCACAGGGGACGGTAGCCTAACACTATTCACTATTGTCTCAATTTAGTCGACCGCTGGCACGGACGTATCGCGTGAACGGTATCTTTACCTACTTCTTACGCTGACAAGTTATAGGACTGACGCCCTGCTCGTCTGTAAGCGGTCTATATCCTCACTCAACTGGTACGTAAGTGTGAATAAGAATGATAGATAGCTGAATATCATTGAATGCAGGCGGAAACGTAAACAAACATCATTTATATACATAAAACCGATTTAGCTATGCAATCTTGAATCAAAAGTTTAGAGACGCAATCGCAAATGGTTTTTAGAAAAAAAGAGCGTTTACCTTAGAAAAGTTACTTTAGAACGCCGAAGTGCATCATGGGGGAATCACATGCGATATACCGTTCATCGCACTTTGTTGACCGTTCGGGGGCGAGGTGGAATTGCGGGTGGAATTTGGATATAACTAGAGCTGTCAGCAAGCAGCGTCCGCTATGAAAGGGCGCTGAGAGATTCGGCCGAAAGGCCCGAAAGAAAGGTAGGAGGCCATGACGAAAGGTCTGCACGTGCCTTCCGAGATCGGCAAGCTCAGGAAGGTCTGCCTGCACCGTCCCGGCGACGAGCTCCTCAACCTGCCGCCCGACGAGCTCGAGCGACTCCTGTTCGACGACGTCCCGTTCCTGGAGGTCGCGCAGCAGGAGCACGACACCTTCGCCCAGATCCTGAGGGACCAGGGCGTGGAGGTCCTCTATCTCGAGAACCTCGTCGCTGAGGTGTTCGACCAGGTCCCCGGCGCCCGCGCCGAGTTCACCGACCAGTACATCGCCGAGGCCGGCATCCGCGGCCAGCACATGCCGCAGATCGTCCGCGAGAAGCTGGACTCCATCGAGGACAACCTCGAGTTCGTCAAGAAGACCATGGCCGGCATGACCAAGTCCGAGATCGAGATGCCCCTCACGGCCTCCACGACCCTCGACTCCCTGGTCAACTCCGAGTCCGAGTCCGACCTGATCATCGACCCGATGCCCAACCTCTACTTCACCCGCGACCCGTTCGCGGTCGTCGGCGAGGGCGTCAACCTCAACCGCATGTACTCGGTCACCCGCAACCGCGAGACCCTGTACGGCAAGTACGTCTTCAAGTACCACCCCGACTACAAGGACGTCTCGCTGTACTTCCGCCGCGACTGCCAGTTCCACACCGAGGGCGGCGACGTGCTGAACATCAACGAGAAGACCCTCGCCGTCGGCATCTCCCAGCGCACCCAGGCCGCCGCGATCGACGTCATGGCCCAGAACATCTTCTGGAACTCCGACTCCAAGGTCGAGCGCATCCTGGCCTTCGACATCCCGGTCTCGCGCGCCTTCATGCACCTCGACACGGTCTTCACCCAGATCGACGTCGATAAGTTCACGATCCACCCCGCCATCATGGGCACCCTGCGCGTCTACGAGCTGACCGCCGGCAAGAACCCGGGCGACGTGAACATCCGCCTGATCGAGGACACCCTCGAGCACGTCCTGGAGGACGCCACCGGCGTCGACCAGGTCAAGCTGATCCCCTGCGGCGGCGGCGACCCGATCGCGGCCTCCCGCGAGCAGTGGAACGACGGCTCCAACACCCTGTGCGTCGAGCCCGGCAAGATCTGCGTCTACGCCCGCAACACCGTCACCAACGACGTGCTGTACAAGGAGGGCCTGGACCTTCTCGTCGTGCCCTCCGCCGAGCTCTCCCGCGGCCGCGGCGGCCCGCGCTGCATGAGCATGCCCTTCTGGCGCGAGGACCTCTAGGGTCTTCAAGGACCCGTACAGGTCTTAATACATACATCTAGCTGCCATTAGATGTCTCCCATTGGGGCGGTGCGGGTTTTCGCACCGCCCCAATCTTGTATGAGGAACGTCAACACGGTTGGATGACTGCTTTTGTAAGGAGCTTGGCCATGGACATCAAGACGATTGGCGTTGAGGAATGGCTCAACGTTTGGGAGAAGAGCGCCACGTGGGACATCGCCCAGTCGACGATCTCGTCGCTCACCATGGGCGAGCTGCGCGCGCTCGATGAGCAGGACGGCGCCACGTTCTACGAGCGCCTGGACCGCGAGAAGATGAACTACGGCTGGATTGAGGGCTCGCCGGAGTTTAAGGCTGAGGTTGCCAAGCTGTATCGTCGCGAGGTCAATCCCGATCACATTCTGCAGACCAATGGCTGCACGGGCGCTAACCTCAACGCCATCATGGCTGTGGTCGAGCCCGGTGACCACGTTATCGCCGAGTGGCCCACCTACGCGCCACTCTACGAGATTCCGCGCACGCTGGGCGCCGAGGTCGAGTATTGGGAGCTTCGCGAGGAACTCGGCTGGAGACCCGATATCGAGGAGCTCGAGCGTCTGGTGCGTCCCAATACCAAGCTCATCTGCATCAACAATGCATCGAACCCCATCGGAACGGTGCTCGATGCCGACACGCTCGGCCAGATTGCCGAAATCGCCCGCTCGGTTGGCGCCTATGTGCTGTGCGACGAGGTGTACCTGCCGCTTGAGAACACCGAGGACTTTTTGTCGATGGCCGACGTGTACGAGAAGGCCATTGTTACCAATTCGGTGTCCAAGACCTATTCGACGCCTGCTGCCCGCGTAGGCTGGGTCGTTGCCGACGAGGAAGTGTCCAACCGCATCCGTACCTACCGCGACTACACCATGATCTGCGGCGGCGTGTTCAACGACGCCTTGGCGACCTATGTGCTTGAGCACAAGGATAAGATCCTCGAGCGCAACCGCAAGATCGTGTTTGGCAACCGCGATATCGCGCAGGCTTGGATCGACACACAGCACCGTGTCTCCTGGACGGCTCCGCAGGGCGTGTCCACCTCGTTTATCCAACTGGACATTCCCGAGGATGACGAGGAGTTCTGCAAGCGCCTGCTGGCCGAGAGGGGAGTGCTGCTGGTCCCCGGTAGCCGTTTTGAGCTTCCCTGCGGCGCGCGCCTGGGCTACTGCGCGAGCGAGGACGTTCTGCGCGAGGGCCTGAGGCTTTTGGGCGAGGCACTGGCGGAGTTTGATCGCTAGGATTCCGATGATCTTCGAGGGCCTTATCAAAATTGGCCGAAGATAATCGAAAACGGACCCGTTTCCCTAGGGGAAGCGGGTCCGTTTTTCTATACCGAGAAGTCAAGTTGTTACAAATGGGGCCGTAAAGCGAGTCGGTATCCGCTGGGCCTTATACTGAGCTTCCGGTGAACGGTATCAAGCGTCTGGTAAACGGTAATTTGTTTACCAGAAATGAATAGGACAAACTTTTTTCTGAATAAAAATGAAAATGGTTGAGACGCAGTATGAATCGCTAATTCTATTCATAGCTTTATTGGAAATATGCAATATGAGGGTGGTTTAACAAAGTTTAGTTCCAATTGATTTTTGGATTGAAAACGCGTTTAAGCACGTAAATACACTTTATTAAATCAAAGTGTGCCATGCGTGAAGTATATGTGTATGCCGTTCACCCCTCATATAAAACCGTTCGGGGGCGAGGTGGAAGTATGGACTGATTTTGGATATAAATATGTCGTCAGCAATAACGCCTCACACGGAGGGGCGCTAACGAATCGGCCCTGACAGGGGCCCGAAAGAAAGGTAGGAGGCCATGACGAAAGGTCTGCACGTGCCTTCCGAGATCGGCAAGCTCAGGAAGGTCTGCCTGCACCGTCCCGGCGACGAGCTCCTCAACCTGCCGCCCGACGAGCTCGAGCGACTCCTGTTCGACGACGTCCCGTTCCTGGAGGTCGCGCAGCAGGAGCACGACACCTTCGCCCAGATCCTGAGGGACCAGGGCGTGGAGGTCCTCTATCTCGAGAACCTCGTCGCTGAGGTGTTCGACCAGGTCCCCGGCGCCCGCGCCGAGTTCACCGACCAGTACATCGCCGAGGCCGGCATCCGCGGCCAGCACATGCCGCAGATCGTCCGCGAGAAGCTGGACTCCATCGAGGACAACCTCGAGTTCGTCAAGAAGACCATGGCCGGCATGACCAAGTCCGAGATCGAGATGCCCCTCACGGCCTCCACGACCCTCGACTCCCTGGTCAACTCCGAGTCCGAGTCCGACCTGATCATCGACCCGATGCCCAACCTCTACTTCACCCGCGACCCGTTCGCGGTCGTCGGCGAGGGCGTCAACCTCAACCGCATGTACTCGGTCACCCGCAACCGCGAGACCCTGTACGGCAAGTACGTCTTCAAGTACCACCCCGACTACAAGGACGTCTCGCTGTACTTCCGCCGCGACTGCCAGTTCCACACCGAGGGCGGCGACGTGCTGAACATCAACGAGAAGACCCTCGCCGTCGGCATCTCCCAGCGCACCCAGGCCGCCGCGATCGACGTCATGGCCCAGAACATCTTCTGGAACTCCGACTCCAAGGTCGAGCGCATCCTGGCCTTCGACATCCCGGTCTCGCGCGCCTTCATGCACCTCGACACGGTCTTCACCCAGATCGACGTCGATAAGTTCACGATCCACCCCGCCATCATGGGCACCCTGCGCGTCTACGAGCTGACCGCCGGCAAGAACCCGGGCGACGTGAACATCCGCCTGATCGAGGACACCCTCGAGCACGTCCTGGAGGACGCCACCGGCGTCGACCAGGTCAAGCTGATCCCCTGCGGCGGCGGCGACCCGATCGCGGCCTCCCGCGAGCAGTGGAACGACGGCTCCAACACCCTGTGCGTCGAGCCCGGCAAGATCTGCGTCTACGCCCGCAACACCGTCACCAACGACGTGCTGTACAAGGAGGGCCTGGACCTTCTCGTCGTGCCCTCCGCCGAGCTCTCCCGCGGCCGCGGCGGCCCGCGCTGCATGAGCATGCCCTTCTGGCGCGAGGACCTCTAAGTCTTTCCGTTTCCGGTGCGGTCCCCCTACAACCGCACCGGTTTCGCCCGTCAAACGGGCAACACTGATACTTATGTAATTCATTTCTTCGAAAGGATTCGAACCATGGGTGTTAACCTCTCCGGCCGTAGCTTCCTCAAGCTTCTCGACCTCACCACCGAGGAGATCGAGTACCTGCTCAAGCTCTCCAAGAACTTCAAGGACATGAAGCGCGCTGGCGTTCCGCACCGCTATCTCGAGGGCAAGAACATCGTTCTGCTCTTCCAGAAGACCTCCACTCGTACCCGCTGCGCCTTTGAGGTCGGCGGCATGGATCTGGGCATGGGCGTCACCTACCTCGATCCGGGTTCGTCGCAGATGGGCAAGAAGGAGTCCATCGAGGACACCGCCCGTGTTCTCGGCCGCATGTATGACGGCATCGAGTTCCGTGGCTTTGCCCAGGACGACGTCGAGGAGCTCGCTGCTAAGTCCGGCGTGCCCGTGTGGAACGGCCTGACCACTGAGTGGCATCCCACCCAGATGCTCGCCGACATCCTGACCGTCCAGGAGAACTTCAACTACGACATCAAGGGCAAGACTCTCGTCTTCATGGGCGACTGCAAGAACAATGTTGCTCGCTCCCTCATGGTCGTCTGCTCCAAGCTCGGTATGAACTTCGTGGCCTGCGGCCCCGAGGAGTGCATGCCCGCTGACGACGTCATCGAGGCCTGCAAGCCCATCGCCGAGGCCAACGGCTGCACCATCAAGCTGACCACCGACGTCAAGGACGGCGTCACCGGTGCCGACGTTATCTACACCGACGTGTGGGTCTCCATGGGCGAGCCCGACGAGGTCTGGGCCGAGCGCATCGCTCAGCTCACCCCGTATCGTGTTACTTCCGAGGTCATGGCTATGGCCAACCCGGGTGCCATCTTCCTGCACTGCCTGCCCAGCTTCCACGACACCAACACCACGATTGGCGCCGAGAAGTGCGAGCAGTTCGGCATCACCGAGCAGGAGGTCACCGACGAGGTCTTCGAGAGCCCCGCTTCCAAGGTCTTCGACGAGGCCGAGAACCGCATGCACACCATCAAGGCTGTCATGTACGCCACGCTCAAGTAAGAGCATCTAGCATCTCGCTCGGGGTGTATTGCTGCTCACCCCGAGCGGTTTTGTCTGGTAAATATCTTGCGTCGGGCGGTGGGCACGGCACGGAAAATCCGCTTCGCGCGAGAAAGTTAAATGATTTATGAAGGGGGGATGAGAACCATGACTGAGACCGCTAAGAAAAAGCGCGGTATGCCTTCATCGTTCACCATTCTTCTAGCTCTGCTGGCAATTGTTGCAGTGATTACCGTTATCGTCTCCGGCACGTCCGGCGGCGCGGTTACCGCAGCCCGCCTGAGCGATTTCTGCACCGCCCCGATCCTGGGCTTCGCCGACGCTCTGCCCGTCTGCCTCTTCGTTATGATCCTGGGCGGCTTCCTCGGCATGATGACCGAGACCGGCGCCCTGGACAACGGCATCGCCGTTCTGGTGCAGAAGCTTAAGGGCAACGAGATCATGCTCGTTCCCGTGCTGATGCTCATCTTCTCCCTCGGCGGTACCACTTATGGTATGTGCGAGGAGACCGTTCCCTTCTACGCCCTGCTCGCCGCTACCATGATGGCCGCTGGCTTCGACCCCATGGTCGGTGCCGCCACCGTCCTGCTCGGCGCTGGCTGCGGCTGCCTGGGCTCCACGGTTAACCCGTTCGCCGTCGGCGCTGCCGTCGACGCTCTGACCGGCGTTGGCATTGAGGTCAACCAGTCCATCATCATCGGCCTCGGTGCCGTCCTGTGGATTGTCACTACCGCTATGTCCATCGTCTTCGTGATGAACTATGCCAAGAAGGTCAAGGCTGACAAGGGTTCCACCATCCTGTCGATGCAGGAGCTCAAGGACGCCGAAGAGGCTCACGGCAAGGCTGCTTCCGAGGTCCACAAGGAGGTCAAGCTCACCGGTCGTCAGAAGGGTGTTCTGATCGCCTTCGCCTTCACCTTCGTCGTCATGATCGTCGGCTTCATTCCGCTGGCCGACCTCAACGAGGGCGTCGCCAACTTCTTCGACGCTGGCGCTGTCTACGACGCCGACGGTAACGCCGTCGTCCAGGGCTGGTCTGCCCTGATCACCGGCCTGCCCATTGGCCAGTGGTACTTCGACGAGGCTTCCACCTGGTTCTTCCTCATGGCCGTCCTGATCGGTATCATCGGTGGCCTGTCCGAGAAGCAGATCGTTAACACCTTCATCACCGGCGCTGCCGACATGATGTCCGTTGTTCTCGTCATTGCCCTCGCCCGTGGTATCTCCGTCCTCATGGCTAACACCGGTCTCGACGTCTTCGTCCTCGACGCTGCCGCCAATGCCCTGGCTGGCCTGTCCGGCGTGATCTTCGCTCCCATGAGCTTCCTGGTCTACTTCGGCCTGTCCTTCCTGATCCCCTCGACCTCCGGTATGGCCACTGTCTCCATGCCCATCATGGGACCGCTGGCTGTTAAGCTCGGCTTCTCACCCGAGGTCATGGTCATGATCTTCTCCGCCGCCATTGGTGTCGTGAACCTGTTCACCCCGACTTCCGGCGCCATCATGGGCGGTCTCGCCCTGGCCAAGATCGAGTGGACGACCTGGCTCAAGTTTGCCCTTAAGCTCATCGTCGCGCTCTCCGTCGTCTGCGCCGTCATCCTGACCGTCGCCTGCGTGTTGCTCTAAGTACCCAACGGGTACCCCACGGAAACCTTGACGATCCTGTAAAGGATCACCTGGTCATCGTCTGTCCGGTGGGGTCAACCCACCGGTAGACTCCTACCTTTAGCCCCCTTCCGTTCCGTGCGCGGGAGGGGGCGCTCTTGTGTTCCGGCGTTTTACCAAACGCCGGAACCACTCGACGCTGCAAGCCCGCCAGAGCGGCAATCTGACGTTCAATCGTCGGGCATGGCCAAAAGGCCTATGCCCTCCTCTTTCACGTCACCTTGCTCGCTCTGGCGGGCTTTCGCTGACTTATGCTCCACCTGCGACGTTTCCATTATTGATACAAAGGCCAGGTTTGTTTGAACCAAAAAGGGGAAGTTGCGGTGGAATAGTTCCTGTTTGGCCGTCTTGAGGGGTTAAACGGGAACTATTTCACCGCAACTTATCGATGGCGTGTTTGGTTGGTGCCAGTTGATTGCTTGGGCGTCGGGGAGGGTCTGCTCCGTTATAATCGCCTAGAACATTAATTGGAAACGGGACGGGAGCC
>ERZ1673746.1287-NODE-1287-length-18503-cov-4.444384_pt1 | contig 18503 bp, 15 predicted proteins | sample MGYA00580205_ERZ1673746 | MGnify/ENA primary metagenome ERZ1673746 (study PRJEB41218, sample SAMN15661771) | gut metagenome | host: Homo sapiens | place: Canada: London | collected 2015-08-20/2019-03-30 | study: EMG produced TPA metagenomics assembly of...
GGAACACAATGTGGACCCCAAAACAGATCCTAACGACAATACGACAGAAGTTTTATAGTTATATTCAATCCTTGCCTTCATCTGATACATTTGAAGTGCAGGATAAACTAGGCAATACAGCATGATCAGATGAAAAGATACTGTATCAATTTGAAATAAGTCCAGGAAGAAATCCCAAAATACCAATGCTGCTACATAGAACACTATAGTGATTGTAGTTCCGAGGACAAGAGTTGATGCTATATACTCATTTAGGTCATCTTTGTAATCGAATCGCGCTACTGCAATTGCGGAAAACAAATCAAAAGTAGTTATGATAACTAAAATATAGAACCATGATTGTATGTTAGAGAATGCGCCAACATCTTCTGCCGACAACAACCTCGTAAAAATTGGTGTTGTCAGAAAGCCAGCTGCTTTTACTATAAAATTGCTAGCCGTATACCAAACTCCGGCTTTTAGCGCCTTCCCATTCGAACTATTAGTCCCCATACGAATTCACAACTTTCACTTCAATTACACATTATCTTCAATAACCGACTTGAATTCCTTCCAGCTTTTAGGTACATAAATATTTCTATAATTTAGCTTGTCCATAAACTTTTTTATATGACTTTCAATTTGTAACATTTGATCTTCGCTATACAAGAAATCATATATCTTAAATAAAAAAATCAGTGTCGGCCTTTTTTGTGAAACTAGAATGGGCTGAAATGCAGCTGAAGAATAAATTGAAATTAGGATATGTTCATCCGTAATTTTCCTTACGCACTCCAATTCCCAAAGGTTCCTTGTTGTGTCTATATTTTTTACTACTATGCTGCCCTCCGGCATCCTTGGATGCGGTCTCAACACTAATGTGTCCAAATATGCAGAAAGGCAATTAGTTAAGATCTTATCTTGTTCCTTCCGTTTTGCAGTTATTTCCGCAGGACGGTCTAAAGCATATGATTGATCAAGGAACACGATTCTGCTGTCGTATAAATCCGTATCTCTGTACTCAAACACTCTTCCAATCCGTTCATCCTGCGTTGCATGCAATTGATCGAATGTTTTGCAAGCAGTAGATAAACTAATTTCTGGAGCATACAGGAGCATTCTATCAATATTAAAATACCTTTTTCCCGGGTGCGACAGTTTCAGGAGAGTTCTCCGCTTCCAGCTCATGTAGTCATTAATAATGTCTCCGTGATAAGAGCCTGTTCCATCTTCGAACAAGTTAAACTCTTTAAAAGTAGCAGTTGCATAAAGAGCCAAAGCGACATTATCATCGAGATTTGCGGCATAGAAGCAATCATACTCTTGAAAAGCAAAGTCCAAGTTCTTCTTTAACCACTTTCTAGAAAAGACAAGCTTCCCAATGTCCTCTACTTTCGCGAAAATCATACTTCTGGATAGATCAATGGAATACTCGTAAATATTATCGAATAGTCTCTCCTGAATTACCTTGGATACATATTTATGAGAATCTGTAAAGCCGTGCTTGATGACCAAATCAGCATATACTGTTTCATTCGATGTAGTGATGATCGTAATGATTGTATATAGCTGATAAGTTGTATCACAGAAAAACAACCATCGTTTCATCGCATATCAATCCTATATTTCTCCAGGGGTATCCATGAGCCAATCACTTTATCATATTCTTTGTCATATACGTTAACTACACCGCCATTGCTGGAGAACGTCAACTCACCAAAGACAATTCTTCCATCTACATCGTACATATCTACCCGCACGTGTGGAAAAGGTTTACAAAGCTTCTTGACAACGGACACAAGTTCTTCGAAATTCTCTGGAAGCACTACTTCTTCCTGAGGTAACGTGCTTTCTTTCTTGAAATGATAATCAACAGAATTCAATTCCATATCAAACTTATGATTTCTAACCTTATGTTCATACTCTCCGTAAGATACCATGAAGTACTTTGGTTCACCATCAAAACAATAGAATTTATAATCCACCGGAAGATTACCTTTGGAATCTTTCAGACATTCCTCACAAATAATTAGTGGACGAATAGCCTTATAACAGTATTCGCGATGAAAATAGTAAAAATTCATTTTAAGCATCTCTGCATAGAAACGCCTTATATACTCATAGTCTGGTTTTTCACTCTTCCTTACAATCATATTGTTCCCTGAGAGATGATTGCATTTAATAAAGAATTCATCTGGAAGTGCATCAAAATCAATCTGTGTAGCTGATTGATATACTCCATAATTCTTTTTCAAAATATGATCAAGTCCGCAAGCTCTCACATACTCTGCAACATAATACTTGTCTGCGCAAAGTGTCTCTAAAGGATTTCTATAATGAAGATTCAAATAGAGAAGTTTTTCACTAAAAGTTTCAGGGTTATCAAGATTCGGTGCTACCCCCTTCATTTTTGTAAAACGATTTGTAAGAAAAGCTCTATCGCTATAAAAGGGATGAATCAGCCTTCGACCAATTCGTGCAGCCCTTTTTAGCGCAATACTTTTTTTGTTACTCATTGATTCGTCCTCCCTAAAAATGGTCATACGTTGTTTTCTATCAAAAACCTTAGAACTCCATTATGTTCGTTACTACAGGTCTGGAATCTAGCCAATTCTTTGATCTGTTGAACGGCATTTCCCATTGCCACAGAATTCACAAAATTTTCGAAGCAGGTAATGTCATTTTCATCATCTCCAAAAATAAGAACTTCGTCTGGGCTAATTCCTTCCTTCTGAATAGCCACTCTCACACCTGCAGATTTATCAACACCATTGTGAAAGAAATCCACCCTGTGCCCTTCGATTACTCGATAATGTGCTTCTGGAACTTCCGATATACATTTGTCATAATCTGTGCCATTGGATCTTTCAACTCTTACTTTTTCAATATGATCAATTATTTTTTCTACTTCCGAAGGCGTAATGAGCGTTCTTGTATTCCCTCGAATTCTATAATATGAAAATCTAAGCTTATCTATTATAGTTGGCTTCAACGTTATGATATAATCCATTTTTTTGCACACAATCATTGGCTGAACAACTTCATTCTGTCTCAGCAATGCTTCTGTAATCACTCTTGCCTCATGTGAACTAAAAGATGGAAATTCAACGACTTGATCTTCTTCCAAATCCCACAAATACGCACCACTTGAGGATATGATATATCCTTTTCTACCTCTATCCATACCAAGCTGGTGCATATAATCTGTTATTTCAGTAATATCTCTTCCAGAAGCTAGTACGACAATTCCTCCATCTTCCCTATACTGTCTAATCCAGTCAATTGTTTCTTTGGGTATGGTTTTATCATTTCTCAAAAGGGTATCATCAAGATCAAAACTTATTAGTCTGTATTTTCGTTTCATACAGCCTTCTCCCACGCTATAGTCTTCGCCATCCGGCTACCTCCCAACAATCTCCCTATACACAGCTTGATACTGCTGACTCATCTTAGGTGCACTGAAGCTCTTGTGTGCGACTTCATAAGCTACTCGTCCGGCTTCAACTGCCTTTTCTCCATACATCAGCTTCAGTTTCTCAACCAAATCCGTACCGTCACCCTGCCTGTACAGATACCCGATACCATCATCAACTTCGTAGATTTCCTTATGCTGATCGATATCTGAGAGTACTACCGGCACACCTGTTGCCATGGCTTCGAGCACACCGTTGGGGAGGCCTTCAGATTTACTGGTAGAAACGTAAACATCGCAAGCCTTCAAATACTCATTGACATTGCTTACATTGCCACGGAAGTCGATACGTTTATATTCCTTATACTTCTCCCTCAACGGCTCCAGTTCCGGGCCACCACCGAGAAGAAGGAAATAAGCGTGTTCATCTGTACTGAACGCTTTGACATAGTTCTCAAGCAAGAATGGAATGTTCTTCCGCTCAATAAACTGCCCGGTATAAACGTAGATGAAAGCATCAAGGGGTAGTCCCATCTTCCCTCTGATCGCCTTCTTTTCATCCACTGTTGCCGCCGTATACTGATCCACATCCACACCATTGCGGATGAAGTCGTATTCTAACCCCAGCTTCTCTTGATATATCTTGGTAAGGCTCTCCGAGCAGGCGATGGCTTTACTGCTTTTCTTCATGGCGGAGAGCTGAAGTTTGGCAAGGATTGTACCTTTTACCTTGCCGAACTTCGCTGGATAGTCGTCGTAAATATAATTTCGCAGCGTATGAATCTGCTTATATTTCCCTATCTGACTAACCGCATAATCCGGAAATACTCCAACAGTGTGGATGATATCCGGCTTTAGATCCTCCAACTTCTTACGAAGCGCACCATCCTGTCCAAGGACAATCTCTTTCTTCCCGGTTTTTACCAGGTAATGAGCAGTAACATAAGGAAGGTAATCAGCCATCCGGCTGTCGGCTTCTTCATCGTTGATCGTAATAAGAATCGGCTCGAAAACATCCTGGTCGAGGTTCTTTATGATGTTTAGCGTTTGCTGCGTCGGCCCCAGCTTCTTGCAGGATGTCATCAGATAGACAATGCGGATCTTCTTAGCCTTTGCGCCGCGCTCCAACTTTTCTGCTTTCAGTGCCGTCGCGGTTGTCTCTGTGTAGGCAAACCGAATACCGCTCACGTCGACCATATATAGACCTCGATATCCCTCGAATACGGAGTCGAAGAAGACTCTCTTCCCATCGCGGCTCCAGCGAGGATGCAGGTCACAACGGGTATCATTGTCATACTTGAAAGGAGCAAATACCTTAGCTATGACGATATTGAAGTCTTCGTTCAGGATCTTCAGAATCGCCATGCGCTTACGGTTCGGATACGTATCTGTGAGGACAAGCCTTCCGTCAGGGCTGTAGCTGGGATGGCCGTCGCTGCTGATATGCGGCCACAACCTTCTAAACTCCGGGCTCTTATCCTTCATCAGATAGTAGCCAGCACCTTGGCCCTTCTTATTCTCGAAAGCAATGATCTCTTCGTCATTCTTCCAGTAGCAGTGGGAAACCATGTCATCATCAGACAGGTTGTACATCTCCGTACCATCGGTATTCACCGTGACCAGGCGCGTATACTTCCGCTGGCCGTCAAACCAGCGATGCAGTACCATAAACCGTTTTCCGCTCGGACTCAGCATAATGTGATTGACCTTATGCTCCGCTCCCGCCATTTCTTTTCTCGGCTCGAAAGACGAGAACGCCGTATAAGGGAGCACAGGTGTCACGGTGTTGGATGCTATATCCAGCTTCCAGATTGCTGTGCTGTCAGGAATCTTCTGGTCTGCCGTCACCTCTGGTATATTGCTATACCCATATCCCGGACGAAGACGATGAAGCCGAGAGAAATCCAGCGTCAAAGCGTAACTACCATCTGCCGCAACACTATAAATGGGCATGGCAAGTACACGCTCTGCTCCGCTAAACACGTCCAGCACAACAGACACGTACCTGCCGTCTCTAAAGTCGTTATAGATAATCTCATGATTAAAGTCCGGTCCGAGCCACTGCATCATACAGCCCTGCTGGACATTCCAGGTATGGGTCGTAGCTAACACTCTGACGCGGTTTTGATTTTCCGTAGGTAAGGATGTGTCAATCAGCAAAATCTGAGCCGGGAACGCTGGTGCAACATCACTCCATGTATCCTGTGCCTTTAAGCACAGAACATACCGCCCTGTTGCATCTTCCGGGCTTTTATCGTAGTAGCCGAAGAAATACTCGTGCTTAGGATCGTTTGGAGATATACGAACAATATCTCCCTCGTGATCTTTTTTTGATCCAAAGGTATAATTAATTCGCTGATATGCTCTCTTGATTCCCTTCTTGATGCCGGGATACTTATTGAGCTGTTGATTTATCGTTTGTTCTAAACCCATCTATTATTCCGGCCTTCCGTTATGCTTTTCTCAGCACCTTTTTAAACATAAACTCACGTAACCAGTTCGGAGCCATACTGCTCCCAACTCGAAGGATGCAACTCTTCACATATTGACTTGTTGAAATAAATCCCTGGTCCTTCATGTATTTGAACAGATTTAGCTGAATGTCTCTGTACAGTTTTCCACTCCTCCTTTTGAAGAGGTTACTATCTGCTCTCATCCACACAAGCGGCTCTTGAATGTTATAGCCTTTAAAACCGGCTATCAGCATATGCGTCCACAGGTAGTAGTCCTGCATGTAGCGGACATCCTGATAGTTCCCTGCTGCAAGTACGTCGTCTTTCTTGTACATCACAGAAGGATGGTTGAACGGATTGCGCTGCTTGGCAAAGGTGATTATATCTTCGCTCTTCTCGGGAACCACGCGCTTTGCATTAATAGCTGTGGGCACTGTCGCCCCTGCTTCAATCTCTGTAAACTCTTCAATCACAGAACCTACGATTGAGAGTTCAGGATGGTCCGCAAACACAGCCAGTTCTTTCTCGCACCGCTCGGGTCTGGAAATATCGTCACTATCCATCCGGGCGATGAGGTCGTTCTTGCATTCCTTCACACCGACTTGAAGGGCGTGACCGAGGCCACCGTTCTTCTCAAAGCGTATAACGTGCAATTCCGGGTGCTCTGACTGCATCTCTTCTATAACTGCGTCAAGCTCATCGGTCAGTGGTCCGTCACACATCAGGACAAAATCATTAGTCGGAACAGTCTGATTCCACATACTGTTCATGGCGATTCGCAGATACTCTGCTTTCTCGCTCTTATATACGGACATTAAAACAGAGTAATCCATTTACTGTTCCATACCTTCCATGGCTTTATTTTCCCCTCAAACAACACGAAATGCTCTGGAGAAATATCTCATCCTCCGGAGCGATTTCGTCCACACTACCTTTTCATACTGGCCTGCATTACAACCAGCTCCTATCTACAAACTCAACTTGAACCAGTTCCCGTCCGTTGATACTCTCCGAATAGAACACCTGAGTTAATGACACCAGTTTCTATGTCATCCACACGAGCCTCAGAGCTCTCCCGGAGCCGTCATCGTCCTCGCCGAAATCTACATATCCCTGTCCAGCCTCTTATTGCCTGAAACTATCGACGGTTTTTACCCGTCTCCTTAATGTGTCTGTTCTTGCCTGAAACTATCGAAAGCACATAACACATATCGACGACCCAGAATGTATTTGCTACATTGTCCTGCCCTCTTCTATAAGCAGAGTACCGAAGGCAAACATTTCAGTGCCCCTCAGAGGCTAGCTCGTTTTTTTGTTCAATCCGCCCTATTTTGTGACCGTTTCAGCATCATTTTCTGTGCTATCTGCCGCATTTTCATAGTCCATCGCCGTAGTCTGCCCGGCTGCGACGCCCTCGGTGCTTTCAGGCAAGAAGAGGATCTTAACCGTCGCAAATACGATCTTAAAATCCTCAATGATACTCGGATGAGCTATGTACATCAAATCCATCTGCAATTTGTCATACGGCGTAGTATTGTACTTTCCATAAACCTGTGCATAACCTGTCAATCCTGCTTTGGCCTGCAGGCGCAATGCAAATTCCGGCAACTCCTTTTCATACTCCATGGCGATTTCCGGCCGCTCCGGACGCGGGCCAACAATGGACATATCACCAGATAAAATACATATAAGCTGCGGCAGCTCATCAATGCGGCATTTTCGGATAATGCGCCCGATCGGTGTAATGCGGTCATCATTCTCCCCGGTGGAGAGGCGCGCCACACCATCCTTCTCCGCATCTACACGCATGCTTCGGAACTTTAATACGTCAAACAGTTTTCCATCTTTCGTGAGACGGCGCTGCCTGTAAAACACAGGGCCTCCATCAACCGCTTTAATTGCAATTGCTGTTATAACAAAAACAGGAGAAGAAACAATAAGCGCAATCGTTGAAAAGGCAATATCTAACGCACGCTTTATAAACAAGTACTCCGGAGATGCAGCATATCGCTGTAAACGCAGCATCGGCAAATGAAACATATGGAAAGGATGCGCGCCTGACATAAGTGTGTCGCCTACACGAGGGATTACAAAGGCATTGATATCATTTGCAACGCAGTACTTGATAATGATATTCCGTTCATGGCTGTGAATACCACTTAAAAACACCGTGCTCATATTGGCTAACATCTCTATGTTTTCCAGGCATTCGTCTACACTCACGGCATACTGAACATCGTATTTATTTTTCAATCCATGCTCTTCAATTAACCGGCTTATTCCTCTGCGCTCATCATAAATGATTGCCGTAGGCTGTGGTTCGAACGTCCGAAAGTACCATCGTCTTGCTCCGCGTGCCCATAACACTGAAAGAACAAGCTGCCCGGCAATTGCCAAAATGCCTGGGAGCAAATTGGGGAAGCCTTTGGACAGCAAACAAATGATGACATACATGACTCCGTCAGACAGCATTGCCGAAAGTATTTGTGAATACATGATTTCAGCGACAGAGTATATCGATATAAGAAAAGCGTCATATATGCGTCCAAAAGTGATGTAAAAAACAAGGAAAAGCAAAATCACAAGCCAATTCCCCTTCGAATAAAAGGGTGACACCACGTGATCTGCATAATAAAAAAACCAACAAACTGCAAATGGTATTGTTATTAAAACAATATTTATCGATTTTACAATTCTGAGCAGAATATCGTGTTTAAACTTATTCATTGGAATCCCTCTCGTGCACCAATATCAACCCTGCTTACTCGATTGTGCGGTGAGCTCCCAATCACTCACAATCTCACTTCATTTCCCCGGAAATAAAAACATTCACTCCACTTTTCACAAAAAAATTAATGTTTTTACACAAAATAAAAGCATTATATCCATCTAATAATTATAAAAAATGGTTCCCAACAGATACACATCCTGTCATTAGAACCATTTTGAGATGGGAACAGGCTGCTCTACATCAGGAGCATCCCCGTTAAAAAGAGATTGGGCATTGCATTCAAGCTTCCTGCACACTGCATTGTCAAACTTTCTTGTGATCAAACGCATTGCTTTCGTTAGCTGAGGGGGGCGCTTATCAGGAGAATGCGTATCTGAAGCGATCACATGGACCACTCCATGCTTAATCAACCTGTACACAAAATTTCGTTGCATTGTATCTCCCACAATGGAATCAGCATTTACTTGTAAATAGGCGCCCGCCTCGATCCAATCCAATGCAATATTCGGGTTTTTCTGCACATATGGATATCGCTCAATATGCGCAATCAGCGGTATCACGCCACCAAGAGTCAACTGATAAATAACATTTGTATCCCACTGGGGTCGAAGCGTCCTCGGCATCTCAAGAAGCATTACTTTCGTTTTCTGAAAGCATAAAGGCAGAAAATCCAAATCAAGAATTGTTGGCGAAATTCTCACTTCAGCACCGAACTTTAAACGCACAGGCAATTCAGAGCAAAATACATAATCAGCTAGGTATCTTGCAGAACGGTATCTTTTATCAATAAAATCCTCTAAATTCTGGCTGTCGGGATTAAAATGTGGCGTACACACAATGTCGGTGATTCCGGCATCGTTCTGCATTCGTAATAGTTCCATAGAAACTTTGGCGTTTTTAGCACCATCGTCTATTGCAGGTAAAATGTGGCAATGTAAATCCGTCATCGGTCAGCGTTCTCATATGAATAGTTGTAGCTGTAATAGTAACCGTTTTTCTTTTCGGTCGATTTTGTATCAAACCCGTTCAATACCGCACCCAGGATATTAGCATTTACCGCATCGAGATTCTTTTTTGCAAGCCCGACCTCATCAAAGGTTGCATAGTTTTGCCGCACTACCAAAATAACACCGTCGGCATATTGACTTAAAACCGCTGCATCCGTTACCACGGAAACGGGCGGTGTATCGAAAATGATGTATTCATAATGCTTATCGAGTTCATCAATCAGGTTCTTCATTCGAGGAGACCCCAGCAATTCTACCGGGTTCGGTGGAATCGCATCCGCGACCATTACATGCAGGCCGAGGCCCTTCACGTTGATGATAGATTCTGCCAACGAGCCATCCGCAAGAGCACTGATTATCCCCTTGTAGGCAGAATTATCTATTTTCAAATACCGATGGATAACCGGCTTGCGTAAATCGCAATCGATCACAAGGACACGGCTCCCCGTCTCGGCCAGAGACACAGCCAAATTTAACGCAACACTGCTCTTTCCTTCACCTGGGATCGCGCTGGTAAAGATAAGCTTTTTGCAAGCCTTACCCATGGCCATGAAATTAAGGTTTGTTCGCAGGCTCTTGTATGCTTCCTGATACTGGAAAGGAGCATTCTTATTCATCAAAACAAATTCTCGCCTTGTTGGTTTTGATTTTTTTGCCATCATCTCTCCCCCTTCATATCAATCTGCGGAATTATGCCAAGAACCGTGATTCCCAATTTATTGGTGATGTCCTCATCTGTCATGAACTTGTTGTTCAACAAAAACTTCAGCACAATAATACCTACCGAAAGGACAACACCGAGAATACCGGCCAGCGCTGTATTTTTCATTTTGCTGGGTGAAACTGGAATCTCATTCGCTTTCGCCTGAGAAATTATCTCCACACTGCCGGCTTTCACCGTTTGGATAATAATCTCCGGTGCTTGCTCAACGATATCTGCTGCAATCGCTCGCGCCCTCTCGGGATCTGTATCCTTTACGGTGATTTTCATTACCTGTGTGGAATTCACCGATTCAATGCGCACTCTTTCTACCAAATCGTTGTACGACATGTTAAGGTTCAGATTTGAAATCGTTTTGTCCAGCACCGTATCACTGGTAAGGATAACAGCGTATGTATCTACCAGCTTCGTAGCCGATGTGAGCTGATCATTTGTAATGGGCGCTTGTGCAGCAGCCTGGTCCTCTCTCGAGTTAACAATCAACGTAGCACTGGCTTCATATTGCGGTGTCATTGCAAATGAACTGACAAGATATCCCGCAACGGCAAGCAAAATGGTAACAGCAAGAATGACCAGTAAATTTTTCTTTAATAGCCGCAGTATTTCAAGCAGATCTATGGTCTCGTACTCTTCCTTCAAGCGTTTCCCTCCGTTGTCTGGCATCAACTACATAATTTGCATTATGTAGTTTAGTCACTCGTATCACCTGCCGTGACATGCCACATTATTATTAGCAACATTATACATTATAGGCCCTTCCCTCAATTCAGTCAACGAATATGCCGTTTTTTTACATTGCAAACAAGCCTACCACAATAATTTGACCGAATTATGTGAAAGGTCTCTTTCATTGTGCCTTTATTTTGGTTGTTAGCGGTAGACGCACGTTGATTGCCGCAGATATAAAGACATAATGCAAATTATGTAGTCTTTGAAGCACAGAAGACTTGACCTGCTACTAAAATGGCTCTATAATAAGGAAAGTTACATAAACATAATGCAAATTCTGTAACATTCACCGCTCTTTCCTGAGCGTTTTTTTTGTTTTTAAATCAAAAGACGCATACGTGCTAACTGACCTAACTGCTCAATTCCTGAAGTTAACGTATAAATTCTTGTTGTATCCACGCTGCTGTGTCCCAAAACATCCGCCAAGCGTACAATATCTTTATGCTGCTTATAGAATGTGCGGGCAAAAAGGTGGCGAAGATTGTGTGGGAACACTTTTTGCGCCGCAACACCGGCAAGCGCACACAACCTTTTCATCGCGGCCCAGATATTGGAACGGTTCATCGGTTTACCCTTATGGGTCACAAATACACTTCCTGTGCGTATATCTTGTTCGCGGCAATATGCTAAAAGGCGTGTACAAAGCGTTTTGGGCAGCAGCACTTTACGTATCTTACCTTTGCAGTGTACTTGCGCTTCCTGCCGCTTCAATGCTGAAAATGTGATATATTCCAGTTCGCTGACACGGATTCCTGTAGAACAAATTGTTTGCAGAATTAGTGCTAGACGCATATTTCCATTGCGTTGTGCAGCACTGACCAAACGAAGATACTCGTCGCGAGTAAGTTCCTTTTCCATCTCACAGAATATTCGACGCTGTTGTTTAAGCAATCGAACCCTACAATCTGCCGCACCAATATATGATAGGAAACTATTCATTGCTACCAGCATTGAATTGATACTCGTTGCAGCATACCCTTTTTCAATCAAGTATTGCTTATATCGAATTGCGTCTTCTTTTGTTAAGACTTTTTCATCCGGTAGAAACTCATAAAACAAATTGATGTCGTGCCGATACTTCTCAATGGTGGCCGACGCTTTTTCGTCACACTCCAGTTGGTGAAGATAAGCCATAATTGATGCCTTACTTATCATTTTAGTTGACATTGTTTCGCCCTCCATACTTTGTTGTTCTACTAGCATATCATGGTAAAGAAGCGATTGTTTTATACCAGTTTTTATGGCTATTCCAAAGGCAGTTTATTAGACTAATTTGCTGTTTCTGAGGGCCATTTCAGATAGTCATAACTAACTAATAGCTACAAAGTCTTATTTGATGGGATAAAATGCAAAGAACGGCAAATAATTCCATTTGCCGTTCTTTGCATAACTAAGCATAAACATACAGTTCAACGTCAATTTTCTGCATTTTATTGCAAGTTTTTGGATATTTTATGTCAGCACGTGACCTATATAAGATCGGATCGACCTTCATGTAGAGGTCGCGCCCGTGGAATACGCCGACCTTGCCGGAGATTCGAGCGGCGAGAGCAGCGCAGCGATCCTGCGGCGCGTGCTGGCAGCCCGCGCCGTGCAGGACACCCGCTATAAAGGTACGGGCGTCACCTGCAATGCGCGCCTTCCCAGCGCGATGCTGCGCCGCGTATGCCGCCTTGCGCCGGACGCCGACCGTGTGCTGCGCGGCGCCTTTGAGCGCATGGGCCTTTCCGCCCGCGCTTACGACAGGGTGCTGAAGGTGAGCCGCACCATCGCGGACCTTGCGGGCAGCGAACGCATCGAAGCAGAGCATGTGCGCGAGGCCGTGCAGTACCGGAATCTGGACCGCAAATACTGGTATACGGCGTAAAACATCCGCAGGAGGCAATGTATATGATCGGACTCGCATTTTTTCTCATCGGCGCCGCCATTGCGGCAGGCTTCATTGTGCTGGGCTGGAAAATGGCCTGCAAAGCGCAGGAGCAGGATGAAAAGAAAAACCCAAAATGACCTCAGGCCGTTTTCGAAAGCGGCCTGCCCGGGCCGAGCGTTATAGACATATGAAAAAATCAAAGCGGCGGAACGCATCTCCTCGTTCCGCCGCTTTGATTTTGCTTCATTACTTCTGCTGCTCGGCCACGATCATCACATGCGTAGCGCTCTGATATGCCAGCAGGATCACATCATTCGGGTCGTCCTCGCTCTGGAGCGAGAAACACACCCAGCTCTCATCCAGCGTGGGGCGCGCCGCCTCAATGAGCGCCGCGTCGGCCTGTGTGGTAGAAGCATCCGCCAGCTGCGCGTCGATCACCGCGTCAAAACGCGCCTGCATATCCGCCGCGGGCGTCTCCCATTTGGCCAGGATATCCGCCACGTCTTTTTCATAGGTCAGCTTCGCAAAGCTGTAACCTCTGCCGTCTGCAATATGCTCCGCAGACTCTTTGGAAAAACCCGCGGGCAGCGCGGCGTTCCAGCGCTCTACCATACCGACGCTCAGCGGGTCGTCGCTGGCCTGTACGCCGGTATTGCGGTTCACCAGATAAAAAATCCCCGCCAGCACCAGCAACAGCGCCAGGCATAGGTATGTCATCGTACGGGAGGATGGTTTTTTCATTGGTCTTTTTCACGGCCGCCCGCGGCCGCCCTTCTCCTTTTTTATTCTTTCCGGCCACCGGCCGGCTCATCCATTGCCGCCCATGCCGCCAAAAGTGAAGCGGAAGGTTTCGCCCTTCTCCAGCGCCACATGGTATTCGGCATGGGGTCCGGCGCCCCAGGTGTTGTCGCCCGCAACGCCCAGCTGCCCTTTTGCACAGCGTACCACGGTTTTGACCTTTGGCGGCAGCTCGTACTGGCGGCGGGCGTTCTCCACTTCGTGCGGAGTATACGGCAGCGCACTGAGCATAAAGCCATTCCCGGCAAGGCACAGCCCGAAGCCCGCGGCGTCGGTAACGGCGGCAGCCTGCACGCCTGTGCGCGCGCCGCTCTCCTGCGGGTTGAAATAAGGCTGCAGCGCCGTGTGTGCGTCAAAGCCGAACAGCCCCATGTGTGCGCCGCTGGTAAAATCCGAATACGTCTCGCCCGGTCCCATACCGTAATAGGCAACGTTGCGGTACTCGGCAGGCAGTGTCAGCATCAGGCCGAATTCCGGCACGCTCTCCACGGCCTTTCCTTTCCATTTCAGCGCAGCCTCCACCTTTCCATCCCCTGTGATGGTATAGGTGACATTTGCCCGCGCGCCGCCGGGAAGCGCATACTTTGCGTGGATGCGCACGGACGTCCCGTCCGTCTCTGCCTTTGCCCTGCGCAGTTTTGCATACAGCCCGGCCGTTTTGAAGGGCAGGTGCGCAAGCTCCATACCCGCGGCGGTGTCGTTGTCGGTCGGCGCGCGCCAGAAGTTGAGCGCAATGGGGCGCTGCAGCAGTTCGCGGCCTTTCCAGCGATACGAGATAACGCTGCCCTGAGCGTTCTTCGTAAACAGCAGGCTGAAATCTCTGCCGTGAACGCCGATATTGCAGTCGCCCTCCACCAGCGTGACCGGCAGCGTACAGGGCTTTTCCGGCGCCTTCCGGGAAATATGCCACTGCCCGAAGGCCACACAATGGCCCTTCGCGGCCCAACGGGCATTCTCCCGCAGACACAGCGACGCATCCACGGTATACTCGCCCGGCGCCTGCGGAACGGCAAAGGGCAGCTCCGCGCGCGCTGTCTCGCCGGGAACAGCCTGCAGGCTGCATTCGCCGCTTTTCACCCGCGCGCCATTCTTCGTCAGCTCCACCAGCAGCACATAGTTCGCCGTATCCGTGAACAGGGATTTGTTTTTCACGGTAACGCCCGTCTCGTCGGGCAGGATATCGAAATCCTGGTAGCAGCCCTTCGCCTGGGCAAGTTTTGGCGTGGGCGTGCGGTCGGCGAACAGCAGGCCGTTTCCCACGAATTCAAAATCCGACGGGCGATCCCCGAAGTCTCCGCCGCAGGCGAGGCAGCGTTCGCCCAGGCAGTTGTCCGTTTCAATCCCCTGGTCCACCCAGTCCCAGATAAATCCGCCCTGATATTGAGGGATGACGTCTGTCATACGGGTGTAACGGTCCATCGCGCCGCAGGAATTCCCCATGGCATGCATGTATTCGCACATAATAAAGGGCTTTTCCGGATGTTTTTCAAGGAAAGCGGCCACATCAGCGGCCGGGGTATACATCTGGCTCTCCATATCGCTGGTATCAGGGTAACGCCTGTCATGGAACACTCCCTCGTAATGCACCAGCCGGGTGGGGTCCGTTTCGCGGAAAAAGCGGCTCATTTCGTAGATGTCCCTGCCTCCGAAGCTCTCGTTGCCGCAGCTCCAGATGAGCACAGAGGCATGGTTTTTATCCCGTTGGAGCATACTGTTTGCCCGGTCAAGCACAGCGCCCAGCCACTCCGGCTTGTCGCCGGGAAGCGCGCTCTCCGCTCCGTCCGGCCGTTGCCACGTGCCGTGCGTCTCCAGGTTCGTCTCGTCGATCACATAAAGGCCGTACTCGTCGCACAGGTCATACCATTCCGTGCGGTTGGGATAATGGCTGGTGCGCACGGCGTTGATATTGTTCTGCTTCATGGCCCGCACATCGCTCACCATATCCTCCATCGTTACGGCTCGGCCCGTGCGGCAGTTCCACTCATGGCGGTTCACGCCCTTGAACACGATGCGCCTGCCGTTGAGCAGCATCAGGCCGTCCCGCAGCTCAAACCTGCGGAAGCCGGCCTTTCCGCGCACGGTCTCCAGAAGATGGCCGGCCGCGTCGGTAAGCGTTACCTCATAGGTGTAAAGCTCCGGCGCCTCGGCGCTCCACAGACGCGGGCGTTCCACGGGCAGCTCCAACACCGCATGCCCGCCCGTCACAGGGGCCAGCACCGTTTTTCCGTCCAGCGTCAGCGTCGCCTCGCCCACGCACATTCCCTCCAGCTTCAGCTCCGCACGCAGCGTACCCGCAGCAAGATCTTCTGAAAGCTGCGGCTTGACCCACAGGTCCGCCAGATGGGTCTGCGCTTTCGTGAACAGCGCCACACTGCGGAAAATACCGGACATGCGCCAGAAATCCTGGTCCTCCAGCCAGCTTGCGGAGGAAAAGCGGTATACGCGCACTGCCAGGCGGTTTTCGCCGTCCCGGTGCACAGCTGGCGTGAGGTCGAATTCCGCGGGTGTGAAGCTGTCCTCACTGTAACCGATGAACACGCCGTTGCACCATACCGCAAACGCCGTTTCCACGCCGTCGAAGCGCACGCAAACAGGGCCATCCCAGCTTTGGGGCACAGCAAAACCGCGCACATAGCATCCCACAGGATTATACCGCTCCGGCACGGCAGGAGGCTCCAGTCTCTCGTGGCCGTCCCAGGGATATTGGGTATTGACATAATGGGGCGTACCGTACTTCCCGCCGCCCTGAAGCTGGATATAGCCCGGCACCGCGATTTCGTCCCAGCCGGAAACGTCATATCCCTCCCTGTAAAATTCCTGCGGAGAGGCGCCCGGCGTCTGTGCATAAAAAAACTTCCACGCGCCGTCCAGCGTCTGCTCCAGCGGCGCGCCGTCCGCGCCCCGCACCATATAAGATGCATGAGCCGGCAGACGGTTCACTTGAAACACCTGCGGGTCTGTCAGCCATTTCGGGTCGAATTCCATGGGATGCCTCCTTGTGAAATTTCTTCTTCCCGGCCGCCGGGGCTCACACGGCGCCAAAAGCGCCGCCCGGCGGTCGCATCGTGTGTTTCACGGCCTGTACTGCTGCGCGGGCCGATATTTTTATTGTACCTTTTTCCCTGTGCTGTGGCAACGCCTGTGCAATGTTTTTTAATGTATTATTGTTGCCCGTCTCTTCTTTGCCTGGCAAAAAGCGCTCCTGTCTCCTGTGCTGTGAAGCTCTCCCGCGCGCCTTTCTTGCATCGGCACTGCGGCTGTGCTATGATAATGAATACCTTATACCCAAACAACTGTCCGAAATGGGAGCGTACTATGACATTACAAAAATTGCGCCGCTGGCTCGGTTTTCCGCTGGAGGACCGATACCGCGTGCACATTGAACAGGATATCGTACAAAGTAGCCTGCGCCCCGGCATTTTCAGCGCACTGCTCATCCTCGCTTTTCAAGCTGTGATGATGGTGCTCTCGCTACTGCGCAAAGGTGGGCCGTTCGCCTCTCTCCGCCGACAAGGATATTGGTGGCTGTACGTAACACTGTTTTCGGTAACGCTGCTGTTTTTGCTGCTGATCGTATTTCTGATGCGCCGCCGCAGGCCGTGCCTGGACACGTTTTTTTTACCGCTGCAGACATTTTACACCGCTTTTTTGTGTCTGTGGGGGACGTGCGTCACGCTTTTGGACCAATTCGGCGGCAACAGCCTGAGCGTTTTTACTTACGTCACGCTTTCTGCCGCAGCCCTCACCGTGCTGCAGCCCTGGCAGTCCGCGCTTATCTTTACCGGGAATTGCCTGTTTTTAAACCTGCTGTTGCCCTATACGCCTGCCGGACCGGATAATTTTTACAGCAATGCGGTCAACAGTTGCTTCGTCACACTGGGCGCTTTTTTCATCTCTCTTTGGTTTTACCGCAGTAAGGTCTCGTCCCGTTACGCCAAGATCATCATCGAGCAGCAGAACGCCGACATCCGCAGTATGAATGTCCAGCTGGATAAAATGGCGCACACGGACGAACTGACGGGTATGAAAAACCGCCGTTCGCTGGAACGCCTGCCGTTGGACGACCGATGGAACGAAATGCCGCCCGTCTCCGCCATGATGGTGGACATCGATTTTTTCAAGCAGTTCAACGACACATACGGCCATCTTGCAGGTGATGAATGTCTGCAGCGTATTGCGGCGGTCATCCGGCAGTTTATGGAGGGGCGCGAAGGTGTCGCTGTTCGGTTCGGCGGCGAGGAATTTTTCATTTGCTTGTTCTCCTGCAGCCGCGCGCAGGTACTGGAGGCCGGGGAAGCGCTGCGCGCGGCGGTGGAACGCTGCGGATATCCCCGCGGCGACCTGCCACAGGGCTGCATCACCGTAAGCATCGGCGCCGCCACCACAGAGGCGGAAAATGCGCCCCGCCTGGAAGATTTGCTGTCCCGCGCGGACAAGGCGCTTTATGAGGCAAAACACGAAGGGCGAAACTGCGTAGCAGCTTATATCTGACTGCACGTGCCACTTTAAAGCCGGGCACACGCCAAGTTGCCTACCAACAGGTCCCTTGGCCCCGTTCCCCGCGCACGGCGGCCTTCGGCGGCCGCTTCGCTCTGCACGCCTCGGCACTGGCCCTGCGGGGCGTCGCGGAGTTATTTTAAATGAAAAAAGGGGGGCTTCCCCCCTTTTCAAGCTTGTTCCCCGGACTTTTCTTTCACTTCTTTGCCTTTTTCGACAGTCTGAAAGCCGGGCACACACCCGGCTTTTTCTTGTATGTCGAAAACCACTCGCTAGGCGAGTGGTTCAAAAGAAGGCTAATGTCGA
>ERZ1673746.1291-NODE-1291-length-18484-cov-5.573824_pt1 | contig 18484 bp, 19 predicted proteins | sample MGYA00580205_ERZ1673746 | MGnify/ENA primary metagenome ERZ1673746 (study PRJEB41218, sample SAMN15661771) | gut metagenome | host: Homo sapiens | place: Canada: London | collected 2015-08-20/2019-03-30 | study: EMG produced TPA metagenomics assembly of...
CATATAATATAAATACAATAAAACAAGAGAGGAATTGATTAATTTATGTCTAACACTGTAAAGAAGCCCACTAAGAAAGCCAATTATAATGCTATTTTGAGCATTCTGTCCGCCGCTGAGGGCGAGGGTCTCGTTCTCGAGTCCACAGAGATTACCTACGATAGTCTGCGCGAGTTCATTGAGCATGAGGTTGAGCTCCTTGATAATAAGGCTGCTGCTGCCGCTAAGAGAGCTGCTGCTAAGAAGGTCGAGGGAGATGCTCTTCGTGAGAAGATTTATGATGTTCTTACCGATGAGCCTATGACCATCAGCGATATTGTAAAGGCTCTGAACGACGAGGATATTTCTGCTCAGATGGTAACTGCACGTCTGACTCAGCTCGCTTCTCCTGAGGTTAACCGTGTTGTGAAGGAGACTGTGAATGTTCCTGCTTCTAGCGAGGGTGGAAAGAGCAAGAAGCTTTCTGCTTATCGCAGAATTGGCTAATTAAAACCTTTAGAAAGGTAGCTACGAAGAGTAGCTACCTTTCTTTTTATCCACATTTTAGTACAAATTGCAAAACCAGAAGGCCCTCCCGGAAAATTCATAATGTGGCATACCGCACATAATATAATAGCAATAACAATAGCAATAATAACCAGAAACATAGGTCAAACTCCTTTAACTTTTATTATATATTTATTATAACAAAGCAAAAGCACAATGTCAATTTGGCATTTTCTTCTCAAGATTGACGGGTTATTTATTATATGCTATAATAAATATATAATAAAGGAGGGTTGTTTAATGATATTTAGTTTAAATTATCATTCTGACAATAAGAAAAATGCTGGAGAGATCAGATGCCCTTATAATCAACTAGGAACTATTATTAAATTTATCAAAGAAAATCCAACAAAAAGATATAACATTATAATTCCAGATGATTTAGTTCAAATAGAATTAACAAGATTAATTGAACAAGTGGATATAGTAAAATCAATAGCATAGAATTACACAATTCAATGTGGAAATATCTTACAATTACGAGACTTAAAAGACATGGGGTATAACAGATATTTGCGTTTCCCTGTTACTGATTGGGAAACTTTTCAAGAATTGCGGGAAGCCGAGGTTAGTGACATCTATATAGATGGACCATTAGGGTTTCAAATGGATCTATTAGAGAAATATAAAGGAGATATAAAGATTAGGGTATCACCCACTATTTCTCCTAATGCCTCACTGTCCGCAGAAAGAAAACCAACGAGCTTCTTTATTCGCCCAGAAGATCTTAGCCTCTATTCTGCTATTGATGTAATAGATTTTAGTCAACCATCTAAAGACAAGGAAGATACATTATTTAGTATCTATACTAGAGGTTCTTTTAATTATGATATAAATCTTCTTATTGATGGATTACCTTCAAGAAATAATCTATTATTTAAGGAAGAATTTGGAAAAACTCGTTTAAACTGTAAACAAAAATGTAATATCCCAGGTCATCACTGTCACTACTGCGATACTTATTTCTCTGTTGCTTCTCGTCTAAACGAATTAGCTCAACTTAGTAAAAAGTAAAATTAGATTTTATTATTTTTATATATTATAATATAATTATAAAGATAATAAAAGGAGTGTTTCTAAAATGAAATGGTCAGAAATTCTCCCTCAAGACGCGTTGAATTTAAGTGTTCAACTTGAAAATTATGCTTTGGAAGAGCGTTCAAGAGGGAAAGTTTTATTTCCAGAGTAGGATAAAATTTTTCGAGCACTTAATCTCACGCGCCCTGAAGATGTAAAAGTTTGTATCGTTGGGCAAGATCCATATCATACTCCAGGCGCAGCCAACGGTCTGGCATTTTCTATTTCTGATGGAAGTCCAATTCAACCTTCTTTAAGAAATATTTTTAGCGAGCTTAATAGCGACTTAGGGCTGCCAATCCCGCAGTCAGGAGATTTAACGCCTTGGGCTGAACGAGGAGTATTACTCATTAATGCTAGTCTAACCGTTTATGAACATCAAGCTAATAGTTGTGTTAATTGGGGATGGAATAAGTTTACAACAGCAATATTAAAGGCTGCTACCCAGTTACCGCAGCCTATTGTTTTTATGCTATGGGGAGCTAATGCTCAGAATTTATTGAAGGATTTAAATTCTAGTCCTATGGTATGGGACGGTCCGGGAATAGCAAGAGAGAATTTAATTAAGAAAGCCTATATTTTATCCTCCCATCCAAGTCCCTTTAGTGTAAGTAAGCCATGTAAGGGAACTCCCTCGTTTAAAGGTAGTAAACCATTTTCAACAGCGAATAGTTTATTGCTTTCAATGGGAGGAGAACCTATTGACTGGACTCTATAAGATGGGAGATAAAGCATATAGATGATAGATTTAAGAGAATTAAAAAATGATTTTGAATCTATACTTGTTCATTCTCAGGATTACCCCTTTTATTTAAACTCGGAGAATTTGATTTCTCAATGGTTAGAGGCTAAAAGGGATATAATCAACCTTTTTGGTGGAGAGTTGGTATTAAGGAGTAAAGAACCAGTTAAGATTTTCTTAACAGAAGAACAGAGAGATAAAAGATTTGAAGAGTTCTTACAGGCTCTTGATGAAAACGGGATTCTAACAGAGGAATTTGAATTATTTTTGCGCGTTAATAAAGATGGATTCTTTGATAATAAAGTTATGTTACCTTATCCATCTTTTAATATTCCGTTAGGATCAAAGCTCTCAAAATCTTTCAAAAAGTTTCTTAATAGTAATGAGATTGTCAGATGGGCGCAAGACATAGCATCAAGATATATTCAAGAGAATAAAATAGAAGGATATTTATATTTATCTGTTCATCCTATTGATTTTCTTACTATATCAGAGAATAATGAAAATTGGTGGTCATGTCAATCTTTAGACGGGGATTATAGAAGTGGAAATTTAAGTTATTTAGTAGATAAGACTACAATAGTAGCATATCTATCAAATGGGAAACAGGAATATTTAAAATGTTTACCAAAAGGAATGACATGGAATAGCAAAAAATGGAGAATGTTAGTCCATACAGATGGAGAAAGAAATATCTACTACAATAGACAATATCCATATGAATCTAGAGATTTATTATCTAGTGTCCATAGTATGTTAGTTTCATTAATAAAAAATGAAATGACTGAACCGATTGATTATGGCTTTAAAGTAATCCAATCTCAATGGAGTAGCGGGATGCTTACATATAATCAGATCAACGCAGGTGGACGAACTTTTGACACTAGAGACGTGATTGATACAAATGACTATCTCGGTTATTCTGATTTAATTATCTCTAGTACATATGCTCCTATTATATCGGTGAGCGATGATAAATTTCATGAGTATGCTGAAAACATAAATAAAAGCAAAAAGATTGAAGAAGTGTTCTTTAATAATGCTTTTAAAATTAAAATTGGGGAACGACCAATTTGTCCATGTTGTGGAACCGAATACATTAAACGTGAAGATTCATTTCTTTGTGATTATTGTATTTCAGAAAAAGAGGCAGATGAGGACTTCTTTTTGACTTGTGATAGTTGTTATCGTAGAATATACGATGAAGATGAAATTTATTGGATGGATGGCAGACCATATTGTAAAAAGTGCCATAATTTAATGCAACAAGAGGATAGATTAATCGAGGAGGACGATGAATAATGGCTAAACGTGGAGATGCAGCTCGTCAAAATGTAATGGATATAATTTGCAAGGCTTTTGGAGAAGATTTTGTTGGAATTCAAGATAAGAAAATCTATGTGTGGGCACAAGATGGCGTAAATGGAGAGAAAATTCAATTTGCGGTTTCTATTACTATGCCAAAGACACCGATTGCGGGTGGTGGAGATAATGCGCCCTCTACATCAAGCTCAGGAGGGGCACCAGCAACTGAGTTTACTCCTACTGAGTTAGCTCCTGAAGATAAGGCCAAGATCGAAGAGCTAAAAAGAAAATTAAATATTATTTAACTGGTCACTTTTGATTATATCTGTTTTAATAATTTTTATATTTATTGAAACGATATATGATAAAGGAGAGAATTTTATGGCGCCATTAAAAGATTTAACGGGATAGCGTTTTGGAAAATTGTTGGTTATTAAAAGAGTAGAGAACACTAAAGCTAATAAAGCATAGTGGCTTTGTAAATGCGACTGCGGAAATGAAGTTATAACTATAACAAATTAGTTGACAAGTGGAGCAAAAACTTCTTGTCCAAAATGTTCTAGGCCTTTATACAGGAAAGATTTAACTGGACAAAAATTTGGAAGATTAACTGTATTAGGTTATGACTAGGAATATACAGACTTGTGGAAACAAACGCATACTGGGACTGCTGTATTTTGGAAATGCTAGTGTGATTGTGGAAATATAACCTATGCAAAAACCGCAGAGTTAAATAACGGAGCTAAAAAATCTTGTGGATGTTTACAAAAAGAAATATCAGGCTAGATTATGAAAGAAATAGTTTAGCCTATAGGAGTTGAAACACGCTTAACTCAAGGAGATCTTGCTGAATAGCGTTTTGGTAGATTAACTGCTCTAAAACGATCAGAAGATGATCACAGATATTGGATTTGTAAATGTGACTGTGGCAATATAAAGACAGTATCCCGTAGTGCTCTAATGAATCATGATACGTAGAGTTGTGGATGTATTGGAAATTCTCGTGGAGAGGCTAAGATAGCAGAAATTTTAACTTAGTATGATGTACCTTTTATAAGAGAATATAAATTTAAAGATTTAAAAGATAAATCTTATTTAAGATATGATTTTGCTATTTTTAAAAATGAAAGACTTATAGGGTTAATTGAATATGACGGTAGGCAACATTTTGATACAAGTAGTTAGTGGTATAGTGAGGATAACTTAAAAAGAGATTCTCTAAAAACTGAGTACGCTAAGGAGCATAATATACCTTTGTTAAGAATTGCCTATACAGATTACGAAAAAATTCAAGAAATTATTGAAAGATTTTTGGGTATGGGTAATTAAATTATTCAGTATAAAGTTTAATAATAGTACACTTCCCTCACTAAAGAGAGGCGTAAAGAAAAGACTTTAGATTTTACGCCTCTCTTGAAAATTAAAAAAAATTATTATATAATATATATAGAAAGTTAAGGAAAGGAAGTTCTGAGTTTGAAGATTTATCTCGACCTGGAAGCTAATTGCACCACCAATGAAGCAATTTCTATTGGTATGGTAACAGAGAATGGAGATACATTTTATAGTCTCATTCGTCCGCATACGAAACTTGACCATAATATAAAGGTTTTGACAGGAGTTTCTCAGGAAGATGCAGACCAGGCTCCTAGTCTTGAAGAAGCAATGTTAGGAGTTAGAGAGTTCCTTTCCTTTCTTGATGAAGAAAATACTTTCTATCACTACGGCAAGAGTGATAGGGGTTTTCTTAGAGCTTCTATGGGCTTTACGACTGATATGAAAGCTCTTACTACTCTGCAATACATTCACAATAGATGTGAAAATGTTGACAAAAGGGTGGCGTCTCATTTTCGCAGGGATGCGATTGGTCTTAGGTCTGCGTATCTGACCATGAAACTTTCTTCTGAGGATCCAATTCAGAATCATAATGCTTTAGAAGATGCCTGGATGTTGAAATACGTTTGGGAAAATATTGATGGATACACTCTTCCTGATGGGATTGAGCCGGTAAAAGTACCTAAGGTCAAGATGTCTTATGGTAAAAGCAAGGCTAATCCTGCAAGCCCGGAAGAGCTGATGAATCGCAGACTGACGGCGAAACAGCCGCGTTCCCGCAGAAATGAAGCGATTAGGAATTGTCCTGCTATTGATGACGATAAGTATAAGATTGCGGGAGTGGCGATTAAGGGTGAGCGTGAAATTCCCTTTAAAGAGATTTATGAAGTAAAAGGGTTCGTTCATGTGGGCAGATTTAAAACTGCGGCCCAGGTTCTTCATGCTCTTGATGTTATTTACGCGGCCATGGAGACCGGTAAAGGTAATCCAGATACCAAAGGCTGGATTTTTAAGAAAGTTGAAAAACAATAAAAAATATTGTATAATATTTATGTGAGTTGTTCTGTTGCAGCAGAACTTATAAGCCGCAAGTGAGGGCTTTATACTCACTTTTATATCCCGCGGTAGCTCAACGGTAGAGCAGCCGGCTTATACCCGGTATTAGCGCCAGATTAGCGTGAGGTTTGGGGTTCGAATCCCTGGCGCGGGACCATAGGCGTAACGCTGCACGCCCTCGAAAGAGGTATCACAGAAGGCACATATAGCAAAGTTATTTTCCGAATAGTCTAATGGTTGGACGTTTTAATTGAAATAAAAAGTTATGGGTTCGAATCCCATTTTGGAAGCCATCTAGTGCCTTGAAATTATTTGAAAAACTTTTATAAATATGATATAATATTTATAGAAAGTGAGAGAGGAAGTTGTTTATGGATAAGAAATTATATCTGGCGCAGCTCGCCGCTAAGGCTATGTCCTGTTACAGCGATGAAGATGTAGTTTGTGATAGCCTTTGGCTTATGAATGGCGGCATTGGTGGGCCAGAGGAACAGTGGGAAAACTTTCTCAAGGTTTTTAAGGATACCTTTGGTATTTCCTATGATGAAGCTAAACAACTGAATCTTTTTGAAAAACAATAAAAAATATGTTATAATATTTATATAAGGCAGATACAGCAAATTATTTACAAATAAAACGCTTATTTTGGTTTAAGAAAGTTTATTTATTCTGCCTTGAGCTTGGGTCGGTAGCTCAGAAAAATTTTTGGGTAAAGTGAGCTAAAGATAATTCACTAATTCTTATATATTATATAAAGGAGAGTGAATTGTTATGCCGACAGCGTTGGATTTAACTGGACAAAAATTTGGAGCATTAACAGCAGTTTCAAAAGCTCCAAGTAGAAGTGGTAAAACATATTGGCTATGTAGATGTGAATGTGGGAACGAGAAAGAAGTTTAGACAGGTCATTTAACTTCTGGAGCTATTTAGAGCTGCGGATGTAAGTAGCATTTAAAGAAAAATAGTGGAAAAAATGTAGTTAATTTTAGAAAACGAATTAAGCTAGCATTGGTGGAAGGTTTTTCTCATAAATGCTCTTACTGCGGATTGCGGGATGCACCTCAGTTATACGACTTTCATCACGTTGACCCATCTACAAAAAGTTTTGGTATCGCAAATTCTTCTACTACAAGAAGTAAATAGGCTTATGCAGATGAAGCAAAAAAGTGTATAATGCTATGTGCTAATTGTCACAGAAGAATTGAAAATGGTCTAATTTCTTTAGATGATTTTACGCCAATCTTATTTGATGAAGAGAAGTATTTCAAAACTCTTGAGGATTTGATTTCATAATCCTCAATATGGATCGCTAGTTCATCGGTAGAACGCAAGGCTGTTAACCTTGATAGCATGGTTCAACTCCATGGCGATCCGCCAGAGTCAAGTTTGTGAGTAGCGTCGTGACTTTAACCCTAAACTCTCAATTCGTCCACTGCGAAGGAAAATAAAAGGCTGGCCCAATAGAGCGACGGGTGGTTCTGAAACAAATAGTTGCTCTTTTATGTTCTCGTGGCGCAATAGGCAGACGCGCGTGGCTTAGAACCACGATGTTGCGAGTTCGACTCTCGCCGAGAACACCAAAGAAGAGTCGCGAAAGGATCTGTCCAGAAAAAATTTGTATCACAAGAACTTCCGGTGTAGCTCAGTTTAACCGTCTGGCCGGCTCTTCTATTTATATGTACCTGTGGTGGAATTGGCAGACACGACAGCTTGAGGGGCTGTTATTCGAAAGAGTGTGCAGGTTCGAGTCCTGTCAGGTGCACCATGGTTTCTACTGATTTTCCATGACCAATAAGTCAGAAGTGTGATATATGCGAACGACGAGGCGCAAAGCGCACGGGGTGCGTACGACCCTTCCTCGCCTTATTTGGTGGCGTAGTTCAGTAGGCTAGAACGTCGGCCTGTCACGCCGAAGGTCACGGGTTCAAACCCCGTCGTCATCGCCAATTTGAAAAACAATAAAAAATATTGTATAATATTTATACAAGGTTGAGAAAGAACAAGGTATCGCAAGTCGTATATAGGCAGCGATAGCGCGCAAGTGAACCAGCAATGCGGTGTCCCTTCGGGTTGATGCCTGGCACATTGGACTGTAGTAGCCGATAAATTAGAGCGTAGTTCTCCTTGATTGACACGACCAATCATCTTAACTATAGTATGGGGCATTAGCTCAGTTGGGAGAGCGCCTGCCTTGCAAGCAGGAGGTCACGAGTTCGACCCTCGTATGTTCCACCATAGGTATCTACTAACAATTATACATATGATACCATCTAATGATTACAGGTTTTTATTGATTTCATTGCCATAAAACAATAGGGCATTACCTATTTCCGCCCTCAATAGAAATAGGTGGTTTTCAGTGACGCCGCTGTTCACCAACTGGAAGAAAAGTTAGTATCTTAATAAAGTAGATGATAGAGATAAGATACTAAAAGTGCGTACTTGGCCCGGTAGTCAAGTGGTAAAGACGCTGGCCTTTCACGCCAGAAGCACGGGTTCGAATCCCGTCCGGGTCACCATAAATCAATAGGAAAAGGAGATAAATCTTATTATGAAGAATGTTCACGGGAAGTTCAATTCTTTTGTCGCACTCGGTCAGGCCCTCGGTATTAAGTGTACGGTTGAAGCTGAGAAGGTACATAAGTGCCCTAATTGCGGGAATGAGCTTCGCAAGGTTGGTAACACAAATGTTTATGTTTGTGATTACGGAACTCTTGAGGATACAGATTTGAAGGGAACTCCCGTGCAGGTGCTCACAAAGTGTGGCACTATTGAGATTGACAATACTTAAATAAGTGGAGACCTAAGCAAGTCGATAAACTGCTTGTTATATGGCGCCTTCCTCTAAATGGCATAGGAAGCCGGAACCTCACTCCGGCAATATGAGTTCGAATCTCATAGGCGTCACCAGACGTATGGACTCCACGGCTCAACGGAGAAAACGGGTCTTTCTTGTGCGTAGAGTATGGTACGGCAAGAATATAATTATTAATTGGCACGCCCTTGCTTTATAAAGTGAAACGGTTCCGGCTGATACATCCAGCGGAGGGGCGCAAGAGTACCGTGACTATTAGAGTTATTTCAAAATGTGAAGTATGTGAGGCGTGGGCCAGGAGTGGCAATGCAGACCAACTTAGAAGCGTCTAGGCATTGAGTAACAGAAATATATTTTGATTATAGCTCTAATAGTTGTATATCGCAGAGAGGGTGTTGGTTCCCTGTCGAGTCTCATAAACTCGATTACGTGAGTTCGATTCTCACCTCTGCACCCATAAAAGACTGACACATTGGGAACCTATTTCTGAGACGCTTACGAGCCTCTCAAGTGCGATAATAGGCTGTCAGAAGGGCACTACCATTTTAAATATTCGACAAGGAGGTAATAAAATGATGGATATTGATGATTTCATTTTCGCAGAAACAGAAGTTATCCCAAGCAATAGGTAAGATAACTTATATGTTCAATGCGGCCACCGAGAGGTGTTGGTTCCAAGCCCATGAAACGCAGAGGAAACATATTTGGAGGGGTGGCAGAGTGGTTGAATGCAAGGGATTGCTAATCCCTCGGCCATAGAAATGTGACCCGGAGGTTCGAATCCTCTCCCCTTCGCCAATCGCCAATCGGGACAGACACTGTTGTATATGCCGGCCGCATATAAACGAGGCGATTTGTGTTAATAGCGAAAACCGACTAAGCTATTCCGTTCGCTTGCGGCGATAATACAAGCAACTTAATAAGTCCGACAAGTTTGGTGGTACTGCTGCGGACGCCAAGAGGGACAGGGGGCCAAAACCACAAGACAGAGGAATGGGTTCGATTCCCATGCGGCCGGCGATTAGGCTGGCGGTTGGTGTATAGTGTGGAAACGAGCATACTGTCAATCTTCTTTAACCTGGGCCGAGGTTTATATCGGCTATTATATGCTGGATTAGCTCAATAGGTAGAGCAATCGCCTTGTAAGCGATAGGTTAAGAGTTCGAGTCTCTTATCCAGCTCCAGCCTCGGCAGAGGCGTTTAAACGCGGCAATGGAGTGATTCCTCCTACCTGTAAGATATTGTGGCCACTTTATCAAGCAGTCCGTATGGTAAACCGAGTCGGATAGGGTTGGATAGGGCGCAGAGAATTGTACCGCCAATTCCGAGTGCAAAGGCCGGAGGCCAATACCTGATATTAAAATCTATTGCCAATATGTTGTGCGTAGCTTAACTGGTAGAGCATCAGATTGTGACTCTGAAAGGTGCGAGTTCAAACCTCGTCGTACACCCCATAGACCTATTCAGCAATCTTAATATATTTTTGATAATATATGGCCAAAGGGGGTCTAGTAAAATGGATTTAAAAACTATAAAGCGAGTTCAAAAGAAATCTCCAGAGGAGTTGCAAGAATATCTCCATTTTAAACGGAGAGGCTCTATAACAAGGGCAAAGAAAGGAAAGGGTTCCTTTAATAGAAAACTCAAGCACAAAAATCTTTTTGAAATTTTTTAATATTTATTATATAATATATATAGAAAGTTAAGGAAAGGATGTTTGAGTTTTAATGATTATTGCTTCTGCAATTAAATTTTTTCCCCATTTCGGCGAATACCCGTGATTATTTGCGGGAAGCGCCATGCAGATTGCTTTGAGGAGGCATATCAAATGGGGTATGAGTGGGATAAAGAAGATTTAGTTCAGGGATTCTTGACTGATGATTCTAGGTTCCTTGATAGGTACGATGCAAAGCATGAGGCCCGCAAATGTAGGCAGTTAATTGTTGACGACGATAAGTATCGAGAGCTTTTCAGCGAAGATATGTGGCCTGAAGAGGGTTAAGGTTGGCTACAGAGCCTATAAACCCTGTAGTGCGCGAGTACGAGAGAAGGACGCGCCAGAAAAATATTCTTTTCCTTTCGGGTTGGCGAAACATCCAACCAAAATGCGTGTGTAGCTCAGCAGGCTAGAGCACCTGCCTTTTAAGCAGGGAGTCGCGAGTTCGAATCTCGCCACACGCACCACTATACTCTCGCTTTGCGTAGAGGTGACTTTTAGAGGACGGTTACTGCTTCTTTGACAGGGTTTCAAGATGTAAACTCTAAGAGCAGAAGCGGCGCACAGGCTTTGTGGTTCCTATGGGCGTGAAAGTATGAGGAACACCTCTTATGATGGGTTTGGTGGTTCGATCCTGTTGTAAGGGAAAAACCACCACTAATATGCAGGATTAGTGTCAGCGGCTAGCACGTCTGCCTTCCAAGCAGAAAGGGCCGGTTCGAATCCGGTATCTTGCTCCATTTCTGCAATATTGCGGAAAACTCTTTCTCGGAGAAGTATAGAGAGAAGCCATGCCATCCTTTGGCAGAAAGGTTGAAGGTATTGCCGGGTGTCAAAAAACCTTAATGTTAGCGGACATAACGCTAGGCTGTTGTCGAGGTATGCCTAAAGGCCTCAGACTGAGGAAGTGGTTCTCCTCAATGCGGGTGACGCCGAAACGAACCAACTGAGAGTTGAGGGAATGGTTGAAGAGGAGCTCTAAGCAGAGGAAGATAAGATTGTGGTGCCATTCGTGGTTACTTAACGAGCTGTGTAAACTCTCTTTATCTACTTCGGTAGTTCAGCTGGCTAGAATCCTCGACTGATAATCGAGAGGTCGTGAGTTCAAGTCTCACCCGGAGTACCAGAATTCGGTTCTCTTTTCTATGATGAATTTGTTTGGTTCTCTTTTCATCCAGTTTGCGGTCTGGTCAAAACCGTATTATATAAGGCGGTCGGTTAATGGTAAACCAATGCTCTCCAAAAGCATGACTGTAGGTTCGAGTCCTACTCGCCTTGCCAATATAAAGGAGGTTGATAAAAATGGTAATGGATATTAACATCAAGAGTACCAATGATGTTGAGCGTCTAAATGCCGTAGCGAGTAAAACTCCAGATGTGCTTTGGGTTCATTCCAATGATGGCGTGATTATGGTTGATGCTCGTAGTCTCCTTGGTTTGTTTGCCTTGATTGGTAAACCATGCAAGTTAGTTGCAGAAGATAGCACAGATTATAAAGTGCTTACCAAGGTGGCAAAGAAGGCCGGGGTAGCTTGACCCCACTATTTGCCCCAGTAGCTCAGTTGGAAAGAGCACGCGCCTTCTAAGCGCGGCGTCAGGGGTTCGAGTCCCTTCTGGGGTACCATTTCCGTTAGTTTAAAAGTGGAAAACACAAGAGCGCGCGTCTTGTTTGCGAGTTGAGCATCGCCTCGCACGGAAAGCCTATGGGTTGTTAGCTTAACAGGTAGAGCGGTAGGTTGAAGCCCTACAGAATGAGGTTCGAGTCCTCGATAACCCACCAGCCGAGAAATCGGCAGACATTTTAATTTCATTACAAAAGACCCTCTATGGCTATAGAGTCTAGAGTTCGATTCTTTCTGCAATAGATAGAGGGTCACTATATGGGGATGCGTAGGTTCGACGGGGTAATGAGAAACTAGAATACACGGGTAGGCATACCGCCTTAAGGGGCAACAAAATTAAACGACAACGATTATTTTTCTAGTAATATCGCAGCTTGAGCATAGCTCGCTGTTTTAATCCCTTGGATTTCTCTATTTGCCTTTAATTAAATAGAGTGGTAGAGGCAGAGTACAACTGGTACTGCTCTATGGTTATTAGTAGTTTCAGCTAAAACTCCATTTATAAAAGTTTAAAGTGAAACTATCGTGTAATAATATTCTAGTTATGTAGTTATTTCGGACACGGAGTGCGACTCTCCGTCATCTCCACCAAGAGTTTCTTTCTTCTCTTAAAAAGAAAGTGGTGGATAATCGAAACCCAATTCGGCTCCATATATAACATATGTGGAGGAATTAATATGACAGAATTAGAAAGAGGATATTTGGCTGGCATTATTGATGGTGAAGGAAGTATTACTCTCACCAAGGATAAATAGTTTAGGTATCCAGTATTAGAAGTGTCTAGTACAACATATCAAATTGTAGAATATCTTAAAGAGCATTTTGGAGGAGTTATTTCCAAGAAAAATGAGCGTAATCCAAAATGGAAACAGGCTTATATTTGGAAGATAGAGCGGAGAAAGGCTATTTCTTTATTAGAAGAGATTGTCAGTTATCTTAATGAACCAAAGAAAAAAGCTAGAGCTTAGTTAATAATTAAAGACTATATACGCTTAACTCCTAGAAATGGAAGATATTCTGAAGAAATAAAATAGCAAAAACTTAAATTTGAAGAAGAATTTTTCAAGATAGAATAATTTACATAACAAGAGGAAAGGAAGTTTATGATGGAGATTGAAAGAAAGTGGATTCTTCAAAGAGTTCCAACAGAGTTTCGATTAGTTAGAAATTCTCAGGTAGAGCAATTCTACGTTTCAACAAGTCCTGAAGTGCGCTTGAGGCACAATCCCGCAAGCAACGAACCTTTTAGGATTACAATTAAGGGCGAAGGAACTCTAGCAAGAGAAGAGATTGAAACAAAGATTTCTGAAAACTTCTATAATCAAGTCAAAGAGTTCGTGAATAAACCTCCGATTAAGAAAGATTATTCTATCTTTAATTGCGGCGGATATCCACTCGCGGTTTCTGTAGTAGACGATGGAGCTTTTATCTACGCAGAGGTCGAATTCGAATCGGAGGAGCAGGCCCGCGGCTTCCAACTTCCTATTGATGATGCAGTCGAAGTAACAGATAATCCAGAATATAAAATGAAAAATTATTGGTTGCGTACTCGTAACTAAAGTTTAGGCTCATTCAGCAATTATCGCCTTGATGGGGCATCTGACAGTTAATCAGACTTTACATAGAGCCTAGTTATTTGCGCCAGTAGCATAACGGAGAGTGCACAAGGCTACGAACCTTGGCTAGTGGGAGTTCGAATCTTCTCTGGCGTACCATATGCAGAGGTGGCCGAGTCTGGTTTATGGCACCTGCCTAGAAAGCAGGCGGTCGAAAGGCCCGTGGGTTCAAATCCTACCCTCTGCGCCACATTGGTATCTTACATACAAGTCCGAAAGGCAGTAAGAATAAATCGTAGGGCCTTAAATCCGAGCCAATAATAGGAAAGCTATATTCCGAGATACCCTTCGAGGATTGGAGCAACGAAGGTAAAAATAAAGTCCCCAAGATGTTTTCCGGTATCAGTACACAACCGGCATAGAGCAGAAGGGTTCAGGGTCGGTGCCTCGTATAGCATTAGAGGAAACGGTAAGGACCAGGCATGGAAATCTGCGGAAGTGCGAGAAACCCTGTATAGGAGAATATCTATAAAAAATAAAATTGCGTGGTCAGATTTCTTTCAAGAATTTATTATCTGCGTTAAATACCTTGCAGATGATAATTGGTATTTTATATTTAGGGATGCAGTTGGAAATCAAAATCCAATTAAAGCTAAAACAAAATACTCCTATTTTGATTGGCAGTAAGTTATATAGAGGGTGTAGTGTAACGGTAACACGCCTGCTTTGGGAGCAGGAATAGCGGTTCGAATCCGACATCTTCTACCATCTCGCTTTAATATGGCGAGAATATGTATCACTCCTTTCCTATAAAGGCTCAATACAGCAAACAAATGTATATGTAATACTTGGGAAAACCAAATAGTTCTACTATTAAGTTTTATGCTATGAAATGCTTCTATGTGCAAAGGGAAGTTAAGAAGTATGGAGCTGTTCAACAAGCCCTTTTGAGCCTAGATTGAAAAACTTTTGAAAAATTAAAAAATAAATGATATAATATATATAGAAAGTTAAGGAAAGGATGTTTCAAATGAAGAATTTTGTTGGCATGGGTCAGTTTTATCGGGCTAATCCTTATGGTTTAGTTAAGACCGTTTGTCGCGGTTTTGATGCTAACTCTGGTGATGCAATGATTGCTTATGTTCAAGTAGGCAAAGGTGGCTGTGCAAGCGAAGTTTTTTTCATGCCCGAGGACGAATTTAGAAACGTCTTTCTAAATTAAATGCCCGGTTAGCTCAGCTTGGTAGAGCATATCCCTTACAAGGATGGGGTCGGCGGTTCGAGCCCGTCACCGGGTACCACTCAAGAAGGAGATAATTATGGATTTTGTCGTTGGAGTTCTTAGCTTTTTCGAGAATGAAATTGAATTAGAGAAAATTTCTGCCGAATCAGAAAAAGAAGCTCTAATGAAACATTCTCTTTTGAATGGATATATCGTTGATGAAAATGCTTCATTGGAAGAGATTTATCAAGATTTATCTGGATGTGACATGGTAGCGAGTGTAATCAAGATATAAAACAATCTTTTTAAGACGCATACAGCAATTCTTCTATCAAGAAGATACAGGTTCAAATCCTGTAAAAGCCCATTGGCTTTTTGGCGGAATGGTTTACGCAACTGTCTGATAAACAGTCTTTTCTTTAATGCGTCTTGATTATATAGGGGATTAGCGTAATGGTAGCGCGCAGGACTTTGACTCCTGGTCTGTAGGGGTTCAACTCCCTTATCCCCTGCCACTGCACCTTGAAAATAGAATAACTTAGATATGGCTATAATGCAACTCAGTGAAGACACAACGTCATGTGGCTGAGAAACCCGATCCGAGCTTAGGCTGGGAGAATCGGATAATGGAGGATACCCCAACTATCCGTAATGGGCTTTAATGGTGACATTAGAGTTCTCGTGGTCGAATGACCGGCTCCTAGGAGGGTTGTGCTGACATAATCGCATCTAAAAACACTGTCTTATCGCTCTCGCAATAGACGCCCCTGTGGGGAATAATCCAAGTTAGGTTAAAGTGTGGCAACTTTGGCAATCCTTGGAAATGCCAACAAGAGAGTTTGCACTTGAACCAGAGAAATCTGGGTATAAGATAAGGTCGTGGTCTGAGTAGCCCAAATGTGCAAAGATTTTAATGATTTGATTATTAAGATATTGTTTAGTTTAAAATCAAATTTCTGAATGACGGGTGAAAGGTAAGGGTAATCAATCCCTTTTGAGAAATAGAACAAAAGTTCTGGGGCAAGAAGTTAGAGGTCGCTCCTCGAAGCTCAGACTTGTCTCCTCAATGGTTGAATATAGATGAAGGTTAAACAGTTGGTAGGGCGAAGGCCCGCATTATAGTTATATCTAAGTTATTCTATTTTCTTTATACCGTTTTAGTGTAGCGGTCTGCACGCTTGGCTCTGAACCAAGAGGTTTTCGTTCAACACGAAGAAGCGGTGCCAGTAATAGAAGCAATACGTATAGAAATCGTAAATAAGACTTCTATTGTCAGGATGTAGGATTGAAAGCGTCCACCATTCAAAGAGTGGCGAGTAGACCTGCAGGACTCGCCTTTGGCGTAGTAGCACACTGACAAGGTTCACGATTAACCTTAACCAAAATCGTTTTTAATATGGGGAGTTAGCTCAGTAGGTAGAGCGCGTTAATAGTTTGGTCTTGTCAAAGACCGTAACAGCAATCTTTACTACTTGCTTATGGGGCACGATGTCGCAGGTTCGAGTCCTGCACTCCCCACCGAATATGCCGAAGATACTTTCATCCGTCGGGGAAGAAGAAGAGAAAGGTGAGAAGCGCAACTCAGCATAAAAATGTGCATTATCCCGGAGTGGTGGAATTGGCAGACACAGGGGACTTAAAATCCCCTGGGAGCAATCTCGTACGGGTTCGAGTCCCGTCTCCGGGACCACTAATAATACCATAGTAGAATATATGGGTCAGTAAAGTGATAAAGTAGACACCCCGGTCTGTGTTAAATTCCTACTTAGGAGGATATTAATGGTCATTACAAACAATCAGTAGAAAGGAAATGCTGGTCTATCTTTAGCAATAGGATACTTTGGTTCTAATGGATACACTGTATCAGTCCCACTGAATGATACTCAATGGTATGATTTAGTTATTGAAAAAGATGGAGTTTTCCAAACAGTTTAGTGCAAATTTACATCATCGAAAACTGGAGAAATTAATCTAAAATCCGCAGGTGGAACTAAAGGAAATGTTTATGATTCGATACTTAACCATCCTTTAGACTTGTTGTTTTGCGCTAATCAAGATATGAATATGTTTGTAATTCCAATGAACGATTTGATTCAAGCTGGAAATGTAAAATCAATAACTTTGAGAACAACCAGTGCCCCAAATTGTAAATTGGATACCAGTAAATACTTAGTTCAAATCTAAGATTTAACTCCAAAAACCGGTGCTTCCGAGCTCGAGTGGGTGCGATTCCTTCCTGGCCCACCAAACAATAGGAAAGGAAATATGTAATGAATATTGTTCATACAGGAAACCGTTTCCAAGTATATGGGGATGATGTAAAAACTTATAAGGAGTTGCCTGCGGGTACATATTCGATTGGCTTCCATCCTCAAATGGGAATTTGGCTTCAGTTGCATAATAACCTTCAGGTAAAAGAAGAAAAGGTTTACGGTTCGCATGAAAGAAAAGTAGAAAAGGTTTTTAATTCTTTTGGGAAAGCCGAAAGAAACTTTGGTATAATTCTTTCTGGTAAGAAAGGTATTGGTAAATCTCTTTTTGCTCGCATGATTGCGGAAGCCGCGATTAAGCGAGATATGCCGGTGATTATAGTCGATTGTCCAATCCCAGGAATTAGCAACTTTCTAAGTTCTATTGAGCAGGAAGTAGTTATCATCTTCGACGAGTTTGAAAAGACTTTCGCAAGAAATGATGACGGGGATCCGCAGGTAGAGCTTTTAAGTTTGTTTGACGGCGTTGATGATGGGAAGAAACTTTTCGTTATCACGTGCAACGATACTAAGAGATTGAACGAGTTCCTCATTAACAGACCTGGTCGTTTCCATTATCATTTTGAAATTGGATGCCCAACCGCAGATGAAGTAAGAGATTATATGATTGATGCGGTAGGAACTGGGTTTCAAGAAGAGATTGAAAAGGTAATTAAGCTATCACAGATCGCAGATATTACCTATGACAGCCTGAGGGCTATTGCTTTTGATTTGAAGCAGGGATACCCTCTTGAGGAAACTCTGATGGATTTGAATATCAACTATGAAAGAAATTCTGTCTTTGATATTAGTGTTCGACTAACCAATGGTTGGGCTATGACAGTGTATGGCTATTCTCTTAACCTCTATGAGAAAGAAGAGCAGCGAATTAGATTTAGAAAAGATAAGAATGATTTTATTCTTGTTTTTTCTCCAAGCAATATCAAATCAGTGAATGGCACTCTAACTCTTATGGGAATGGATGCTGAGATTTGTTGTGACTTCGATACTTTCGATTTGAATTATCCATCTGAGGAAGAGAGAGAAAGAGCGAGAAAAGAATTTAACGAGAACGTGAGAGTTGAAGGAGTAACCTTTACTAAAGTTACATTCTATAATGTCAACAAATATGTTGATATTTAATATAAAGACCTAAGCAAGTCTTAAAACTGCTTTTATATTGCAGACAGGACAAACGGTTAAGTCGCAGCCCTCATAAGGCTTGAGGAATGGGTCCAACTC
>ERZ1673746.1292-NODE-1292-length-18472-cov-35.888418_pt1 | contig 18472 bp, 17 predicted proteins | sample MGYA00580205_ERZ1673746 | MGnify/ENA primary metagenome ERZ1673746 (study PRJEB41218, sample SAMN15661771) | gut metagenome | host: Homo sapiens | place: Canada: London | collected 2015-08-20/2019-03-30 | study: EMG produced TPA metagenomics assembly of...
ATCATGGGCTTATAGCCCTGGAACAAGCCACCCGTTTTACGGGTGGTCATGACTTTCTGACAATATATATATTATAATAAAATTAATCAGAATTATCAGTGAAATAATAAAACATGGAGGGAGGACTGTATAAAGGATGATTACAATTTTTAATCGAAGAGCTATATACATAGGCTGCTCAAAGGAAGAAAAAAATAAAATTATAAAACTTTTGTCGAAAAATAAAATTCCTTATGAAGAAAAAGGATGGGACGCCAGAGGCGGACAGGCCAGAGGTCGGGGAAGTTTGGGACAGTTATCCGAATATCAGACGACCTATGAAATTTACGTCAGGGCATCAGATTATGAGGAATGTGAGTTTTTGATGCGTCAAATGGGAGAAATGCGTTAGCGTCCGACAGGGGATATCGAATTTGACTTAGAGTAATCATCAGGAGGGACGATTATGATTTGGTGTTTGATTGTGATTTTTTTTCTTTACAGTTTTTTAACCAATTGATGATGGGAATTCTGGGGTTTATTATCGTGTTTATGGCAACATCTTACCTGAGACCATCTGAAGAATGGGGGAAATTACTATTTTATACCCGACGCACTTTTGAAGAAAAGATTTGTGTGGTAATTGGTATCGATCTTGTTCTTTGTAGATGGCATTCGGTTTGAAAGTTGGGGTTGTGTGGACGTGATGGAGTTTCAGAAAAACGGACGTGTGAAGATTACTTTAAAGAAACCGACGTTGCGCAGGACTGTTTATTTGAACCTAAAGCCGGGAGATGAACTGCCTGAGGCGGCTTTAAAAAGAGGCCGGGGCGTGTAAACTATTTAGAATTTTGCATAGTGATATAGACAGGAGGGGGCATATGTCAGAAGTGATAAAATATCAAATGGTTTATGGTGTGATTTTACAGATTATTATATGTTTGTTTTTTGTTCGAAGCTTTTATCATTATTTTGGGAAAGAAAAGCTTTCCGGAGAAATACTGCGCAAGGTATATGGCTCCAGAATGCGTGCGTTGATTCACACAGTATATTTCTTTGTAATGGTGGTTATATGCGGCCGTTCTATCTGGAAAATGTTCAGTTTAGGTCTAGAGACAATTTTTACGGATTATTTATATCTTGCAGTCCTTATCATCGAAGCTGCTGTGTCTCTGTGGATGGATATGCTTCCGCAAAGATTCTGTGAGAATGGTATTATAGGATACCGGGATTTTACCCCATGGTCCGCTATGCGGGGAATTGTTGATTCCAAGAGAAAATCTGCTATCATAATTAAAGTTCGGGAGCGGGTAAATTACAGAGAAGAAATTTCCTGTCGGCCAGAAGAAAAAGAGGAATTGGAAAAATTCATTCTGGAGAAAATCGAAGAACACAGTTCACCGGAGGCGGAAGCACTGGAATAGTGGCAATAAATACAAGATAGGCCGGGAAACAAATTTTCCCGGCCTAAAAAATTTTTACAATTACAGTAATCCGCCAATCTGAAGGAAGAGTGGTGCGAATACAAGTGCAACGATGGTCATCAATTTGATCAGGATGTTGATGGATGGTCCTGAAGTATCTTTGAATGGGTCGCCGACTGTATCGCCAACAACGGCTGCTTTATGCGCTTCGCTTCCTTTGCCGCCGTGATGGCCGCCTTCGATATATTTCTTGGCGTTATCCCATGCACCACCAGAGTTGGACATGAAGATGGCCATAAGAACACCAGTGATCAGGGCACCGACGAGAAGTCCGCCGAGGGCTTCAACTCCAAGAAGCACACCAATGATGATTGGTACAAGAACAGCCATGATACCTGGTACGTACATTTCTTTCAGGGAAGCCTGAGTAGAAATAGCAACGCAGGTTGTATAGTCCGGGCGGTCTGTACCTTTCAGGATACCTGGTTTTTCACGGAACTGACGACGAACCTCTTCAATCATCTTGTACGCTGCTTTGGAAACGGATTCCATAGTCAGAGCGGAGAAGAGGAAGGTCAATGTACCACCGATGAAGACACCGATAACAACACGGGCGTCAAGTACGTTGATGGCAGTTAATTTTACAGCTTCAGAGTAGGATACGAACAGTGCCAGTGCTGTTAAAGCAGCGGAACCGATAGCGAAACCTTTACCCATAGCAGCTGTTGTGTTACCTACAGAGTCAAGTTTATCTGTGATATCACGAACAGATTCATCCAGACCGGACATTTCAGCGATACCGCCGGCGTTATCTGCGATTGGACCGTAAGCGTCGATGGCAACAGTAATACCTGTTGTGGACAGCATACCAACGGCTGCCAAAGCAATACCGTAAAGGCCAACCAGTTCGTAAGAAATGAAGATACCAACGCAAATTAATAAAATCGGAACAACAGTGGACTGCATACCAACAGCAAGACCGCTGATGATGGTTGTGGCAGAACCTGTTTCAGACTGTTGAGCAATCTTTTTAACAAAACGATATTCATCGGAAGTATAGATTTCGGTAACGACACCGATCAATACACCGACAAGAAGTCCCGCGATAACAGCCAGGGCTATACTAAAGTTGCCGAACATGGTCTTACTTAAAATGATCGTAATAATGATAACGATTGCAGTAGCGCCGTATTCACCACGTTTCAGAGCAGCATGTGGGTTTGTTGCATTACCGGCCTTAACAACAAAAGTACCGATAATTGCGGCAACAACACCGCTGGCAGCCAGAAGTAATGGGAACAATACGCCGGTCTGATCGTAGTAAGTCAAACCGAGAGTCATTGCGGAAATAATGGAACCAACATAGGATTCAAAAAGGTCGGCACCCATACCGGCAACGTCACCAACGTTATCACCAACGTTATCGGCGATAACTGCAGGGTTTCTCGGGTCATCTTCAGGGATTCCGGCTTCTACTTTACCAACAAGGTCAGCACCAACGTCCGCAGCTTTTGTATAAATACCGCCGCCGACACGGGCAAACAGAGCGATGGAAGAAGCACCTAAACTGAATCCGAAAAGGATATCTGCATTTCCGGTAAGTACATAAATGATACTGATACCGAAAAGGCCAAGACCGACAACGGCAAGACCCATAACACTACCACCGGAGAATGCAACGGAAAGAGCGGCATTCATACCGGAGTTCATGGCTGCGCTTGTTGTGCGCACATTTGCTTTTGTCGCAGCGCCCATACCGAGATAACCGGCAAGAACCGAAAAAATACTGCCGACAAGGAAGCAGATGGCAGTCATCCAGTTGGACAGACCAATTCCGATGACAACAAACATGACAACAACAAAGATCAGGAGCACTTTGTATTCGGACATAAGGAAGGCTCTTGCACCTTCGGCGATGGCTCCTGCGATCTCCTTCATACGGTCATTTCCTGCGTCTTTTTTGCCGATGGATGCAGATGTTGCAATGGCAAAAAGGAGGGCGAGGATTCCGATGACAGGAACGATCATAAGGAAGTTTTCCATAATAATTTCCCCCTTGCTAAAAATATGAAATTGTTATAATTCCCTAATATTTAGGGTATAGTCTAGCTTACCAGATATTGGCGAAATATTCAATGATTGTTAAAAATGTACCAAAAAAAATACATAAAAATACAGTTTTTTCGTTATTTTCGTCCTTTGCCGGTAATGGATTCAATGCTTATTTCTACAATGTCTGTTTTGAAAGCAGATTTCTCTACATATTCCCGATAACAGTGAAGCAGACATTCGCATTATTCCCGATATTTTTCAATTTAAGACCTGCATTTTTGGCACAGTGAAAATAAATACGTTGATTGAAATAGATATAATTTACCGGAACACCATAAGGAATTCCATTCGCACTGACAGTTGAGAAGATGATATAATAAAGCTGAATTTAGCTCATATTCGGTGGAGTTTCAAGGATAAATCTTAAAAAATCCGGTGAGTTAGATGGAGAGATAAAATAATAGTAGAAAAAATGGATATTTTATGGTAGATTATTTATGAGGTGTTTAAAATGAAAAACATGAAACGTATTTTATTAAAATTGAGTGGGGAAGCTCTTTCGGGGGATAAAGGTTTCGGCTTTGATGAGGCTACGTGTCTGGAAGTTGGACGTCAGGTCAAAGAGATTGTTGATAAAGGTACCCAGGTCGCAATTGTTATCGGCGGCGGTAATTTCTGGAGAGGACGAAACAGCAGCAAGATTATCGAACGAACGAAATCGGATCAGATCGGTATGCTCGGAACGGTGATGAACTGTATCTATGTTTCGGAGATTTTTCGGACACTGGGAATGACGACCGAGGTATTTACACCTTTTGTCTGTGGTGCATTTACCGAACTGTTTGCAAAGGATAAAGCCATGGACGCACTCTCCGAGGGAAAGGTTGTTTTCTTTGCCGGAGGTACAGGGCATCCATATTTTTCAACGGATACGGGAACAACGCTGAGAGCTGTTGAGATTGAAGCCGATGCGATTTTGCTGGCTAAAGCGATCGACGGCGTTTATGACAAGGATCCAAAGGTTTATCCGGATGCGGTGAAGTATGACGAGATCAGCATTCAGCAAGTGGTAGACCAGAGACTGCAGGTTGTCGACCTGACAGCCACGATCATGTGTCTGGAGAATCATATGCCGATGGTTGTTTTCGGACTGAATGAGAAGGACAGCATTGTAGAGACCTTGTATGGTGAATTTAACGGTACGTATGTGACCGTAGATGAATGATAAATAATTTGGGAGGATGATCAGACATGGATGAAAGAATACAAGTTTATGAGACAAAGATGAAAAAAACATTGGAGAGCCTGGAGAGAGATTATATTTCCATCCGTGCCGGACGCGCAAATCCGCATGTTCTGGACAAACTGGTGGTAGACTATTATGGAACACCGACACCGATTCAGCAGGTGGGGAATATTACAGTTCCGGAAGCGCGGGTTATTTTAATCCAGCCTTGGGAATCCAAGTTGATCAAAGCTATCGAAAAAGAAATCATGGCTTCTGATATCGGCATTACACCAAGCAATGACGGTAAAGCGATCCGCCTTGTGTTCCCTGAGCTTACTGAGGAGCGTCGTAAAGAGCTGGCAAAGGATGTTAAGAAAAAAGGCGAGGCGGCAAAGGTTGCTGTTCGTAATATCCGCCGTGATGCGAATGATGCTTTAAAGAAATGGAGTAAAGCAAAAGAAATTTCTGAAGATGAGGCAGATGATCTGGAGAAAGCTGTTCAGAAGCTTACAGATAAATTCATCACCGAAGTGGATAAGGCTGTAGATACAAAGACAAAAGAGGTGCTTACTGTATAAGCACATTGGGATAAAACAAGATGAGAGGGAGGTTGTCGGATTTCGGCAGCCTCTTCCTGTTCATGACTGTTTGTGTCCGGAAAGGAATGGAAGTATGCAGAGAGAAATTGATGGCGAACTTTTGGAAGTTCCGAATCATGTGGCGATCATTCTGGATGGGAATGGCCGATGGGCTAAGAAACGAATGATGCCGAGAAATTATGGACATGCTCAGGGGAGTAAGACCGTGGAGCAGATTTGTGAGGATGCCTGGAATCTTGGAATTAAATATCTGACAGTGTATGCTTTTTCTACGGAGAACTGGAAACGGCCTCAGAAAGAAGTGGATGCATTGATGAAGTTGCTCCGCTCCTATTTAAAGGATTGTATTAAACGGACGACAAAGAACAATATGCGTGTCCGGGTGATCGGTGATAAGACAGGCCTGAGTCAGGACATCCGGGAATCCATTGAGGAACTTGAGCGGGTTTCGGCGGCAAATACGGGCCTGAATTTTACGATTGCTATCAATTATGGCAGCCGGGATGAGATGCGGCGGGCCATGGTCCGCATGACCAAAGATGTGGAGTCAGGAAAGATCAGATCGGAAGAAGTGACGGAAGAACTGTTCAACAGTTATCTGGATACGTGGGATATTCCAGATCCTGATCTGCTCATTCGGACCAGCGGAGAACAGCGATTGTCGAATTTTCTGCTCTGGCAGTTGGCTTACACAGAATTTGTATTTATGGAAGTTTTGTGGCCCGACTTTAATCGGAATGAATTAGTCCGTGCTATTCGTCAATATAATGGAAGAGAACGTCGTTTCGGCGGTATTTAAGGGGGGATACTATGTTCTGGACACGATTGGCCAGCGGCATTGTTTTAGTCATTGTGGCATTCCTGACGATTATGGCCGGCGGCAATATATGGTTTTTAGTTGTATCTCTTTTATCCCTCATGGGCTTGTATGAACTTTATAAAACGATGCGTATTGAGCGGATGCTTCCCGGATGGATTGGATGTATAACGACGGCTGTGTACTGTATTCTTCTCCACGAAAAAGCAGGTGGAAATTTTACGGGCGATCCCTTTATGGCTGTTATCGCCGGCTTTCTTGTCATTTGTGCCGTATATGTGTTTACCTTTCCGAAGTTTAAAGCAGATCAGATAGCTTTTTCCGTTTTTGGCCTGATCTATGTGCCGGTATTGATGATGCATTTATATCAGGTGCGGGAATTGCCCGACGGTCTGTTCATTATTCCTTTGGTATTTTTAAGTGCCTGGGGAAATGATACGTGTGCATATTGTGTGGGCATGCTGATCGGAAAGCATAAGATGACACCAAAGCTCAGTCCCAAAAAGAGTGTAGAGGGATTGATCGGGGGTATTGTCGGCGCTGTCCTGCTTGGTATGGCCTATGGAGCTCTGGCAGGCAGTCATTTGTCGTCCCTGAGCAATGCCGTCGCTGCCTGCGGTATTATCTGCGGCGTTGGCGCAGTCATTGCTGTTGTCGGTGACCTGACGGCGTCGGCTATTAAACGGGATACTGGAATCAAAGACTATGGGAAGCTGATTCCGGGGCACGGCGGTGTGTTGGATCGGTTTGACAGCATTTTATTCACAGCGCCGATCGTCTATTTCCTGGCGATTTATTTTGGTGCATAAAAGTGAGGTAGGAACAGATGAAAAATATAGTACTTTTAGGGTCTACCGGTTCCATTGGGACTCAGACTCTGGATGTGGTTCGTCATTATAAAAATGATTTTCGGGTGACGGCTCTGGCTGCCGCATCGAATATCGAAAGACTTGAAGAACAGATTCGGGAATTCAAACCAAAACTGGCGGTCGTTTACCGCGAGGATAAAGCAAAAGAACTGAGAGAAAAGATCAGTGACCTTTCTGTAGAAGTGCTGGCCGGGATGGACGGCCTTTTAACAGCAGCTGTAGAGCCATCGGCAGATATTGTCCTGACGGCGGTGGTCGGTATGATTGGTATTCGTCCGACCATTGCAGCGATTGAAGCGGGGAAGGATATTGCCCTTGCTAATAAAGAAACACTTGTAACGGCAGGGCATCTTATTATGCCGCTGGCAAAGGAAAGAGGCGTCAAAATCCTGCCGGTGGACAGTGAACATTCGGCTATTTTCCAGTCTTTACAGGGAGAAAACCGGGGACAGATTCATAAAATATTATTGACAGCTTCCGGCGGACCGTTCCGGGGAAAGAGTCTTAACGATCTGGCATCGGTTCAGGTCGAGGATGCTTTAAAACATCCGAACTGGGTCATGGGACGTAAGATTACCATTGATTCGGCGACCATGGTCAATAAAGGTCTGGAGGTCATCGAAGCCCGCTGGCTTTTTGATGTGGGGCTGGATAAGATTCAGGTCGTTGTCCATCCGGAGAGCGTTGTTCATTCGGCGGTGGAATTTGAGGACTCGGCGGTCATCGCTCAGCTCGGCACGCCGGATATGCGGCTTCCGATTCAGTATGCGCTGTTTTATCCGGACAGAAAACCTTTAAGCGGAGAATGGCTGGATCTGTTTAAGTTAGGAACATTACATTTTGAAGCGCCGGACCTGGAAGTTTTCAAAGGACTTAAGCTGGCCTATGAAGCACTGGAGATTGGCGGTTCGATGACGACGGTCTTTAATGCGGCGAATGAACGGGCTGTGGCGAAATTTTTAGACAGAAAGATTAAGTTTTTAGATATACCGGAAATTATTGGGGAGGCTATGGAAAAACACACTGCAATAAAATCTCCGTCACTGGAAGAGATTCTGGATACGGAGAAGGCAGCTTATGAATTTATCGAAAGCAGGTGGTAGTTTGGGAATTATTGTAGCTCTGATTGTATTCAGTATTATTATTTTATTCCATGAATTTGGACATTTTCTTCTGGCTAAGAAAAACGGCGTCGGTGTTACTGAATTTGCCCTTGGTATGGGGCCGATCCTGTTCAGCTTTAAACGGGGCGAGACAGTTTATGCGGTGAAGGCGCTGCCGCTTGGAGGTTCCTGTGCCATGGTCGGCGAGGATACGGATGAGACGGGAGAGAATTCCTTCAATTCCAAAAGCGTATGGCAGCGATTTTCTGTCATTGTGGCCGGACCGGTTTTTAACTTTATTCTGGCCTTTATTTTTGCATTGATTCTTGTGGGTATCATCGGTTATGACACACCGTCGGTCTATAAGGTTGAGTCAGACGGCCCTGCCTGGGAAGCGGGTATACGTGATGGCGATATCATTAAAGAGGTGAATGGGCGGAAGGTCCACATGTATAAAGAATTTCGGACCGAAGTGCTGATGAATTCGGACGGAGCGCCGATGGAAATGGTTCTCGAGCGGAATGGCAGTGAATACCGGACGACGGTGACTCCGGCATTGGGGGCGGATGGTACTTACAAAATTCAGATTTATGGTGGAGCCTATGAGCGGACAGGGATATTGGATACATTAAAATACAGTGTATTTGAAGTGCGCTATTGGATTACCACGACGGCCCGTAGCCTTGGAAAGCTGATCACAGGTCAGGTATCCGCCAATGAACTTTCCGGTCCTGTGGGAATTGTTGACATGATCGACGACACTTATCAGGAGGCGAAAAGCTACGGTTGGCTGGATGTGCTCTTAAATATGATGAATATCTGTATTTTGCTGAGCGCTAATCTGGGTGTTGTCAATTTACTGCCGATTCCGGCGCTGGACGGCGGGCGGATTATGTTTTTGATCGTAGAAGCCGTGCGGGGAAAACCATTGCCGCCGGAGAAAGAGGGATGGGTGCATACGATTGGGTTTGCACTGTTGATGGTACTGATGGTATTTATTTTATACAATGATATACAGAGACTGCTGCTGTAGCTTTCGGACAGTGGCATGAGGAGGCGTGTTTCATGATTCGTGAAAATACAAAGGTCATTTCAATCGGGGGCTGTTGTATCGGCGGGAAAAATCCCATTGCGATTCAGTCCATGTGTAATACAAAAACAGAAGATGTAAAAAGTACAGTAGCTCAGATTCTGGCTTTAGAAGAAGCCGGTTGTGACATTATCCGGGTAGCCGTGCCGACGATGGAGGCGGCGGAAGCGATTAAAGCGATTAAAAAACAAATTCATATACCGTTGGTCGGAGACATTCATTTTGATTATCGGCTGGCCATTGCGGCGATGGAGAATGGTGTGGATAAAATCCGTATCAATCCGGGCAATATCGGTTCGGCAGACCGGGTGAAGGCTGTGGTGGATATGGCAAAGGCCCATCATGTGCCGATTCGTGTCGGTGTCAACAGTGGTTCTCTGGAAAAGCCTCTGATTGAAAAGTACGGCGGTCATGTGACGGCGGAGGGGATTGTGGAGAGCGCTCTCGATAAGGTACGCATGATTGAAGATTATGACTATGACCAGATGGTCATCAGTATTAAATCATCGGATGTCATGATGTGTATCAAAGCTCATGAATTGATTGCCAGACAGACGGATTATCCGCTGCATGTGGGCATTACCGAATCGGGAACATTGATTTCAGGTAATATCAAATCTGCGGTGGGCCTTGGTATTATGCTGAATGAAGGTATCGGCAATACGATTCGTGTCTCTCTGACTGGGAATCCGGTGGAAGAGATCAAGTCAGCGAAGCTGATTTTAAGAACTCTTGGCCTGCGGAAGGGCGGTATCGAGGTGGTTTCCTGTCCGACCTGTGGAAGAACTCAGATTGATTTGATCGGCCTTGCAAATCAGGTGGAAAATATGGTTCAGGGTTATGATCTGGATTTGAAAGTGGCTGTCATGGGCTGCGTGGTCAACGGTCCTGGCGAGGCGAAGGAGGCAGATCTGGGGATTGCCGGGGGAAAAGGCGAGGGCCTTCTTATAAGAAAAGGTGAAATTGTAAAAAAGGTGCCGGAGAGCGAGCTGCTTGCGGCATTGAAGGATACATTGGATAACTGGAGTGAATAGACATGGCGGCTTCATTTTTTGAAGTTTTTCCCGTTCTGAAACTGAATAAAGGAATGATGGACTTACTGGAGGAGGCGACTGTGGAAAAGGTGACGGCCAGTCAGGCCAGAAACAGGATTCGGGTGTATCTGTGCAGTCCGAGGTTGATTTCCTATGAGGAAGTAAGAAAACTGGAAGATCAGATTCGTGGACAACTGTTTGAAAATACGGATGTCCATGTGGATATTATCGATCGATACGAACTGTCGGAGCAATATACGCCGGAGCGGCTCATGTCCATCTATTTTGACAGCTTTGAGGCGGAGCTTAAAGATTCCAGTGATCTGGAAGCGAATATTTTCCATAAAGCGAAAAAGGAATTTATCGATGCGCAGAGAATGGTCCTCACTGTGGAGGATAATTTTATTACGGCTTCGAAAATCGAGTGTATTCGAAGCAAGCTGTTGAAGATTTTTCAGGATCGTTTTGGATATTATGTGGATATTTCAGTTGAATATGTCCGGGAGCGCAAAAGCCGGCAGGCTGAATATGCGGAAGAGACCTTCCAGAGGGAAGTTGAGACGATTGTCAAAAACTATGCGGAAGCAGAAGCTGCAGTTAAACAGAAGGAAGAAAAAATTGCCGAGCAGCAGAAGCCGACGCGGGATTTCAAGAAGGAAAATACCTACGTCAAGAAAAAGATCATCGATCCGGATATCTTTTATGGCCGTCCTTTTGAGGGCGATGAGACACCGATTTCAGAAATCAATGACGAAATCGGAGAGGTGATCGTCCGTGGAAAGATCATTCAGATGGAGACGCGGGAAATCCGCAATGAAAAAACGATTATTATTTTTGCTGTGACGGATTTTACGGATAGTATCACAGCAAAAATATTTACAAAAAATGAATTTTTACCTCAGGTTCTCTCAAATCTGAAGGTGGGAAAGTTCGTTCGAATGAAAGCCATGGCAGTCATGGATAAATATGACCATGGTATTGCATTAAACTCGGTGACGGGCATTAAAAATATTCCTGACTTCACAAAGAAACGGATGGATTTAAGCCCGGTGAAACGGGTAGAGCTTCATGCACATACAACAATGAGCGACATGGACAGCGTGGCCGACTGTAAGGCGATGCTTAAAACGGCTATGTCCTGGGGGCATAAGGCTATGGCGATCACGGATCATGGTGTGGTTCAGGCTTTTACGGATGCCAATCACTGTGTGGAAGGGACGGATTTTAAGCCGATTTACGGCGTGGAAGGTTATCTGGTCGATGATTTAAAGCCCATAGTTTTTGAATCGGAAAACCAGAGCCTGGACAGTAAATTTGTTGTTTTTGATATTGAAACGACGGGATTCTCTGCAGTTAATGACCGAATCATTGAAATTGGTGCGGTAAAGGTGGAAAACGGTGAGATTGTGGACCGTTACAGCACTTTTGTCAATCCGGAGCGGCCGATTCCTTTTGAAATTGAAAAGCTGACGGGTATCAATGATGGTATGGTGGTGGATGCGGCTGTCATTGAAGATATATTGCCGGAATTCCTCGCGTTTTCAGAAGACTGTATTATGGTAGCCCATAATGCAGAGTTCGACATGAGCTTTATTAAAGAAAACTGCCGGAGGATGAATTTGCTCCGAAAGTTTACAGTGGTGGACACTCTGGCCATGGCCCGGAGCATGTTGCCGGATTTGAAGAATTATAAATTGGATACGGTGGTGGAAGCTGTCGGCGGGACACTGGAGAATCACCACCGGGCTGTAGAGGATGCGGAGTCCACGGCAGATATATTTGTAAAATTCGTGGCCCGGTTAAAGGGCATGGGTGTGACGGATCTGGATACATTAAACGGGATGAGCCAGATGTCAGTTAATGCCATAAAAAAATTGAAAACCTATCATATTATTATATTGGCTCAGAACGATATCGGACGGATTAATCTCTATCGCCTGGTATCCTGGTCCCACCTGGATTATTATGCAAGACGGCCAAGAATTCCAAAAAGTGTTCTGGCAAAATACCGGGAGGGTCTGATCATTGGTTCGGCCTGTGAGGCGGGCGAGTTATATCAGGCTGTGTTAAATGACCGGCCGTCTGATGAGATTGCACGGATCGTCAGTTTTTACGATTATCTGGAAATACAGCCCATCGGAAATAACCTTTTTATGATTGAGAGTGAGAAAATTCCACAGATTCAGTCCAAAGAAGATCTGATGGAGATGAATCGGAAAATTGTCCGTCTCGGCGAACAATTTCATAAGCCGGTCTGTGCCACCTGCGACGTGCATTTTATTAATCCGGAAGATGAGGTTTATCGACGGATTATCATGGCGGGTAAGGGATTTGATGATGCGGACAGGCAGCCGCCGATTTATTTTCGGACAACGGAAGAGATGCTGGAGGAATTCATGTATCTTGGTGCGGAAAAGGCGGAAGAGGTTGTTATTACCAATACGAATTACATAGCGGATCAGATTGAGCGGATTTCTCCGGTGCGGCCGGACAAATGCCCGCCGGTCATTGAGGATTCGGATAAGACATTGAGAACCATTTGTTATGATAAAGCCCATGCGCTTTACGGAGAGAATCTTCCGGAAATCGTGGTCGAACGACTGGAGAGAGAACTGAATTCCATTATCGGCAATGGATTCGCGGTCATGTATATCATTGCCCAGAAATTGGTGTGGAAGTCGGTGGCCGACGGCTATCTGGTTGGGTCCCGTGGTTCGGTCGGATCATCCTTTGCGGCCTTTACCGCCGGAATCACGGAGGTAAATTCGCTTCCGGCCCACTATCTCTGCCCGAACTGCAAATATGTGGATTTTGATTCGGATTATGTAAAAAGTTTTTCAGGACGTTCCGGCTGTGACATGGAAGATAAAGTATGTCCGGTATGTGGAACGCCTCTCTCAAAAGAGGGACATGACATTCCTTTTGAAACCTTCCTTGGATTTAAAGGAAATAAGGAGCCGGATATTGACCTGAATTTTTCGGGTGAGTATCAGAGTAAGGCTCATGATTATACAGAAGTTATTTTTGGTAAGGGCCAGACCTTCCGGGCCGGAACGATCGGTACGCTGGCGGAAAAGACGGCCTATGGATATGCGCGAGGTTATTTTGAAGATCATCACATGGAGAAGCGGAGCTGTGAGCTGACTCGGCTGGCCTCGGGCTGTGTTGGTGTTCGGCGGACAACGGGACAGCATCCGGGAGGTATTATCGTTGTGCCTTTAGGCGAAGAAATTTATTCTTTTACGCCGGTACAGCATCCGGCCAATGATCAGACGACCCATACTATAACGACCCATTTCGATTATCACTCCATTGACCACAACCTGTTGAAACTGGATATTCTCGGACACGATGATCCGACCATGATTCGTATGCTTCAGGATATTACCGGGGTGGACCCGACGACGATTTCTCTGGATGATCAGGAGGTACTGTCACTGTTTCATGGTCTGGATGCTTTACATATTCAACCGGAGGATATCGGTGGGACGGATCTGGGGTCTCTGGGAATTCCGGAATTCGGAACCGACTTTGTTATGCAGATGCTGCGGGATACGAAGCCGAAGGCTTTTTCTGATCTGGTGCGTATTTCCGGTCTGTCCCATGGTACGGACGTTTGGCTGAATAATGCCCAGACACTGATCAAAGAAGGTAAGGCGGAGATTTCTACGGCAATCTGTACCCGTGATGACATTATGATTTATCTCATCAATAAAGGAGTTGAATCCGAGTTGTCCTTTAAGATCATGGAGAGTGTCCGTAAGGGTAAGGGATTGACGCCGGAATTCGAAGCGGCCATGAAGGAGCACGATGTACCGGACTGGTATATATGGTCCTGTAAGAAGATTAAGTACATGTTCCCGAAGGCCCATGCGGTGGCCTATGTTATGATGGGCTTCCGTATTGCCTGGTTTAAGATACATTATCCGCTGGCTTACTATGCGGCTTTCTTTACGATTCGTGCCACAGCCTTTGATTATGAACTGATGTGCCGGGGGAAAGAAGAACTGGAAAAGCATCTGAAACTTTATAAGTCCAATCCGAATCTGACAGCAAAGGAAAAGGATACCATCCGGGATATGAAAATTGTTCAGGAATTTTATGCCAGAGGTTTTGATTTCCTCCCGATTGATCTGTACAGGTCGGAGGCTGTCAAATTTACCATTGTTGGCGACAAGCTGCTTCCGCCATTTTCATCTATCGACGGCATGGGCGGTATTGCTGCGGAGGCTCTGGCGCTGGCGGCGAAAGACGGCCCATTTATATCGAAGGATGATATTGCGGGACGGGCAAAGGTCAGCCGGAGTACGCTGGATGTGATGGGAGAACTGGGGCTGCTCGGCGATCTGCCGGAGAGCAATCAGCTTTCCATCTTTGATTTAAAAATTGGATAAAGGGGAACCCATATGTACTATTTTATTGTCAATCCCAACGCCAAGTCCGGCAAAGGCCGGATAATCTGGCAAAAAGTGTGTCATCTCATGAACAGCAAAGGTCTTGCCTATGAAGTGTTGTTCACGGAAAAAAAAGGACAGGCTGCAGAACTTGCACGAAAAGCGGCGGAACGAAGCAATAAGCCGATTCAGGGCAAAAGAACAAATCTGGACAGTGCCGAAAAGATCATCGTGGCTATGGGCGGCGACGGAACGATCTCAGAAGTCATGGATGGCATTTGGGACCATCCGGAGGTGACTTTTGCCTTTATTCCGATCGGTTCAGGAAATGATTTTGCCCGAAGCCTTGGTATATCGTCCAACTGGCGTAAGGCTTTACAGGGGATTCTTTCAGAAAAACATAGGATTTATTTTCATCCGGGACGTCTCGAATATGATGGAAAAGTGCGTCATTTCGGCGGCAGTATGGGCATTGGTTTTGATGCGGCGGTCTGTGACGGAGCAAACCGGCTGCGGTTTAAATCCGCCTTTAATCGCCTGGGGTTAGGAAAATTCACCTATACGGGTGTGGCTGTCAAACTATTGGTCACCAGTTCCTGTGATAAATTAAAGATTCGTCTGGATGGTCAGGAAATCCACCGGTTTCAAAAAGTTCTCTTCTTATGTGGTCTGAATGGAAACTATGAGGGCGGTGGTTTCATGTTTGCACCGGAGGCCCGGGTGGATGATGCATACCTGCATGTTTGTATTGCGGCGGGAATACCTGTCTTAAAACGATTCTTACTTTTGCCGAAAGCTTTAAAAGGAAAGCATGTGGGGGCGCCGGGAGTTTATATGTATCGTTGTAAAAAGATAGAGATTTTGTCCTCCCGGCCGAAATTGATTCACGGTGACGGCGAGGTCAATGGCCCGGTAACGAAGGTGACGGCCAGCCTGGAACCTTTGGCAATCCTGATGGTCTATTGAACAGATGATTGTTGAAAAAGGCTTGCATTTTAAACAGATTGGTGATATATTAATTAGGATAACAGATTATGATGTAACTAGAGAGTGGACGTGAGTCCACTCTTTGTACGTGTTAAGGGAAATTTTTTCCACAAAAAGCTCTGCTTTGGAGCAACAAGGAGAGGTAGCAAATTGGCAAAGAAAGATTATGAAAGCAGAACGGAAGCATTGATTCAGCCGATGATCGACGAACATCATTTTGAACTGGTCGATGTGGAATGGGTCAAAGAAGGTGCAAACTGGTATTTGCGTGTATTTATTGATAAAGAGGGTGGTATCACAGTGGATGACTGTGAACTGATCAGCCGCGCTTTTGAAGAGATACTGGACAAGGAAGATTATATTTCTGAAAATTATATTTTTGAAGTCAGCTCTCCGGGACTTGACCGGCCTTTGAAAAAAGAAAAGGATTTTGCGAGAAGTATCGGAAAAGACGTGGAAATTAAATTATACAAGGCACTGAATAAAGAAAAAGAATTTGTCGGCGTATTGACGGATTATGATAAGGAAACGATTACCATTGAGTTGGATGACGAATCAATAATGGTTTTTGATCGGTCGGATGTGGCGCTCATCCGTTTGGCCTTTTTTTACTAGAATAGGAGGAATTTAGAAAATGAATAACGGACACGAATTAATCGAAGCTTTGAATCAGATTGAAAAAGAGAAAGGCATCAGCAAGGACATTTTACTGGAAGCTATGGAAAATTCACTGGTTGCTGCCTGCAAAAACGAGTATGGCAAAGCGGACAATATCCGGGTAAATATTAACAGAGACACCGGTGATGTGGTTGTTTATGCGGAAAAAGAAGTTGTAGAAGAGGTGGAGGATGATGTTCTTCAGATCAGTCTGGCAAATGCGCGGCTGAGAGATATTCACTGTGAACTGGGCGATATTGTCCATATTGAGGTGACACCGAGAAACTTCGGACGTATCGCAGCTCAGAAGGCAAAACAGGTTGTTGTCCAGAAGATTCGTGAGGAAGAGCGGAAATCCCTCTATCATCAGTATTTCGATAAAGAGCGGGATATCGTGACAGGCATTGTACAGCGTTATTCGGGACGGAATATCAGTATCAACCTCGGGAAAGTGGATACGGTGCTGACAGAGGCCGAACAGGTGAAGGGTGAATACTTCCAGCCAACAGAACGTATCAAGCTCTATGTTGTGGAAGTTAAAGATACAACAAAAGGACCGAAGATCACGGTTTCCAGGACCCATCCGGAACTGGTAAAACGTTTATTTGAATATGAAGTTGCAGAAGTTCGTGACGGTACGGTGGAAATCTGCAGTATTTCCCGTGAAGCCGGTTCCCGAACAAAGATTGCTGTTCGTTCCAATCACCCGGATGTGGATCCGGTGGGCGCCTGTGTTGGTGTGAATGGTTCCAGAGTCGGCGCCGTAGTGGATGAACTTCGGGGTGAAAAGATTGACATTGTAAACTGGAATGAAGACCCGGCTGTTTTTATTGAAAATGCACTGAGTCCGGCAAAAGTTGTTTCTGTTGACGCAGATGAAGAAGAAAAGACGGCATCTGTTATTGTACCGGATTATCAATTATCGCTTGCTATTGGTAAGGAAGGACAGAATGCCAGACTGGCCGCCCGTCTGACGGGTTATAAGATTGATATTAAGAGTGAATCCCAGGCCTATGAAGCGGCTCAGGCTGCCGATGACGAAGCAGATATCATGGCAGAGGAAGACTTCGAAGAAGGTTATGAGGAAGATTATATGGAAGATGGTATGGAGGAATAATGGTCGCAAAGAAAGTTCCTATGCGGCAGTGTACCGGCTGCCGGGAGATGAGAAGCAAGCGTGATATGATTCGGGTCATAAAGACGGCGGAAAATGAAATTTGTATCGATGCCACCGGACGGAAAAACGGCCGGGGTGCTTATATATGTCCGAATATGGATTGTCTGAAGCAGGCCATGAAAAATCGGGGACTGGAGCGGTCTTTAAAAACAGCCATACCGGAAACGGTTTATCAGCAGTTGGAAGAGGAGATGAGCCATATTGACAAAGGATAAAGTGTTATCTTATCTTGGATTGGCTGCCAGAGCAAGGAAAATCCAAAGCGGAGAGTTTTCTACGGAGAAATCCGTAAAAAGCGGGAAGGCGGCGCTGGTCATTGTGGCGGCGGATGCCTCGGATAATACAAAGAAAAAGTTTACAAATATGTGTACCTTTTATAAAGTGCCTATGTATATTTATGGTACGAAAGAGACATTGGGAGCTTCCATTGGCAGAGAGCTTCGGGCCTCTTTAGCTTTGGAAGATACTGGTTTTTGTAACGCCATAAAGAAACAGATTGATTCAGAACGGATGTAGACGGAGGTAGGTATATGTCAAAAATAAGAGTACATGAATTAGCGAAAGAATTAAATAAAAGCAGCAAGGACATTATTTATGCATTGAAAGGTCATGGCGTGATCGTTGAAAGTCATATGAGCACCATTGGCGATGATCATGCGGATAAGATCAGAAAGTATTTTACAGCGCCGCCGGTGAAGAAACCGGAGGCTCCAAAAGCGGCACCACAGGAAAAAGCGCCGGTAAAGACAGCGCCGACAGCCGGTGAGCGGCGTCCATTAAATAACAATGGCGGTCAGAACCGTCAGGGAGGCAACGGCGAACGCCGCCCGTTTAATAATAATGGTCAGAACCGCCAGGGAGGCAATGGCGAGCGTCGTCCATATAATAATGGAGGCCAGAACCGCCAGGGAGGCAACGGCGAACGCCGCCCGTTTAATAATAATGGTCAGAACCGCCAGGGAGGCAATGGCGAGCGTCGTCCATATAATAATGGAGGCCAGAACCGCCAGGGAGGCAACGGCGAACGCCGCCCGTTTAATAATAATGGTCAGAACCGCCAGG